>ERZ780168.2950-NODE-2950-length-14203-cov-7.525869_pt1 | contig 14203 bp, 11 predicted proteins | sample MGYA00510981_ERZ780168 | MGnify/ENA primary metagenome ERZ780168 (study PRJEB29588, sample SAMEA2158769) | human gut metagenome | biome: human gut; feature: human-associated habitat; material: faeces | place: Denmark | collected 2008/2010 ...
GGATCCCTGCAAAGATAGAGCCGGCAATATTATGCCATACACTGAAAATAGCACCTGGAAGTGTTGCCAGTGGATTGGCTGCAAAGTTAGCTGCTGCCAGAGAAACTGCCAGTCCGCTGTTTTGCATGCCCACTTCAATAGCTATAGCTGTTGTCCGTGTATATTCTACATGGAAAATTTTGGCTGCAAGGAGTCCAAGCATCATACCACAGAAATTGTGGATCGCCACTACTCCAAGCACCAGAACTCCACAGCTTACGATCTTCTCTGCATTTACAGCCACGATTCCGCCAATGATCATAACAATGGCTACAACAGAGATCAATGGCATAACATCTGAAACTTTATCTACATGCTCTCCTGCAAGTGTACGAAGAAGGATTCCAAGAAGTACAGGAATCAGAATTACTTTTACAACAGACAGTACCATTGCCCAGAAGGATACTTCCACCCAGGCACCTGCCAGAATGTACACAAGAAATGGAGTCATAACAGGAGCAGCCAGAGTGGAAACGATGGTCATTCCTACTGAAAGTGCAACATCACCGCCTGCAATATAGGTGATCACATTGCTGGCTGTTCCACCAGGACAGCATCCCACAAGGATCACACCCAGAGCCAGATCTGCAGGAAGATTCATGACTTTGCACAATACCCAGGCCACGACTGGCATAATCGTATACTGTGCAACTGCGCCAATGATCACTTCCTTTGGTCTGGAAAAAATTGCCCGGAAGTCTTCCAGACGTATGGTCAGTCCCATGCCAAACATGATCACACCCAGAAAAACAGACGTATAATTTGTCATCCATGCAAATCCATCCCTCCAGAAAAAGGCAAGGCATGAAAAGGCAATGATGATGATTCCAATATATCTGGATGCAAAACTGCTGATTTTTTCGATTTTCTTTAAAATATTTTCCATATATTATACCTCGTAGCTGAAGTTGTCGATCAGTCTGGTTTTTCCGATATAGACTGCCATCGCTACCAGCACATCACGGTCTGCTTTTTCTATCGGCTGCATCGTAAGTGCATCTACCATCATAACATAATCAATACGTGCCAGCGGTTCTGCCTCAATGATCGCTTTCATTGGATTCAGCACTTCTTTTGCATCTGCTCCTGTGTAAATCACTTCTTTTCCGGTCTTTACTGCTCTTGAAAGGCAAAGTGCCGCTTGTCTCTCTTTATCATTTAAGTAAGTGTTTCTGGATGATTTTGCCAGTCCGTCTTCTTCACGCACAATCGGACAGCCTACTATTTCGAGCTTATATTGCAATTGGCGTACCATCTCACGAATAATTGCTAATTGCTGGAAATCTTTCTCGCCGAAATAAGCCTTGTCCGGCTGCACAGCGTCAAACAACTTGCTGACAATCTGACAAACACCGTTGAAATGCCCTGGACGGAACGCACCTTCCATCACTGTATCCAACGGAGCATAGCTGAATTGACGGGTGTCCGGCTCCGGATACATCTCGCTCACGGAAGGAGCAAACACAAATGCAGCGCCACATTCTTCCAACAGACGGCAGTCTGCATCCAATGTACGCGGATATTTCTCCAAGTCGTTTTTATCGTTAAACTGTGTGGGATTTACAAAAACACTCACAACAGTTACACCATTCTCACTTACGCTGCGCTTTACCAGAGATGCATGTCCCGCGTGTAAAGCACCCATTGTAGGAACCAGTCCTACCGTTTTACCTTGGGCTCTCAGGGCAGTCAATTTTGCCTGTAAGTCCTTGATAGTGTGCACTATTTTCATTTTCGTCAATTGGTTTATGTTTTACTCGTTTGCAAAAACTCTGCAAAATAAACTAATATTTGCCACATAAAGAAAGAATATCTTATTTAATGTGTCTTTTTTTTCGTATCTTTGCAGAATATTATAGAGAACTATTGTTATTATGACAAAGGCGAATAAAGTTTTATTTATTACTCAAGAGATTACACCTTACGTTTCAGAATCCGAAATGGCCAATATAGGTAGGAACCTTCCACAGGCGATACAAGAAAAAGGCCGTGAAATCAGAACTTTCATGCCCAAATGGGGAAACATCAACGAGCGCAGGAACCAACTGCATGAAGTGATTCGCCTCTCCGGTATGAACCTGATTATCGACGATACTGATCACCCACTGATTATAAAAGTCGCTTCCATCCAATCCGCACGCATGCAGGTATATTTCATCGACAACGATGATTATTTCCAGAACCGTATGCAGACAGCGGACGAAAATGGCGTGGAATATGATGATAACGACAGCCGCGCTATCTTCTATGCACGGGGTGTACTGGAAACAGTGAAGAAACTTCGCTGGTGTCCGGATGTAATCCATTGCCATGGCTGGATGACGGCTCTGGCTCCTCTTTATATTAAGAAAGCCTACAAAGACGAGCCTTCTTTCCGTGATGCCAAGGTTGTTTTCTCTGTTTATGAGGACGACTTCAAGAATACACTTAGCGACGACTTCGCCACAAAGCTGATGCTGAAGGGTATTTCAAAGAAAGACTTGGGGGATTTGAAAGAACCGGTAGATTACGCTGCTCTTTGCAAACTTGCTGTTGACTACTCCGACGGAGTAATACAGAATAGTGAAAAGGTAGATGAGTCTATCATCGAATACGCCCGCCAATCAGGCAAATTGGTACTTGATTACCAGGCTCCGGAAAACTATGCAGACGCTTGCAACGAGTTTTACGACCAGGTATGGGATGCCACTTCCAGCAACAACGAAGAAGAATAAAAATCAAGATACGACGATCATGAAAGCAAAATACGCCTTAATAGCTTTATTGGCAATCACGTTTTTCGGTTGTGATGATAACACAGCAGGATTGGGACTGGGAATGTTTCCGGAAAGCGACCAGAATATCAATGGAAAACTGAGGACATTCTATGTTACAACAGAATCTGTTCCTGCCGGTAGAATTTATGCAATGAGTAATATCGGATATGTAGGTAAATTTACTGATGAGATATTCGGAACTTATGAAGCCGGATTCTTGGCAGAACTTAATTGTACGGAGGGTATGACATTCCCTGGAGTATATAATTATGAAAAGGGAACATCTTTCGACAGCAAGAACAAACCTACTCAAACAATGGTAGGCAAAGGCGGAAATGATATAGACAAGAAGGATATTGAGTTTGTAAAGGATGATGATGGGAATATTATAGGTAATATTCATACTATTGAACTTTATTTATGGTACAGTAGCTATTTCGGAGATTCATTGACAGCTTCCCGCTTAAGTGTTTATGAATTAACAAAAGAGCTTAGTGAAGACAATGCTTATTATACTGATATCAACCCTGAAGATTTTTATAATCCCCAACAAACACCATTAGGTACAAAAGCTTATACGGCGGTTGATTTATCCGTAAAAGACTCTATTCGCAACCTTAGTACATATGTTCCTAGCGTACATGTAGCTTTTAAAAATGACCCTGCAAAGGAAATAGGTAAACGTATAATAAAAAAAGCCTATGAATCAAAAGCTAATTTTGATAGAAAAGCACTTAAAGAGGCTTTTAAAGGACTTTATGTAAAGAGCGACTATGGCGATGGTACAATACTTTATATAGATCAAATTCAAATGAATGTAGTATATAAGTGTTATGCGGTTGATTCTATTAATGGTAAAATATTACCTAAGAAGGTAGTGGCAGAAGGAGAAAGTAAAGACTCCACTTATTATGGATATCGTATGTTTACTGCTACTCGTGAAGTAATTCAAGCTAATAGTTTGAATAATGACGAAAGAGCTATTCAAGCGTGTATTAATAACATTGATTTAACTTATCTAAAAAGTCCAGCAGGAATATTCACTCAATTAACCCTTCCTATAACTCAGATAGAAGATTCTTTAAAAGGCGATGTGTCAAATGATGTGCTAAATGCTGTTAAATTAAGCATACCCATCTACAATCAATCCGATAATAAAGAATTTGGCATGTCTAGTCCTAAAAGTGTTTTATTAATACGTAAGAAGGAGTATAAGGATGGTTTTTTTGAAAAGAACAAGCTAAGTGATGGTATTGCTTCATCACTATTTGATTATTCTTCTTATACAACCAATTTTACTGAATACACATTCAATAATATTACAGAATTAATAAATGATTGTCTAGCAGATAAAGAAGCTGCTCAAAAAGAAATACAAGATAAAGGATTTATAATGGTTTCAGTACCTAATCCTGAGAATCCAGAAAAAGCCCCAATAGAAAAAAAAGTTGACAATATTAAACTTTGGAAAGAACTAAGTGAATGGAATAAAGTCATACTTATTCCAGTACTTGTTACTAAAGATTCTTCTTCAAGTAATAACTACTACGGCAATAGCTCCAGTCAGGTTATCAGTATCCAACATGATTTAAAACCAAGTTATGCACGTTTAAAAGGAGGCAAAAAAGGAGAAGAAATGACCCCAAAAGTAATAAATGGAAAAGTTCAATTAACCCCTGATGGAACTACTATCATGATACCTAAATATCTTGAGAATGTACTAAAACTAGAAGTTGTTTCTACAAACTTTGAACAATATCAAAATAAGAAATAATAGAGAACATATATAAAATAAATAGCGCAGATTACTAAGTGTAGCCTGCTCTATTTATTTTATATAGATATACATCCCCAAATAATATTCTATAAAAAAGATACAAGATTGAGGATTTGACCGAAAAAATCAAGAGAAAAGCTCACCTAAAGTAAAACTTTTCTCTTGATTTATAAAAAAGAGGAACATTTACGGAATATCCCTAGATAGATAAAAAACCGTGAGCTCAATTTCCATCAAGCTCACGGTTTTTTATCTCAACAACAAAGCATTAGACCTATTCTTCCTTCTTTGCAGCAACTTTCTTAGCCCTACCAACCGACTTCTTTGGTTCGGTAGCCGGTTTAGTTGCAGCTTTCTTAGTAACAGCTTTAGTCACTAGTTCTTTAGCGGTAGCCGCAGTTGACTTCTTTGCCGTAGTCTTTTTAGCAGCTTCCTTTGCAACTTTCGCCTGCAACCTCTCAACCTCTTTCTCCAACTCAGTGATTTCGTCACCTTGATTCTTAATCGTAGTCAACAAAGAGTTAAGTTCTTCACTGTCAACATCTGAAGGATACAATGAGTCTACCCGTTTGATAAAGTCAGCTAAAATATTCATGTAGTTAGTGAAAGCATCGTAAGGAGAGTCATAGATACCACGATTCAACCACATACCGTTATTCTTTGTAGTCATGAAACGGAAATTATTGCTGGCCTGCAAATAGTCCCAGTCCTGCTTGATACGACGATCGTCACTCAAATGAACACGCTCTGCTACACTATACAATTTATTAAAAGCTTCACGTTGCATAACATTACCCAGCCAGCAGCTAGTATCCCTTTCTTCGTCCACCCATGACATCGGATAAGCAACATCAAGCTGGGAAACAGATTTCAACTTCGTCACGATTTCAGTTGGCGTAGAGAAAGTAATACCTTTCGCTTTCGCACATTCCGGCAACGCTTTCAAGAATTCGAGGATATTGGAAGATAACGGCTGAGCCATACCCAGCGCACTCAACTCCATAAAGATATTGATAACCTGTTCCTCCTGTGGCAATGCATCAATCCAATTGATATATTTGTCTGCAAACAAAGGATATTCCGCCCAATCCGAATTAGAAAAACGCAAACTTATATCATCCGACAGTTTGAAATCTCTCAATAGAAGTTTGAGGCTCGGAGCCTGATTACAGTGGTATACATAATGCGGGCTCTTCCATCCCAACACATGCTTGGCACCTTCAGTCAACATTCCCTTGAAACCCATAGAAGCCACCAAGCCGCCAATCTCATCCGAATAAATCAAACTGGAATTACGGAACACTTTCGGTTCCTTTCCAAACATCTGTTTCATCTTATCACGCTGACGAAGCACTTCTTCACGGAAGCAATCTTCATTGGCAAGTGAAGACAAGCCATGTGAATAAGGTTCACAAAGGAACTCACAACAACCGGTATCATTCAATTGATGTAATAAGTCAATCACTGCCGGAGCATGGATCTCGAGTTGTTCCAAAGCTACTCCCGAAATGGACAGCGCAACCTTAAAAGCACCGCCCGAATTCTTCGCCATCTCAATCAATGTGCTGAGAGCAGGAATATATGAACGTTCGGCCACTTCATTCATGCCCGTTTCATTCGCATAATCATCGTAATAATAATGATCATTACCGATATCAAAGAAACGGTAGCGTTTCAAATGTATAATTTGATGTATCTCAAAATAAAGACAGATAGTTCTCATTTTTGTATATTGTTTCGTTATTTACCATAGTTTCTTAACACATCCTCGTAAAGAGCACGGATTCTTAAACCTACTTTTTCCCAAGTAATTCCGTCAACCTCTTTCTTTCCTTCTTCCTGGAGATATTGGAAAAGAGATGGATTCGTACAGATGGAATAGATAGCATCCGCCATAGCATGAATATCCCAGTAGTCGGTCTTAATCACCTTGTCGAGAATTTCACCACAGCCCGATTGCTTGGAAATGATGGAAGGCGTTCCACATTGCATAGCTTCCAAAGGAGCGATACCGAAAGGCTCGGAGACAGAAGGCATGACAAATACGTCACTATTCTTATAAACCTCATATACTTGTTTACCTTTCATAAAGCCCGGGAAGTGGAAACGGTCGGCAATGCCGCGTTCTGCCGCCAGATTAATCATGGCATTCAGCATATCACCCGAACCCGCCATTACGAAACGGATATTACGGGTGCGTTTCAATACAAGCGCGGCAGCTTCCACAAAGTACTCCGGTCCTTTCTGCATGGTAATACGTCCGAGGAAAGTAACCACCTTCTCTTTAGAATGATCGGGACGCGGAATATCCAAAAGCTCTTGTGACAACGGATAAACGGCATTGTGCATGGCAAATACCTTTCTCGGATCCTGATGATACTCGTTAATAACCGTTCGGCGGGTCAGCTCGGACACGCACATGATACAGTCGGCATGATCCATGCCGTTCTTCTCTATCGAATAAACAGTAGGATTGACTTTGCCGCGGGAACGGTCAAAATCCGTAGCATGCACATGGATACAAAGCGGCTTGCCGCTTACCATCTTGGCATGTACACCGGCAGGATAAGTCAGCCAGTCATGTGCATGAATAATGTCAAATTCCTGCTGACGAGCAACTACTCCGGCTATTATGGAGAAATTATTGATTTCTTCATGCAAGTTTCCGGGGTAACCGCCGGCAAACTCCATACATCCCAAATCATTGACATGCATATAAGAAAAATCAGCATAGATATGATCACGGAAAGAGTAATACTCTTCCGGTGACATATGCGCCTGCAAGCGGGATTTCAGATAGTCGTAATTAACGTCACGCCATACGACAGGCACCTGATTCATACCGATTATTTTCAAGAACTGTTCTTCTTCGCCACAGGGTTTAGGCATACAGAAGATTGTTTCCATATCACCCTGCAAGCTCAATCCCTTAGTTATTCCGTAAGAAGCAACTGCAAGACCACCATATATTTTTGGGGGGAATTCCCATCCAAACATTAAAACTTTCATCTTCGTTCCTCCTTTTTTTAATAATACTTAGACAGCAGCTTCAAAACACGCAGGATTTCTGCCACATTCATCGCAAATGATACAGCGCCACGTCCCCTGAAAGGCGGATTTCCATCAAACAATTCCGCAATGGAACCAACGCAATGGCTTGTCATTTCATCATCATAGCTAATCAGTTGACGTTCCACAAATGACAGACCGCTCATCTTATAAATCCGAAGATAAGCTTCCAAATAGAATCCCATCAGCCAAGGCCAAGCCGTTCCCTGATGATATGCATAGTCACGCTGTATCTGCGGTCCGACATAATTCGGATTATATCCCCCACTCTTCGGGCTCAAGGAACGTATTCCCTTAGGAGTCAGCAATTCCTTGGTCACAATATCGAGCACTTGTTTCTTTTGCGCCCGGTCTAGCGGAGAGTAATCAAATGCCACGGTAAATATCATATTGGGACGTACACTCCAATCCATCATATTGCCATCCACATAATCAAGCAGATACCCGTATTCATTGCGGAATACATCGACAAATGACTTTCCTGTCACTTCTGCCTGCGCATCAAGTTCATCTGCCAGATATACATCACCACCCTCACGCGACAAATCCGCCACAAAGCGCAATGCATTATACCACAAGGCATTAAACTCAACAATATATCCCGTACGTGGAATCACCGGATGTCCGTTCACTGTAGAGTTCATCCATGTAATCGCTTTCTCCGTGCCATTGGCATAAAGCAATCCGTTCTCATGCAGGAAGAGATTATCATGTTTCCGCTGGCGGATAAACTCCATAATATCTTTCAGGAGTTTTCCATATTTCTGGCGGCATTGTTCGCGCGAAGTCTCTTTAGCATATTGCTGCAAAGCCCAGACCGCCCAAAGCAGGACATCAGGATGCTCCATTTCATAAATCTTGTATCCGACAGGCTCTTCGTTGATAAAGTTACGAACCGCCTTTTCCGCCGTTTTCATTACATCCTCAAATTCATCAACTTCATCCAAGGCAAGTGTCAGTCCCGGCAACGCAATGAACATATCACGCGCACGGCATTTGAACCAGGGATAACCGGCAAGGATATAATGTTCTCCTTCCTGCTGGTTATGGAATTGGTGGGCTGAATTTTTCAGACAGTGGTAGAAGCTGTCGCGTGGCGTACGGTCGGCCACTTCCGCTTCAAAGGTCTGCTTCAGTCTGCGAGGGGATGTTTCCGAAATTCCGGCAGAGAACACGATACTCTCACCTTTCTTGATATCCACCTCGAAATAACCGGGAACATAAAGGTCTTCATTGAAGTCATATCCACGTTCCTGTTCTTTCGGGTATTCAATACCACGATACCAGTCGGGCTGGAAGTGGAACTCGCACTTCTTATTCAACTGCATGTAAAGTTCCGGATAACCAGGATACATACACGTCTTTATACCGTTTTCCACAAGTTGATACTCGCGGCTTGCCTGTGCGTTTTCGTGAGTGTACTCGCGTACGCTTCTGAAAGCGAGGAACGGGCGGAAACGCAACGTCGTTGCCGAGTGCGCATCGAGCAAAGTATAACGAATCAGGATTCTGTTTTCATGATGTACAAAAATTTTTTCTTTGCGGAGAACCACACCTCCAACACGGTAAGTCGTCGCCGGGATATGCTCACAATCAAACTCGCGGATATACTTGTGTCCGTTGGGACTAAAGTTGTTTCCTTGATATTTATGCAATCCCAGGTTAAACTCTGCACCGTGTTGAATTACCGTTTCATCAAGAGAAGATAGCAGCACATGATTTTCATCGTCGAGATTGGGAACAGGAATCACCAACAGGCCGTGATATTTGCGTGTGTTACAATCAACAATCGTTGTACAATGATAAGCTCCTGCCTTGTTCGTCCGGAGTATTTCTCTCTGAAGAGATTCTTCCAGATTCGTCATGAGGGTCTTGTCAAATCGTAAATAACTCATAGTTGTGCATTATTTAAAGGTTAATTATTGGCTATTATTATTGTATATATATTTATGTTACACCGCATATATATCGGCTGTAACAGTATATACAACAGGTATAACGCCCAAATGTACAAATTATAGATAAAAACAAAAATAAAAAGCCTTTTTATTTTCAGATTTTGTGCAAATATTCGTAGTATTGCGTAAAATATCTAAAGAAAAGAATGTCATGAAGCAAGATATTCAGCGTATCATGCTGGCTGCAGCAAAGCCTTTGTTCCTTATTTTTATTCTCTATATACTCAAGATTATGGAAGTCGGAATGGACTGGGACTTCTCTCGCTTGGGGGTATATCCTATGGAGAAACGGGGACTGACCGGCATTTTAACCCATCCGCTGATACACAGCGGGTTCAGTCATTTATTAGCAAATACAATCCCTTTATTCTTCTTGTCATGGTGTCTTTTTTACTTTTACCGGGGAATAGCCGGTAAAATTTTTATTCTCATTTGGCTCGGAAGCGGACTACTTACTTTCCTGATCGGAAAACCGGGATGGCACATCGGTGCCAGCGGACTGATCTATGGCTTTGCCTTCTTTCTCTTTTTCAGTGGTATTCTCCGCAAATATGTTCCACTCATTGCCATCTCTTTACTTGTCACCTTTTTATATGGAGGAATTATATGGCATATGTTTCCTTATTTCTCCCCTACCAATATGTCATGGGAAGGACATCTTAGCGGAGGAATTATGGGAACGCTCTGCGCTTTCGTTTTCGTAAATCACGGACCGCAACGGCCGGAACCTTTTGCAGATGAAGAGGAGGAGGAAGAAGCCAGCGAAGCAGCAACAACTCCGGAAGAAGGCGAAAACACATAAAACAGGTATACAGCAACTTCCTGTCAGGACTTATGCAACGCCTCAATCAGCAAGGTTATATTTGCTGTAAACAGCCTTACTGAAATAGCCAGCAGAATGATGCCGAAGAATTTACGGATAAGGTAAATACCGCCTTTTCCGAGAAAACGCTCCACACGTCCGGTCATACTTACCACGAAGTAAACCCAAATCATATTCAACACCAAGGCTATGATAATATTAATACTGGCATATTCCGCCCGCAGGGAAAGCAATGTAGTGAAAGCCCCGGCACCTGCCAGCAAAGGAAAGACAAGCGGCACCAAAGTGGCTTCTTTGATAGGACCCTGATTCTTGAAAATCTCAATATCCAGAATCATTTCCAAAGACATGAGGAAAATAACAAATGCACCTGCAACGGCAAACGATTCAATATCTACATGGAAGAGTTTCAGCATCATATCTCCCGCATAGAAAAATCCTATCAACAAGACAAAAGAGATGACAGTAGCTTTCATTGCATTCACATCTTTCCCTTTTTCCTTCAGATTAATAATAATAGGTATAGAACCGATAATATCTATTACCGCAAAAAGTACGATAAACGCACTGATCATCTGTTGCCAATTGAAGCCTGCAAACATAATTTCCTCCTTTTTTTCTGCAAATATACTCTATTTTTATGCATTCAAACAATAAAAAAAACAAAAAGAGAGGTCATATGTTGACAGCAGTGTTGTATTATGAGTAAATTTGTACGATTAACAAGAGATTACGACGTATGGAAACGATGTTCGACACTTTACTCCAATTGCCTTTATTCCAAGGTCTTTGCCATGAAGATTTCACCAGCATACTGGATAAGGTAAAGTTACACTTTATCAAGCATAAAGCGGGAGAAACTATCATTGAAAGTGGCAGTCCTTGTACACAGCTCCGTTTTCTGCTGAAAGGCGAAGTTTCAATCGTCACAAATTCCAAAGAAAACATTTATACTGTCATTGAGCGAATGGAAGCGCCCTATCTGATAGAGCCGCAGTCGTTATTCGGAATGAATACCAATTATAATTCTTCTTATATAGCGCATACGCAAGCCCACACCGTGAGCATCAGTAAAGCGTTTGTACTCAGCGACCTGTTTAACTACGAAATCTTCCGGCTCAACTACATGAATATTGTGAGCAATCGGGCACAGAACCTTTATTCACGTTTATGGGAAGAGTCCACACAGGATTTGAAAAGCAAAATCATCCGTTTTTTTCTGCTGCATTGCGAAAAGCCTCAAGGAGAAAAGATATTCAAAATTAAGATGGACGACCTTGCCCGCTATTTGGACGACACCCGGTTGAATACTTCCAAAGCGCTTAATGAATTGCAAGACAACGGTTTGGTTGAATTGCGACGGAAAGAGGTTCTTATTCCGGACGCACAACGGCTGCTAATCTAATAAGTTTAGAATAATATCCAGATGCTTCACAAGTGCTGACACATATAATACAACAAGCAAGTCATATCATAAGAAAAGCCTCAACGGGAAATCCCATTGAGGCTTTTCTTATGATGGATATTTTATTCCCATTCTATAGTTGCCGGTGGCTTGGAGCTGATATCATAAGTCACGCGGTTCACGCCCTTCACCTTATTAATAATATCATTCGAAACTTTACCCATAAATTCATAGGGCAGATGTGCCCAGTCGGCAGTCATGGCATCCGTAGATGTTACGGCACGCAAGGCAACTGCTCTTTCATAAGTACGTTCATCCCCCATTACGCCAACAGACTGTACCGGCAATAAGATAACTCCTGCCTGCCAAACTTTATCATACAATCCCCAGTCACGCAGTCCTTGGATGAATATATCATCAGCATCTTGCAGGATACGCACTTTCTCCGGAGTAATATCTCCCAAGATACGTACAGCCAAGCCCGGCCCCGGGAACGGATGACGGGTAATCAGATGTTCCGGCATACCCAATTCACGACCTACACGGCGAACTTCATCCTTAAACAACAAACGAAGCGGTTCGCACAATTTCAGATTCATTTTTTCAGGAAGACCACCTACATTGTGATGACTCTTAATCACTGTTCCTGTGATAGACAATGATTCGATGCAATCCGGATAGATGGTGCCCTGAGCCAGCCATTTCACATCTTTTATCTTGTGAGCTTCTACATCGAACACATCAATAAAGCCTTTACCTATAATCTTACGCTTTCTTTCCGGCTCAGCCACACCGGCCAATTCGGAAAAGAACTTCTCACTGGCATCTACGCCGATTACATTCAGACCGAGGCATTCGTAATCAGCCATCACGTTCTTAAACTCATTCTTACGCAGCATACCATGATCTACGAAGATACAAGTCAGGTTCTTGCCAATGGCTTTGTTCAGCAATACCGCAGCAACAGAAGAATCTACGCCACCGCTCAAACCGAGTACTACTTTATCATCGCCCAACTGAGCTTTCAATTCGGCAACCGTGCTTTCGATAAAGGAAGCAGGCGACCAGTCTTGCTTGCAACCGCAAACATCCACCACGAAATTCTTCAGAATCTGTGTACCGTCTTCACTGTGAAACACTTCAGGATGAAACTGCACACCCCATACATCCTCACCTTCTATCTGATAAGCAGCAATCTCTACTTTATCCGTCGAAGCGATTTTCTTAAAATTATCCGGAATAGCCGTAATCGTATCACCGTGACTCATCCATACCTGCGAACCGTCACGAACTCCTTTGAACAACACATTATCCTTGCAGAAAGAAGCCAGATGAGCACGTCCGTATTCGCGCGTACCAGCCGGCTCTACTTTTCCGCCATTGGTATACGACATAAACTGTGCTCCATAGCAGATACCCAATATAGGATATTTACCGCGAATCTCGCTCAAATCGACTTTAAAAGCATCTTTGTCATAAACAGAAAAAGGGCTTCCCGAAAGGATTACCCCTTTAATTGTTGTATCTTCCTTAGGAAATTTGTTGTAAGGAACAATTTCGCAATACGTGTCCAATTCGCGGACACGACGGCCTATAAGCTGTGTAGTCTGCGAACCAAAATCAAGAATTATTATTTTCTCCTGCATATTAATGGTTGGATTTTGAATAAAATGGTCTGCAAAAGTAGGAAAAAGTACGCAATCTATATAATAATGAAGAAAAAAATAAAGGAGATTCACAAGATAACACTTGAAATCTCCTTTATTTTAATTAGCTCAAATACTCTTTTCTTTCAGCAAATCGCGAATCTCCGTCAGTAACACTTCTTCTTTTGTAGGTACCGGTGGAGCGGGTGGTACGGCTGCGGCTTCCTCTTTTTTCTTCGCCGTCAACTTAGTCAGCAGTCGTATAAATAAGAATATGGCAAAGGCAATAATCAGAAAATCAAAAGTTGCTTGCAGAAACTGACCGTAATCCAAAGATACTGCAGGCGCAATCTCTTTACCGTCGGCCCCTACTTCAGCCGCTTTCATTACCCATTTCAAATCCGTAAAATTCACACCGCCAACCAGTAAGCCGATTGGAGGCATAATTACATTAGCAACCAATGATGATACGATTTTTCCAAACGCACCACCAATTACTACACCGACAGCCATGTCGATAACGTTTCCTTTCATGGCAAACGCCTTAAAGTCCTGTAAAAATGTGCTCTTTCCCATCTTTTTCAATATTTAATGTGAATTTAATGCGCGAATATAAAAACATTTTTGTAATTTTGCACCGCATTTGAAAGTAAAACAAATGCGGAGACCGAGAGATATTTGAACAAATATTATAAAACCCTTAAAAGTTTAAACAAAATGATTAAAGTAG
>ERZ780168.2961-NODE-2961-length-14181-cov-7.368186_pt1 | contig 14181 bp, 13 predicted proteins | sample MGYA00510981_ERZ780168 | MGnify/ENA primary metagenome ERZ780168 (study PRJEB29588, sample SAMEA2158769) | human gut metagenome | biome: human gut; feature: human-associated habitat; material: faeces | place: Denmark | collected 2008/2010 ...
CTGCCGGTGTACGGCCGCGGGGAAAATGTCCGCGACTGGTTGTACGTCGAGGACCATGCACGGGCCATCGACGTAATCTTCCACAAGGGCAAGGTCGCCGACACGTACAACATCGGAGGTTTCAACGAATGGAAGAACATCGACCTGATACGGGTCATCGTCAGAACCGTGGACCGGCTGCTGGGCAATCCCGAAGGGACATCGGAGAAACTGATTACGTACGTCACCGACCGTGCGGGCCACGACCTGAGATACGCCATCGACTCGCGCAAACTCAAGCGGGAACTGGGCTGGCAGCCCAGCCTGCAGTTTGAGGAAGGAATCGAGAAAACTGTCCACTGGTACCTCCAAAACCAATCGTGGATGGACGACATTACCTCAGGCGAGTATGAAAAATACTACCGGAGTATGTATAAGGGAAGATAAATGACCCGTGACGAGAAAATATATTTTTCCTTACTAAGGATAGGATTGGGAACTGAAAGCCCGAGAGAAATTTTACCGGAATTGGCTAAACTCCAATGGGGTGAAATTTATCGTTTGGCTGTCCGGCAGGGGACGGGGGCATTGATCTGGGATGCTTTGCGGCAATTGCATGCAATGGAATATTTACCATTGTCTTTGCGTGTGCAATGGGCCTATAATGTCGAACAAATTGAAGATCGTTATCGAAAACAGGAAAAAGTATTGGCTGGATTGTCAAAATTCTATGCTTCCCATTCCATTTCGCTGATGCTCTTGAAAGGGTATGGACTGAGCTTTTGCTATCCGTGCCCCGAACATCGGGAATGTGGCGATATCGATATCTGGCTTTTTGGTCGACAGCGTGAAGCGGACGAGTTGTTATGTCGTGAATGGGGAATTCGGATCGATGAAGACAAACACCATCATACAGTTTTTCTCATCGACGGAATTATGGTCGAAAATCATTACGACTTTCTGAATGTTCATGCCCATGCATCGAATCGTGAGATCGAGCAGTTGCTGAGGACCTATGCCGAAATCCATGGTGAAACGATCTGTCTGAAAGATACGGAAATTCATCTTCCGTCACCCTCTTTCAATGCATTATTTCTGTTACGGCATGCCGCAGCACATTTCGCTGCAGCGGAGATTGGGATGAGGCATATAGCCGATTGGGGCATGTTCATCCTCCGTTACTGTGATAAGATTGATTGGACGGAGCTTTATGCGACGGCCCGCCGGATGAACATGCATCGATTTCTGAATTGTATAAATGCTATTTCAATAAATAACATAGGGGTAGATGCGAAACTATTTCCTTCGTTCGAACGTGATTTAAAACTCGAAGAACGGGTTTTAAATGATATTTTGCATCCTGAGTTCAGCGAGAAATTTCCTGAAAAAGGTTTTATCCGGATAATGCGGTTTAAATTCCGTCGTTGGTTGGCGAATCGTTGGAAACACCGGATCGTTTACCGGGAAGGTTTGATACATACGTTTTTCAGGCAGGTATACAGCCATCTGTTAAAGCCTAAGTCCATAGCGCATTAGGTCGTGGACACTGTTTTGGGTGTAATGATATGTTTATTATGAAATGGCTACTTCTTTGGGCGGTATTCCTCGCTCTGTTTTATAATTTCCTGTGGTGGGTTATCCGCCGGACGCCGGTGACCAAAGACGATGAGAAAGAGGGCTGGATAGATTGAAATGATAATATCGTACTAAATTATGATATATCAAGTGTTTCTAATTATTCCAATTTTTTGTACTTTTGCAATGGTTATTTGAAGTAAAGAAAATTAGTGCAAGATACTGACAAAAAACCGTTGCCTTCTCGTCACCTGTTATTTATATAAAAACTGTAACGATCCGATAAATCGAATCGTTACGGCTGTTTAATCCCGCTCTCGGAAGAACTTGGACAAAAATCAATTTATCGTCATGCTTGACACACTGCTTAACCGTCGATTGTCGGATGCGGAGTGCACAGCCTTTCATGCGGCTTATGAAAAGTTCATCGACCTGCTGCACGGTCTTACGGCTCAATCCTGTAAATCGCCCCTTGACCTGCTGCACGAACTTGCCCGCCTCCAATCCCGCCTGATGCGGTTGCAAGCGCGGATTGTTTGAGAAGGAATCTCCGCAAGCGTCGCTGCTCAAATCGGAGCTTCTGCTGACGAATTTCGAGATCCGTTTAGTCTTTACCCGGCTTCGTTATCCGTCCATCGCCGCCCCGGTATCGGTCGAAGTCCCTAAATCGCCGCTGTTCCTCTCCGAACAATTCACGCCTACGGATATCATGGAACTGAAAACGGCACTGCATCTCTCTGGAGCCATACGCCGCATCGACGGCACGCGGATCGATCTGGCGACACTCGTCGATGTGCTTTCCAGAACTTTCAACGTCCGTATCAACAATCCGGAACAGTGTCGCCATGCCGTCGTCAACCGTAAGCTGCGCCTGACCCGTTTTCTGGATTTCCTGCGCAACAATCTGATTGCCTATAGCCAGCGATAGCTGGAATGCCCAATTAGAGAAAAGCAAATGAGACAATTCTTTTCATTTGCTTTTTTATCGGCTATTTCATATCTTTGCCATAGAGTCTTTGACAAGTCAAAATGGAATACAAAGGACACTGCCTTTAAAGTTGACAAATCATTACCTCGACTTTTACCTTATGCTGTCTGTCAGATAGTTAGATTTGATTGGAACTTTTGCCACCAAAAATACTCATAGCCGGATCCGCGGGATACTTCGGCGACACGCCCGGCGCAGGGCAACGAGCCCCGCCCGGTATATTCCGCCCTCCCCCGGGCGACTGCGAAAGGCCGGGCGCAGAGGGTTGGCCTGCAGCACAAAAGAAAATGCCGCCCCGAAAACCGGAGGCGGCATTTCCAACAGAAACAAACCCTTATTTCTTTTCGTAACGATCTCCGACGACCTTCCAGTCGATACGATCCCAGAGGGCGGCGACGGCGTCGGCGCGACGGTTGCGGTAGTCGATGTAGTAGGCGTGCTCCCATACGTCGAAGCACATCAGCGGCTTCATGCCGTGACACATCGGGTTGCCGGCGTTCTGCTCCGTAACGATGGCCAGCTTGCCCGATTTATCCTCGGCGAGCCATGCCCATCCCGAACCGAAAAGACCGACGGCAGCCTTCTCCATCTGGGCCTTGAACTGCTCGAACGAACCGAAATCCGCGTCGATAGCCTTCAGCAACGCCCCTGACGGACGCGCCTCGCCATCGGGCGAAAGCTGGTCGAAGAAGAACTCGTGGTTCCACATCTGCGCAGCGTTGTTGAAAATCGCGCCGTCGGCCGAAACGACGATGTCCTCCAGCGGCTGCCGGGCGTAAGGCGTATCGAGAATCAGCTCGTTGAGTTTATTCACATACCCCACGTAATGCTTGTCGTGGTGGAAACGCAGCGTCTCTTCGGAGACCTGCGGTGCGAGAGCGTCGTAAGCGTAAGGCAGCTCCTTGGGGGTAAACCGTGCCTGTGCTGCAATGTCTGTTGCCATAATAGGTAAAATTAAAAGTGAAACAATGAGGTTGAACTTAATCATAGCCATCCCGTTTTAGTTTGCTTCGAGCGGTTCGAATGCCCATTTGCCTTCCCCGCAGACCGGGCATACCCAATCGTCGGGCAGGTCTTCGAAAGCCGTACCGGGGTCGATGCCGTTCTCCGGGTCGCCCGACTCCGGGTCGTAAATGTATTCACAGACGGTGCAACGATACTTTTCCATGCGGTAAAAAGTTTAAGAAAATCCACACCGGCCTACACAAATATAATACCGATGTCAAATATCTCAAAATATTTTTATAATTTTGAGGAAAAGAACAACAATTTATAACCTAAAACGCTCTTTTCTATGACACTTCCGTATGCAGAACCTTACAAGATCAAGATGACCGAGGCCATCCGCACCTCCACCCGTGCGGAGCGCGAAGCATGGATCCGCGAAGCCCGCTACAACCTTTTCAAGCTGCGCAGCGACCAGGTCACGATCGACCTGCTGACCGACTCGGGCACAGGCTCGATGAGCGACCGCCAGTGGGCGGCCATGATGACCGGCGACGAAAGCTATGCCGGAGCCTCGTCCTATTTCCGGCTCAAGGAGACGATCGAAAGCATCTTCGGGATGCCCTATTTCCTGCCCACGCACCAGGGGCGTGCTGCGGAGAACGTGATCTTTTCGGCACTGCTCAAGGCGGGCGACATCGTCCCGGGCAACTCCCACTTCGACACCACCAAAGGGCACATCGAATTCCGCCGCTGCCACGCCGTGGACTGCACGATCGACGATGCGGCCGACACCCAGAAAGAGTTGCCGTTCAAGGGTGAGATGGACATCGCCAAGCTCGAAAAGCTCCTGCGCGAGAACCCGCGCGAGAAAGTCCCGTGCGTCGTGCTGACCATCACCAACAACACGGCCGGCGGCCAGCCCGTGTCGATGCGCAACATCCGCGAAACGGCCGAAGTCTGCCGCCGCTATGGCGTACCCCTGCTGCTCGACTCGGCCCGCTTCGCCGAGAACGCCTATTTCATCAAGACCCGCGAGGAGGGCTATGCCGACAAGACCATCAAGGAGATCGTCCGCGAAATCTACACCTATGCCGACATCATGACCATCTCGGCCAAGAAGGACGGTGTGGTGAACATGGGCGGGTTCGTGGCCATGCGTAGCGAAGAACTCTACAGGCAGGCCATGACCTTCAGCATCATGTTCGAGGGCTACGTGACCTACGGCGGCATGTCGGGCCGCGACATGGATGCGCTGGCCGTGGGGCTGGACGAAAATACCGAATACGAACAACTCGACGCCCGCATCCGCCAGGTGAAGCTGCTGGGCGACCTGCTCGACGAATACGGCGTACCCTACCAGCGGCCGGCCGGCGGACACGCCATCTTCGTCGATGCGAAAAAAGTGCTCCCCAACCTGCCGAAGGAACAGTTTATCGCCCAGACGCTCGCCGTGGAGCTCTATTTGGAGGCGGGAATCCGCGGCGTGGAGATCGGCTCGATCCTCGCCGACCGCGACCCCGATACGCACGAGAACCGCTACCCGCGGCTGGAACTGCTGCGCCTGGCGATCCCGCGGCGGGTCTACTCGGACAACCACATCCGCGTGATCGCCGCCGCCTGCCGCAACATCTACGAGCGCCGCGCAGAGATCACCACCGGTTACCGCATCACCTTCGAAGCCCCGATCCTGCGGCATTTCACCGTGGAACTGGACAAAATCTGAACCCGAAGATGCGTCCGCCGCTCCACCGGACAGCATCCGCGGAATAGAATATAACGAACCGGGCAGGGAAAACCCTGCCCGGTTTATTTTCGTCGGCCGCAACGGCCCGCCCCCGAAGTCCGCAACCCGAGTCCATCGCCCGGAAACAGAAACCCCCGACGGGCCCTCAGCCGCAGCCCAGCCTCTATTGCAGCGATTCGGGAGCCGGAATCAGGAACAGCAGCCCGATCAGTGCGATCAGGCATACCACCACGATCAGGATCGTCTTTCCCCAGTTCCGCTTCTTCGTCCCCGGCACGACCGTCTCGTAGCCCGCAAAGGCTTTCGAATCCGCCTGTTGCGTCGCCGCGGGTTTCGCACCGCCCAGGCGCGCCATCTCCTGCTCCATGCGTTTGGAGCGGTCGGCCGACATCTCGGCCTGCTTCCGGCGGAGGGCCTGCTCGGCGGCCTGGCGTTCGCGCTCCAGCTTCGCCTCGGCCTCGCGTGCCTCCTGTTCGCGCCTCGCCTCGGCCTCACGGGCTTCCTGCTCCTTGCGCGCCTGCTCGGCACAAAGGTATTCGATATACTTCCCGGCACGGAAAACATCCACGAAGACAAAAGTCTCCATCGGGGTGTATTTCTCCTCCAGCCGGATATTTTCGCGGACAAGCCGCTGCAAGGTATCGTAGACGGGCACCAACGGCTTGGAAAGGTACTCCCGCCGCACCGACGAGGCAAGCTCTCCGGCACGTCCCAGCATCGAGGTCTCGAACGCATCGAATCCCCGGGCAAGGTAATAGATCGCCTCGGCCAGCCGGATGTCGTCCTCGCGCTGGCCGAACACCGACCTCAGGCGGTCGACCGCAGCCCCGCCCTTGGGCGACCCGGTGTTGCAGTAGCCCAGAAATCCCCAGTACCGCTGCCAGTAATCGTCGGTCAACTCCTCTTCATAGGCCTTCACCGACTCCTCCGGGCAGACGACCGCCCGCGCGAGGAAATACCAGTAGTCGGCCTCGTAGTTCGACGAATTTTCGTGCAGCACGGTGAGGGCTTCGAGGCTTTTCTGCGCCGGTTCGGGCTCCGTCGCCGTGATCAGGCGCGACACGGCCGCTTCCAGTTCGGCACGCTGCACGGAGGTGAGCTCGGCAGATTTCCCGGCGGGCTTTTGCAGCCGCGCCCTGAGGATCGAAGCCTGCGTCGCGGCGTCTATCTGCAACCGCTGCGCTTCGGCATCCAACTGCTGCTTACACGCCGCATCGAGCGGCCCGGCCCCCGTCGTCCGCACGACGAACGCACGGTACTCCTCGCGCGCCTGCTGCTCGCAGTTCTCGCAGCGCTTCGACGCCTCGACATAATATTCCAACGCCACCTGCTTGCCGCACTTCGGGCACACGACACTGTGGTCTAAGTAGATACGCTTTCCGGAAACCGCACACACGATCGTCGTGTGCGAATGATCCTCGGTGATGTTGTTGTGGATCGTGATATTCGACGCCTCGTATTTCTCCTGCTTGCCGATGATCGTACTTTCATTGATCAGGTTCTTATCGCCGACGAGCGGCGCGGCTTCCGGCTCCTCGGCCGCCGACGTGCGTTCCACCTGCACCGCAGCGCAGTCGCAACCGCACTTGTGGCAGAAGCGGGCTGTATCGGCGAGTTTATCGTAACCGCACTTGGGACATGTTTTCATGCTTGTTCGTTGTTTTCTTCGGTTTCACTATCAGCCTCATCCCCGGCAACGGCCTGCTCGACCGCCGAGGCGACCAGCCACCCGTGGCTCATGGTTCCCGTAACGACGACCTCCTGCCGGTCGAACGGCACGAAATAGGGGTCGTCGACCGGCACCGCGCCTTCGCGGCAGAGCTTCACGACGCTCATGTCGTCGTCACGCACCAGAAAGGCATAATGCCCTTCGGATTTCGACCCGGCATTCTGCAACCGGATCAGTATTACTCCCTGGTATCTCTCCATGGCCGTGCTCATTTGAGATCCCGCCCGCAGTTGGCGCAGAAACGCACGCCCTGCACGGCTACCGTACCGCAGTCGGGACATACCCGCCCGATGGACTGGGGAGCCTGCGCCTGGGGCTTCGCGGCCGCCTGCTGGTTGTTGCGCGTCGCATATTCGAGGGCACTGTCCTGCGTCTTGTCCACGCGGTCTTCCTGGCGTTCCATCCGTTCGCGGTAACGGTCGCGTTCGGCATCCTTATTCTGGACGATGTGCCCGGTCATGGTCGTGGCCATATCCTTCATCTCGCGCATCATCTCCAACATACGGTCTTCGTGGCGCTGCGAATCGGCGATACGGGCATCGGCGGCCTGCTGCACCTGTTCGGCGTTCTTTCCCGCCGAGAACGACTCGGCGAACTTCACCGCGGCCTGCGAATCGAGGTTCTCGCCCGCAGCCACGGCCATCAGCTGCTCGGCCGTCATCCGCGCCTTCTTGTCGAGGGCTTCCTGCTTCAGGCGCTCCATCTCGCGCTCGTGATCCAAATCCATCTTCTTGTCCTCGCGGTTGAGCTCCTTGACCTTGCGCAGGCGTTCGATCTGGGCATCCATCTCGGCATTGTCCAGTTCCATCTCCGACTGGCGGTCTGCCCGCTGCAGCTCGCGCTCCCGGGCGCGGCGTTCGTCGGAATACTCGTCCTCGCGCTTGCGATGCGCGAGCGTCAGCTCCTGCAACTCCAGCCCCTGGCGCATCTGCTCCACGGCGACCTGCCCTTCGCCCGCCGTGCGGACTTTCTCGAACTCGATCTGGTCGCGCAGCTGCATGAGCTTGATCGCCTCGCCCCGGCGGTAACGGCGCTCGGCGACGTCGATGCGCAGGTTGTCGACATCCTCTTCGCGCAGCAGCCCGGTCTTTTCGATGTCGGCCAGTGCAGCCTCCACCTCGTCCTCGCTGCGGGCATCGCGGATCCGTTTCTCGCGCGAAAGCACGGTGTAGAACTTATCCAGCTCGTCGTCGGCCAGCAGGCGGTCTTTATTGACCTGCTGCAACCCCTCATAGAGCTGCATGTCGCTGCGTGCATCGGCAATAGCCTGCGAATTGGTCTCCGCAGCCAGGCGGTTGCGGAAATCGTTGGTGCGGCGCAGGTAGTCGAGTTCCTGCTCCGAAAGGTAAAGTTCGCGGCTCAGGCTGCGCAGGCGTTCCAGGTCTTCGTTCGAAGCCACCACTTCGGCCACGCGCTCCAGCGCAAGGCCGTAGAACTGGTCGCCGGAAGCGGCAATCCTGGCCGCGATCGCCTCGGCGACCTCCGCCGGGATCGACGTGCCTTCGACCTGGCGATCCTGCATCACGGCCTGCACGGCATTCTGCATTACGGGCTGCAACTTCTCCGCAATCCTGCGGGTCGTGGCGACGGGCTCGTCCGTCAGGAAATATTCGGCGAAACGATTGAAATCTGCGATACGGAAAATCACGCGCAGGCCGACCTGCAAGTCCAGCAGTTTCGTGCGCACGGACATCGGCCTGAACTCGGCCATATCCTCGGCCGTTCCCGAACCGAATACCAGCGAGAAACTCTTGTCGAGCTTGAGCAGCAGCGAGAAAGCCTCGTGCCGTTTCATGCTCTCGATCACGGCATCGAGCGAGCGCTGCCGTTCGGGAGCGTCCTTGTCGTCGAACTTGTCCTTCACGCGGCGTCCCAGCAGGGCGTTTATCAGGAAACGGCCGCTGCCGGCCATCAGCCCCGCAGCCCCGCCCGTACGGCTTTCGAGTACGCGCTTGAGCTCGTCGGGGTCTACGAAATCGTAGATGCCCCCGTGGATTTCGGCCAGCACCTTGCCGTTGGCCTTGATATACGCCGTCGTGCCGTCGTTTACGATCAGCCCCTGCGCCGAATCGTAGCGGATAAACTCCGATTCATTGACCCGGCAGGCGACTTCGCCTTTCTGGATATTCCAGAAAATCTTCTGTTTCACCGTGGCGAGCTCACCGCCTCCGGCAGCCTGCCCGTCCGGCGCCTGGGACGCCTGTGCAGCGGCGGGTTCGACCGCAGCGCCGCACGTCGTGCAGAACCTTGCGTCGGGCAGCATCGGGGCATTGCATTTCGGGCACACGGGGCCTGCGGGCGCAGCGGCGACGGGCGTACCGCACGTCGTGCAGAACTTCGCATCCTCCAGGATTTCGGAATTACAATTCTGGCATTTCATAGTAGTCGTTCTATTTGGTTGATATGATTGATTTCACGTTTCCTTTCAGGTCGGCGGTCGCCGTATGGCAGCTCTTTATGGTACCGTCGGTCTGCAGGTAATTGAAGGCATAAAACTCGTCGCCGTTGCCGTATTTCATGCGGGTGACGGTCGACAGGCTGCGCGGTTCGACCCCCAGCTGTTCGTACAATTGCCGGTCGACAGCGGCGCGGATCAGCGACAGGTTGCGGTCGACGGCGCTGCGCACCCGGTCGAGCAACGATGCCGGAGCGGCTTCATAGACGCACTTGCGTTCGACGACCGCGTTGACTGCGCCTTTCGCCAGCGCCTTCACCGCCCGGGGATGCGCCTTCGCCCCCTCCCGGCGCACGCCCACATGCAGGAACGGATCGCCGAAAAGGTTGAACTCGACGATCGTAAGTGCCTGGTGGGGCGTAAAGTAACCGTCGTTATAATCGAAGAAACTCTGCCGTGCCATGTAGAATGCCTCGCCGGCCGTATACCCCTCGAGCAATTTGGCCATATAGACGTTCGTCAGGCGGTCGGCATTGTCCAGGTCGGCCGCCGAACTGCTCTTCGAAGCACCCCACGCGATGCGCGACGACCCCAGGTAGAGCAGCGTCATGTCGCCCATCGCCGCGAGCAGCATCGTCTCGCCGCGGCCGTAATCCTGGAATTTCCCGCCATAGCACGCTTCGGTCACCACCACGTTCGGTTTCTCGGCGGACGCCAGCTGCCGGGGCGTGACTGCCTCGTAACATTGCTGCTGGTAGGAAGCATAGAAACTGCATGCGGTCGGGGCATCGCTGCCGTGCAGGTTGAAATAGTAGAAGTCCGCACCCCGGTCGAAAACCTTGTCGACGATCGAACGCTCGACGCAGGGGCTGACAAAAAGGTTCTGCGTATAGATACGCTCATCGAGCCGCATGTCACCCCGGAAGAGTCGATTGCGGCGGAAAGGCTCGCTGACCGAAGCCGAGGCCGAAAGCCACGTGAGGTCGGTCTGCCCGTAAGCCCTGCCCACGGCCATCGAACCGGGGGCTTTGGCCGCGCGGCGCAGGTATCCGGCCAGGTCGTCCAGCGACGCGTCATGCGCCAGCGGCAGGCGTCCCGTATGGAAATATTGTTCGTACTGGAAAATTTCGGCCGTTCCCAGCATGGGGTAAGTCCGCTCGCCCAGCAGGTAGGCATAAGGGATATCGGAGTCGATGTCCGTATCGCTGTAATCGGGATCGGAGATATACTGCGGCAGGACGGGCATGGGAATGACATCGGCGCCTCCGACGATGAACAGGTAGTTGGTTTCATCGTCGGCCGTGCTGCGCCCGAAACGGTAATAGTCCGCCAGCAGGTAACCGTGTTCGACCCACGAATCGGCCGGTGAAAGCGCCACGGCGCGGTTGCGCCCGGCCTCGGGGTTGAGGAAAACATAGTCGCCGGCATCGACGATGCGGTAACGGATGCCGTGTGCCGCCGATGCTTCGGCATAGGCGGCGAGCAACTTGCGCACCGCCGCGGCATCGGTTCCGAATTTGCGGGCCAGAGCCTGCAGGTTGGTGAAGATGACGCCCTCGGCCATAGGCCCCGTCGGCTCCTTCGAGCCCGCAGCCGCGCAGCTTCCGGCCCGGACAGCCGGGGCAACGGGTGCCGCATCTGCCGCCGGGGATGCCGTCACCGGGCGGGCGGGGAGCCTGGTGCCGCATCCCCCGCAGAAAAGGTCGTTATCACCGCATTTCTTTCCACAATTGGGACAAAACATCGCGAATCGGTTTTAAAGGGTTAATCAATCCGGACGACTTGGGCCGGCGTACGCTTCAGGTCGGGCATCGCCTCGCCCACGCCGGCACCGATATAGGTCGCATCGCAGATTACATAGCGTTTGTTGCCGAGCTGCATGTAGTCGCCCTTCACCTCGCCTTTGAAGCATACCGCCGTGGCGATATGCGCCGGATAATAGAGCAGCACGACATCCAGCCCCAGCAGATCCTTGACCAGCCGCGCAAAGAGGATCGAACGGTCTTCGCAGTCGCTGTACGGATAGTAGTACATCTCCTCGGCGAAGAGTGTCCGCTCGACGCCGAACTGCGCTTCGTCGGTCTTGTAGGGGAAGGCCCTGTGCAGGTAGTGCAGCAGCAGTTCCGCCGCCTCGCGTTCGCCCTTCCCGGCCACTGCGGCGCGCAGCGGGGGATAGAGTTGTCCGCGCACCGGGGCGGTAAGCGCCGTGGCCGCATAGACGCTCCAGTGACAGGGCGGATAATTCGTATAGAAATCCATCAGGTTGCGGTTTACCGTCACCGTCGTCGAAACCACGCCGTCGAAATTGCGGACGGCGGGCGCCGCGGGTTTCTGCGCGAAGAGGGGCGGCGCGGGCATCGCCAGCGACAAAGGCCGCTCCCCGGGGATCGTGAAATTGCAGATATTGTACGACGCGGCCCGCGGGACATCGTCCAGGATATAAAATACCTGGCCGTCGATATTGAAATAGGGACGGGCATAGACCTGCCCGTCGGTGGCCAGCAACAGAAACAGCCGGCCGTCGCCGCGCGCCATGCGCACTTTATAGCCCGCCTCGGCCATCAGGAACGATTGCAGGACGACCGATTCGTTCGTTTTGGGGCCGCAGAATCCGTCGGCGAGTGTCCGCACAAGGTCGTAATAGCCCCAGTCGTTGAGCCCCAGCGCCTTTTTCAGCGCCACGCACTCCGCCGCCACGGCATCGTATGAACCTCGCGAAACGCCTTCCCAGGCATTGGCCACGCTGTTCTCCTGCACCGAGGCGAGGTTGAAGCGGTGTTTCGCAGCCAGCGATACGGAACAGCCCGTGCCGTAGAACGTGAACTTGAAGGGACGCGAAACGTCCACCGCCGGAGCCGCGTCGTCCGTCCCCGCGGCGGGTTTCCGCCCCTGCTGCACACCGTTATCCCCGTCCCCCTTTCCCGCGGCGGGTTTGCCGGGAAGCACAGGTGTTTCCGCAATCCCGGGCGCATCGGGCATCTCCGGAGCCGGCTCGGGCAGGTCGACCACCTTGTCGTAAGGCATCCTGTCCTGCGTCGGCACAGAGGGCGCATCCGGGTGTTTCATAACGGGGATGTCGGGTTCCCGGCGTTCGGGCACGGGTACCGGAGCCTCGGCGCGGAAAGCCTCCCAGCGTTTGCGCATGAAGTCGGCGCACGCCTTGCGGTAGTTGTCCCGGAATTCGGTATAGGCCTGCCTGCGGCGCGCCTGGTATTCCAGCAACGCCTCCCGGCGGGACTGCGCCGGCAGGGGAAGCACGAAAAGCAGCGACAGCAACAGGGTCAGATAGCGTTTCATAGGCGGAGCGGTTACGGGTAAAAGACGGCGGCTTCCCTCGTCCGAGGGGAGCGCCGTCTCTCGATTGGACATGGTGCCGGCCAACAGGGCTACTGCTGCGAGAAAGCAGCCATCTGCTCCTCGAAGATCTTTTTGAACTGGGCGCGGTCGAATTCCAGGTTGAGTTTGGCATCCTTGGCGATCGCATCCTCGATGGCTGCCTCCAGGGCAGCCTTGGGAAGCTGCATGCAGACATAGTAACGGAACGAGCCGTTGTCCTGGCGGAACATCTTCTCCTCGACGACCTGCACGTCGCGCAACTGCTGGCCGACGGCCGTGTAAGCCAGTTCCTGATACTGCGACTTGTGCTCGGCGGAAACGCCCGTATCCTGGTTCTTCACATAATTTTCGATGACGAGCTTCACATCGGCCTGGATGGCCGCGGCAAGATCCTGGCGGCAATTCTGCATGGCGATCTTCTGCGCCGTACTGCGCTCGGTGCTCACGCCGTTCTGCACGGCACGGTAATATTCGGCATTGCTGCGGTACTGTGCGCCGCTGAGCGGAATAGCCTCTTCGACCATGCCCGCAGGGGCAGCGGGCCCGGAGGCCTTTTTCGACGAACTGCACGACACGGCGCCGGCAGCGAGCAGGAGAGCGATAGCTCCAATAAGGGTTCTTTTCATCTTTCGGATTATTTGGTTGTAAGTTTATAGTGCAATGTAAAATCGGCTTCGGAGGCCTTCCCGTCGGCGGGATTCCCGAATCCGATGCTTCCCCTGAGGACGTCCACCCCGTCGGTTGCGGGGCTTATCGAGCCTTGCGCCTCGAACGTTACGCTGCAATCGCCCCCGGCGAGCTGCGAGGGTTCGATCCTTTCAGCCACGATCCGGGCCCCGTCGGCCGGGTTGAACAGCACGATCCGCCGCACCTCGGCCGCCGTCCCGCTTACGCGCAGCTGCATCGTCCCGCGGATCACCCCGCCGGACTGTTCGATCCTGAGCGTGCCCTTGGGCCGGACTGAAACGGCGTCCCCGGCCGGATTGAAAAAGATCGTCTGCGACACGCGCGCACCGCCGAACAGGTAGAGCACTTCGATCTTGTTGATATCGGTCGGCGAAGCGTACTGCGGATATTCCTTTTCCAGATCCTCCAAGCGGCGGAGCATGTGGTCGTAGGTATAGTCGTCGATCTTTGGGTCGTCCAGCACGTAATATTGCCGGTTGTGGTATTCCAGCTCGCGTGTGAGCTGTTCAATCTCCTGTTTGGGGTTCATGAAAACTCCCCTCTCGTCAGTTTAGTTGTAAAAACGTTTCCGGCACGCTGCCGACGATGACTGTCTCGGCCAGAATGACGTCGCTTGTGACGTCCGTGTCCTGCATCCCGGCGGGCGTCAGGAACGCGATGTTCACGGAAAATGTGATCCAGATTTTCTGTAGACTCTGGTTGATGCCACAGTCGGTGAAACTCGAATAAAAGTCCGCGTTCGTCATGTTCAGCGTCACGACCTTCACCGGCAGGCGCAGCCCGCGCCCGGCGAAGAACGA
>ERZ780168.2969-NODE-2969-length-14135-cov-4.872230_pt1 | contig 14135 bp, 10 predicted proteins | sample MGYA00510981_ERZ780168 | MGnify/ENA primary metagenome ERZ780168 (study PRJEB29588, sample SAMEA2158769) | human gut metagenome | biome: human gut; feature: human-associated habitat; material: faeces | place: Denmark | collected 2008/2010 ...
AACCTGAAGACTATCGCCGGTCAGACTCAGCGACACATCCTCCAGCGTGGGAGCCGTGTTGTCAATGACCATGGGCATCTCCATAGATGCGCCCTCCCCCAGGGCATCCCAATCCACAGTGCCGTCCTTCTGCACATACAGCTCCGGAGCCAGGGGCGGACGGCCGCGGCGGGCAGGTGCCTTTGCGGCAGTTTTGCGGGTCTTGGGGTCCGCAGCAGATTCCGTTGCGGGGGAAACTGCAGGAGTCTTTTTCTCAGCCATAATAAAACCTTCTTTCTGGATTCTGAGCACAGCGGTGCGTGAAGGTCCGCCGTGCAGGTTCCGATTTAAACAAATTACTTATATAATAATTTTTTGCGGTTCGTTTGTAAAGCCTTTTTCCAAAAAAATCTCGCAAAACCGGCAGGAAACAGGATCTGCAATGCAAAGAAACGTTCCGGCAGCCGTCCGGGGACCGGAAATTCCGGTTTCCCGGCAGAAATCAGGGATTTCCGACCGGAGACGGTTTTGTACTTCGGAGAGAAACAAATCGGGTAAATGCGGCGTGTGCGGCGTGCAGATTTTACCGGCGGCAAAGCTTTTCGGTCTGTGCAATCACCGGGTCCAGAAGTTCTTCGTCCCAGTCCTCGGAAAAGGCGAACAGGCCCCGGTAAATGGCCAGCTGCACGTCGGCATCCGTTTGCTGTGCAGCCAGGCAGAACACGGCCTGCAGCAGCCGCAGCTTGCGCTGCCGGACAGCGGGCGCTGCACTGCGCAGCCGGGTAAGGTCATAGTCCTTTGTGTTGCCACAGGGCATGGCGCAGGTGGCACAGTTGGGGGCCACCGCGTGCTTTTCGGCGCGGGTGATGTCCAGCATGCGCTGCAGCGTTTCGGCCGGGGCATCCGGCTGTGCTGCCAGACGCAGCCCGGCGTTGAGCACGGCGTCGGTGTTCTCGGTCTTGGGTTCACTGGAAGTGGAGCGCGCAAGGCCCACAAGGGCACCCAGCAGGGTGTCCCGCAAGGTGTCTGCCGGGGTGTCCGGCGTGCGGAGATAGTCGGTCATGGCAGTGTCCTTTCAAGTGTAAAAATCTGCAAAGAGTATAGCCCATTTATCCGCGCAATACAAGCCGCAGAAAAAAGCCCCCTCACAGCGGAGGGGGCCGGAAACGAGAAAATCAGAGCAATGCAGGAACTTCTTTTGCCAGCATCTCAGCCAGCTGAGCATGACCTTTGCAGGTCAAGTGCATGAAATCCACCTGGTTGAACTCGCAGTTCTTTGCATCCAGGAAGTGCACGTTCTGGCGCGCGCAGATGATGCGGAACTGCTCGGCCACACCGGCGGATTTCTCCACACAGCCGTCGCCCATGACCGCGTCATGGAACCCGGCCCCGATGGGCGGCGGTGCCACCACCAGAATGTTGGGCTGTTTGGTGCCCCAGCAGTCCACGCTCTTGGCCTTGAGGATCAGGCGCTCCATACCGGCTGCAATGCAGGCGGCGTTGGCACCAAAGCGCTCTTTCACGTCGTTGGTGCCCAGCATGATGATGAGCAGGTCAATGACCTCATGGCTCTTGAGCAGGGAATAGATTACGCTCAGGGTGTCCATGGACTCGTGGATGGGGTCCACGAACACGGTGGTGCGGCCGGAAAGGCCCTCCTCGGTCACCAGATATTCGTCACCCAGCGCCTTTTGCAGGCGGCAGGTCCAGCGCTCGTCCTCATTGAAGCGGATGCCGCCGTCGGCGTTGTCCTTCGGGTCGGCGCAATAGCCGTGGGTGTTGGAGTCGCCCAGGCAGAGAATGTGAGTTTTCATCGCAAATACACTCCTTTTTGAGTTATCGTTCCGGATGGTTCTGGCGGAAATAGTAGATGGCGCCGACCATTCCGGCGTCGTTGTGCAGCTGGGCGGCGCGGATCTCCAGCCCTTCGGCAAAGGCAGGCATCACGGAGGCTCTCACCTTGGCCGCAATGGGGTCGATGAGCAGCTTCTGCTGGGCGCTCACGCCGCCGCCGATCAGGATCAGCTGGGGGTTGAAGATGTGCACCATGCCGGCAAGGCCTTGTGCGATCTCATCCGTCCAGTGGTCCAGCAGGGCAAGAACGGTTTCATTGCCTGCCTGCGCAGCGGCGAAGATCGCGCGGCCGTTTGTCCAGGCGGGGTCTTTCTCCTGCGCAGCACGGACGAGTGCGGTGGTGGCGGCGTAGCGCTCCCAGCAGCCCGCAGCTCCGCAGGTGCACGGCACACCATCGAGCGCGTGGAGCCGGTAGTGGCCCAGCTCACCGCCCAGGCCACGGGCACCTTCCAGCAGGCGGCCCCCGGTCAAGATGCCGCCGCCGACGCCGGTGCCCAGCGTCACCCCGATGACGTCGGTGTAACCCTTTGCACCGCCGACCCAGACTTCGCCCAGGCACATGCAGTTGGCGTCGTTCGCTACGGTCACGGGCAAGCCGAACAGCGATTCAAGTTCCGCTTTGATGGGGGAGCCGATGTAGTGGGGCAGATTGCCGCAGGTGCCGACGACCGTTCCGGCGCGGCTGTCGATCTGTCCGGTGGCCGAAACGCCTACGCCGACAAGGGCGGCAGGGGAGAGGCCCTGCGCTTCCACAAAGGCTTTGGCTGCCTTGCACACCGTGGTCAGGATGGGCGTCTCGTAGCTGTCAAAGCTGACGCTCTCCTCGGCTTTGGCCAGCACGGCACCGGTCTCGTCCACGATGCCCAGCTTGACGGAGGTGCCGCCGATATCAATGGCAAGATACTGTTTTGTCTTCATAAAAACGTCTCCGCGTCAGTGGTTCATGGCGTTGATGGCACCGGTGAAGCGGGCCGTGATCTCGGCGGGGCGGGTAATGGCACCGCCGACCACGAGGGCGAATGCACCGGCTTCCAGTGCCTTGACGGCCTGTTCGGGATAGTGGATGTGCCCCTCGGCGATGATCTTGGCCGGGCACTCTGTGGCCAGCTTGTGGACGAATGCGAAGTCGATGTCGTTGATGCCCTGCGTCTCCGGGGTGTAGCCGCGCATCGTGGTGCCCACAAAGTCAGCACCGGCTTCGGCGCAGGCCATGGCATTTTCAAAATTGTCGCAGTCGGCCATCAGCAGCTGGTCGGGATACTTCGCCTTGATGGCGCGGATGAATTCTGCAGAGGTGGAGCCGTCCGGGCGGAGCGCACCGGTGCCCTGCACGGCGAGGATGTCCACACCGCAGGCCACCAGCTCGTCCACTTCCTTCATGGTCACGGTGATGTACATCGGGGTGCCGGGGTAGTCTTTTTTGATGATGCCGATGACGGGCAGGTCCACGACGGCCTTGATCTGGGTGATGTCGCGCACGGTGTTGGCGCGGATGCCGACAGCCCCGCTCATGGCGGCGGCTTTGGCCATCAGGGGCATCACGCCGCCCTCCTTGGTGTACAGCGGCTCGTGCTCCAGCGCCTGGCAGGAGACGATCAGGCCGCCCTTGATCTGAGCAAACAGTTTTTCCTTATCCATGGTATTTATCCTCCATTCTGATCTTTACGACTGCTTTGCGCACATTCCTGCAATCGGGCTGTGCAACGCCGGGCTTGTGCAGCTCGCCGGGGAAGAAGAGCACGAACCGCCCGCCGCCCAGAGTGCCGAAGACGGCGTCCGGGCTGTCCTGAAAGCCGATGTCCGGGGCATAGGGTTTCACTTCGGTGCCGGGTGCGGTCTCGTAGCCCCAGCCCTCGCTGCCGGTCAGGTCGATCTGCAGATCGGCGTAGATGCGGTGGTATTCCGGATGCGAGCCTTCGTTGGGGTGGAGTTCGGCGTCCATCACGTTGATGAACACCGTGTCGCCGTCCACTTCGGTGCGGCCCAGCGGCAGGGTATTCAGGTCACAGGCCGTCAGGAAGGTGATGGCCGTGTCGAGGTTCTTGTGGAAGCCCTGATACAGGGTCAGGTGCTCCAGAGTATCGCAGATCATAAAGTCCCTCCATCAAAAAGAGCGCCGACCCTCTCCCCTCAGAAACGAGACGGAAGAGGGGGCGCTTTTTCAGTTTACAGATTTACAGTTTCGCAATGGCAGCTTCGATCATGGCCTGTGCCTCGGCCACGATGGGCTCGTCTTCGGGGATGAGGCTGGGCATCGGCTCACGGACGCCGCCCAGCTCCAGACCGTACATCCGGCGCAGGATCTCTTTCTGCACGGCGTACAGGTTGCCGTGTGCCTCGCACATCTTGTAGATGATGCGGTCGGCCTCGTACTGGAGGGCCTGGGCTTCCCGGATCTCGCCCTTGTTGATGTGCTCGTTCATGGCCAGATACAGTTCGGGCATGACGGCGTAGGTGCCGCCGATGCCGCCGTCCGCGCCGATGACGCGGCCGGAAACGAACTGCTCATCGGGGCCGTTGAAGACCACGAAATTGCCCTCGCCGCGGGCGGCGATGCCGGCATCCTTGAACATCTGGATGTCCTGGGTGGGCATGGAGCTGTTCTTGACGGCCACCACGTTGGGGTTCTTCAGCATTTCCTTCAGCAGGCTCATGGTCAGTGCCGTGCCTGCCAGCTGGGGAATGTTGTAGATGACGAAATCAGTGTGGGGGGCAGCAGCGGACATGGCGTTCCAATACTTGGCGATGGCATACTCCGGCAGGTGGAAGTAGATCGGGGGGATGGAAGCAATGGCGTCCACGCCCACGCTCTCGGCGTGCTTTGCCAGCTCGACGCTGTCGGCGGTGTTGTTGCAGCCGACGTGTGCGATGACGGTCAGTTTGCCTTTGGCTTCACTCATGACGGCTTCCAGCACGGCCTTGCGCTCATCGACGTGCTGATAGATGCACTCACCGGAGGAGCCGCCCACATACACGCCCTTGACGCCCTTTGCAATCAGATGGCGGGTCAGCGCCTTGACGCCCTCGGTGGAAATATTGCCCTCTGCGTCGTAGCAGGCATAGAAGGCCGGGATAACGCCCTGATACTTGGTAATGTCTTTCATTTGTCCATGTCCTTTCTGATAATTCAAGCCCTACACGCTCTCCGTTCGGGAAACGGCAGCAGCGCCCTCTTGCGGTTCCCAGCGTCTGCTTCGGCCCTTGGGCGGGCCTCGCATCCTGCTGACCGCGGCGCCAAAAATCCCTCCCTGTTTCCGCCGCAGGCGGCGGTCGGGATTTTAGCCCTTAACCGCACCCATTGCGATGCCCTTGGTGAAGTACTTCTGGAAGATGAGGAAGATGATGATGATCGGCACAGCAGCCAGTGCGGCACCGGCCATGATCAGGCCGAAGTCGGTGCTGTTTTCTGCCTGCAGTTTTGCAATGCCCAGCGAGATGGTCAGGTTGCTGGTGCTGGACAGCATGATCAACTGCATGAAGTAGTCGTTCCAGCTGTTGATGAAGGTGAAGATGGCCAGCGCACCAACGCCCGGTTTGACCATCGGCAGAACGATGCTGACAAAGGTCTTTGCTTCGCTCGCACCGTCGATGCGGGCGGCTTCCAGCATTTCGGTGGGGATGCCCTCACTGAACTGTTTCATCAAAAAGACGCCGAACGGCCAGCCGACGATGGGGAAGATGACGGCCCAGATGGTGTTATACAGGTTCAGGGAGCTCATCTCACGCAGCAGGGGGATCAGGATGACCTGCTTGGGCAGTGCCATAGCGCAGACGATGAGGGTGAACAGCAGCTTGCGGCCCACAAAGCGCTTCTTGGCCAGCGCATAACCGGCCATGGCGGCGGTGATGCAGGTCAGGATCATGGAGACAACAGCCATGAACACGGTGTTGATCATCCAGCGCAGCGCAGCCGGAGCCGTGGGGCCGACGGAGAAATAGATGGGCTCGCCGTTGCTGCTGAACCGTGCGCTGAAGGGAATGGCCAGCTGCCACAGCGGAGCGCTCTTGCCCGCGAACAGCTTCTGGTAGTTGGTCAGCACCCACTCATGGGGCCACCATTCCGGGGTGGTGGAGTTAATAGCAGCGCCGGTCTTGAACGAACCGGTGATGATCCAATACAGCGGGAAAGCGAACGTCACCGCAACGATGCTGATGAGGATCAGCGTCAGGATGGTGTAGGCGCTGGCTTTCTTGAGCTTGCTGGGGTGCCGCTTCAACGGCTTTTGTTTCTTTTCAGTTGCACTCATTGTTTGGCACCTCCCTTAATTGTCCTGATTGCCCAGTTTGAACTGGACTGCCGACAGGATGGCGATGATGACCGCCAGCACAACGCCCATTGCATTGCCGTAGCCGTAGCGGTACAGCTTGAATGCGGTGTAGTAGATGTAGTACATGATGGTGTCGGTGCTGTGGTTGGGGCCGCCGGACGTCAGCAGCTGGATCAGTGCGAAGCACTGGAAGGAGTTGATGGTGGTGATGACCAGGATGTACAGGGTGGTGGGCATGATGGCGGGCCACTTGATCTTCCAGAACGCCTGGAAATCGTTGGCACCGTCCACTTCGGCTGCCTCGACGATGGACTGGTCCACATTGCCCAGTGCGGAGACGTACAGAACGATGGGCTGGCCCACGGAGGTGGTCAGCAGGATGAGGATGATGCAGCCCAGAGCGAACCGCTCATCGCCCAGCCAGTTGATGTTCTTGTCGATGAGGCCGAGCGTTTTGCCCAGATAGTTGAAGATGCCGTAGTAGTTGTTGTACATCCACTTCCACACGACGGTAACGGCGACCGAACCGGTGACGACGGGGAGATAGAACACGCAGCGGAAGAGGCTGGTGGTCCACTCCGGCAGATCGACGATGGCCGAGCTGACCCACAGCGAGAACGCGCAGGTAACAGGCACGGAGACCACGACGATGATGATGGTGTTCTTCAATGCGCCGATGAAGATGGGGTCTGCGAACAGCTCTTTGTAGTTCGCCAGGCCGACGAAGATGTCGGCGCGGTTCATGGTGGAATCGAAGAAGCTCGTGACCACGCACAGGATCATGGGGTAGATGACGAATCCCAAGAAGAAGATCAGGCTGGGCAGAAGGAAGAGGTAGGATGCGATGGTCTCCTGCCGGACCAGTGCGCGGCTGCGCTTCGGCTCTTTGATCGATGCAGTCTTTGCAGCCAAGAAAATCACCAAACCTTTCGTTTTGATCGGCTCCCGACGGATTTTTTCAACTGACGAACGAAGATTATACACTCGGGTTCATTATTGCTTTCGGTATATATAACGCCATTTTTTTGGGTGGTAACTGGGCCTATGTGCAACGTTATACCAGCGTTGCCTCCCGCAGCAGTTCCCGGAACGTCGGGCTGTTGTTCGGCGGTTTATATGTCGTCAGTGCCGTATTGTGGATGCTGCCGCCGATGATATACCGCCTGATCGACCCCTCGCTCGATTCCATTGGAGCCGAAGGCGCTTACTTGCTTATGTGCCGCGAGGTTTTGCCTGTCGGACTGTTGGGCTTGATGCTCGGCGGTATGGTGTTCGCCACGGCCAGTTCGCTCAACGCCACGCTGAATATTTCATCGGGAGTGGTTACAAACGATATTTTCCGAAGGCTGCGGCCTGCGAGTTCGGATAAACTCCTGATCCGTGTCGCACGTATTTCTACTGTTTTGTTCGGCTTGATGGCGATTGGCGTTGCATTGCTGATTCCTAAAATGGGAGGTATCGTCAATGTTGTCATCAGTGTTGCGGCTCTCACGGGCGTTCCGCTTTATCTGCCGATCATCTGGTCGCTTTTTTCACGCCGTCAGACGGGAACGTCGGTGATCACGGCCACGCTGTCGAGCTTGGGAGTTAACGCCTTGTTCAAATTTGTGATGCCTTCGGCAGGTCTTACCCTCAATCGGGCGGAGGAGATGATATTGGGTGTGACGTTCCCGGCAGTGATCCTGTTGTCGTTCGAGTGTTACTATCGGTTGCGGAAAGCGGAGGCCGCCGGCTATGGGGAATATGAGGTTTGGGAACGAAAAAATGAGACGGAACGTCAGAATGAAACCCTGACCCGATCTTCGGACGAAGACAACGCGTTCAGCCGTAAGGTCATCGGAATTGGAATCGCTTCGACGGGGGCTCTCATAACATTGTTGGGTCTCATTGCTCCGACCGGACGTTTGCTTGTTATTGGAATCGGTCTGTTGCTCATATTGTTCGGATTGAAGACCCGGCGTCATAAAGCGGTAAACAAAAAATAAGACAATCCTATATTTATGCTTTCTCAACCCTTTTCATCTTCTAAACGTGAGATGCACTCTTGTGCCCTTTCGGCGGAGTTCGTCGTCATCGGAGGAGGTTTTGCCGGTGTATGCGCCGCAGTTACGGCAGCCCGCTCCGGGACTAAAACAATTCTTGTGCAGGACCGTCCGGTGCTTGGAGGCAACGCTTCGAGCGAAGTTCGCCTGTGGATACTCGGCGCCACGTCACACATGGGCAATAACAACCGCTGGTCGCGCGAGGGCGGCCTGGTGGATGAAATACTCATCGAGAACCTTTATCGCAACAAGGAAGGGAATCCGGTGATTCTCGATACGATTCTTCTTGAAAAGGTTTATCAGGAACCCAACATAACGCTGCTGCTGAACACGGCGGTTTGGGATATTGAGAAGGCCGATCCACAGACTGTTTCGAAGGTGTATGCCTTTTGCTCGCAAAATTCGACCTTCTATGAAATATCAGGCAGGCTTTTCTGCGATGCATCGGGCGATGGCATTCTTGCATACCGTGCCGGGGCTGCATTCCGTATGGGTGCTGAAGAAAAGCGGTGTTACAACGAGCAGTTCGCTCCCGACAAAGGTGAATTCGGGGAACTGCTGGGCCATTCGATCTATTTTTACAGCTTGGATACCGGCAAGCCCGTTAAATTTGTTCCTCCGTCCTATGCTTTAAAGGACATCACCCGCATTCCGCGTTGGCGGAAAATCAGCTCCTCCGAACACGGTTGTCGTTTTTGGTGGCTCGAATACGGGGGACGGCTCGATACGATACACGATACGGAACAGATCAAGTGGGAAATTTGGAGCGTCGTCTACGGTGTGTGGGATTATATCAAGAATTCGGGGAATTTTCCCGATGCGGAGAATCTTACCTTGTCTTGGGTCGGAACGATTCCGGGTAAGCGCGAAAGCCGCCGTTTTGAAGGTGAATATACGTTGGTTCAACAGGATATCATCGAACAGCGACATCACCCTGATGCGGTCGCCTTCGGAGGCTGGGCTATCGATCTGCATCCCGCAGACGGTGTTTACAGCAGCCCGAACGGATGTATTCAATACCATTCAAAAGGAATTTACGAAATTCCGTACCGCTGCTATTGCAGCCGGGATATTCGCAACCTTTTTTTGGCGGGCCGCTGCATTAGCGCGTCGCATGTCGCGCACGGGTCCACGCGTGTCATGGCGACATCGGGATTCGGGGCGCAGGCTATAGGCATGGCAGCTGCGTTGTGTCTGCAAAAGGGGGTGTTGCCGGCCGATTTAACCCGTCCCGAATTTATGCGGCTGCTGCAACAACGCTTGAATTTAGCGGGGCAGAGTATTCCGGGAATACGGATTGATTCGGCCGGGAATCTCGCCGCTTCGGCCCGTATTTCAGCCAGCAGTGAATTGCGCCTTGCGGAAATTCCGTTCGACGGAGGATGGATGCCGTTGGATTATTCGGCAGCCCAGTTGCTGCCACTGGAGGCAGGCGTTCGGTACAGGGTCGAAATAGAAGCCACTGTTCTTGAAGCGGAACTCCGCTATGCCGCAAAACCTTTCAACTATACGCCGGATATGACGGCGGAACGGGTTCGGATTCCGGTTGAAACGGGAACATGCAAGTTGTCGGTCGTCTTTACCGGGACCGTTCCGTCCGACCAATATGGATTCGTGACTTTTTTGAAGAATAATGCATTGCGCATTCGTTCGAGCAAAGCCCGTTATACGGGTATCGTCTCCGTATTCAATAAATTCAACGAAGCGGTCAACAATAACGGGCGTCAGACGCCTCCCGCCGGCAGCGGCATCGATGCTTTCGAATTCTGGTGCCCCGACCGACGGCCGGCAGGACAGAATATCGCCATGCGAATTACGCCCGCAATCGAAGCTTTTTCACCGTCTAATGTCGTCAACGGGTTTGTACGTCCGACTGTAACGGCTAACGCCTGGTGCGCAGCTTTCGGGGATAAGATGCCTCGTCTTTCGTTTTGCTGGGATGTTCCGCAGCGGATCGGTCGCATCCGCCTTTTTTTCGATACGGACTACGATCACGCTCTGGAATCGGTGCAAATGGGGCATCCCGAGCGAGTCATTCCCTTTTGTGTACAAGGTTACAGGATTCTGGACGGTCACGGCAATGTCGTATGCGAATGTACAGACAACCACCAGACCATCAATGATATTCGTCTGAAGGAGACTTTGGTGACCGATCGGCTCGCCATTGTTGTCGAACATCCTTCATCGGAGGTTGCCGCGGCTTTGTTTCAAATACACATCGAAGCATAAACTTATCTTAAAACAATAACCAATGAAGCAGAAATTGACTTATTTCAGGCGCATCAGGACCTTTGTCTTGAGCCTGTTGCTGCTCTCCTGCATGGCCGCGCAAGGTCAGCAACAGCCGTCGCGTATGGTAAAGGGCCTTGTCAAAGATGCCCGAACCGGAGAGCCGCTTGCTGGAGTTGCCGTATTGGTCCGCGGCACGACACAGGGCACTACTACCGGAATTTCAGGAGAATATGCGGTCTCGGTTCCGTCCGGTTCTACCGAATTGGAATTTTCCTTTCTCGGCTATGTGGCCAAAATTCAGAAAATCGGTACGGCTCATACTCTCGATGTAACGATGGAGGAGGAGGCCACCGGTTTGCAGGAGGTCGTTGTCGTGGGATATGGCGTACAGAAAAAGGCGAACCTGACCGGTTCGGTATCCGTCATGGAAGGAGATGACATCAACCGACGACAGGTTATGCGGGCGAGTTCGGCTCTCCAGGGGCTTTCGGCGGGTGTGTCGGTTGTTCAGAAATCGGGACAGCCCGGTTCGGACGGCGCCACGATTCGTGTGCGTGGTGTCGGCACGATCAATAACTCGGATGCCTTGGTGCTTGTCGACGGGGTGCAGGGAAGCCTCGATGCGCTGGATTCGAACGACATCGAGTCGATTTCGGTTTTGAAAGATGCGGCGTCAGCCGCCATTTACGGCTCCCGAGCCGCCAATGGGGTCATTTTGGTTACGACTAAAAACGGCGGTGACGAGAAATTGAGCGTTACGGTGAATAGTTCGGTGGCTTGGCAGCGTTTTACGGATCTGCCGGAATTCGTCAACGGATATACCTATATGAAAGCGATGAATACGGCGTACGAAAATGTCAAGAAAACGCCGCTCTATTCCGACTCTTACCTGGCCGACTACATGCGCTATAAACTAGTCGATCCGGACCGTTATCCCGATACCGACTGGCAAGATGCCCTTTACACAGGTTCCGGGTTCATGCAGCATCACCATATCAGCGTAAGCGGCGGTAAAAAGGTCAACACGCTGGCTTCGTTCGGTTATCAGGAGCAGGAAGGTCTGATTCCGGGCTTCAGCGCCGAACGTTACAATATGCGGCTCAATTCGCGTATGAATATTCGTAAGAATTTGCAGGCTAAAGTTCTGGTTGAGGCACGTCGAAACAATGTCGTCGAGCCGATCAGCGCCGCCAGTATCATGAGCAATGTCAACCGCATTGCGCCGATTTATACGGCGCGTCTGAAAGATGGGCGCTGGGGAACGGGATACAACAACGGCAATCCCGTCGCACAGGCCAACGACGGCGGATCGAGCGATAAGACGTACGACTTTTTGCGGGCGACGTTCCAAGTGGCCTATCAACCGTTTTCGGGCATGGATGTCGAGTTCAACTTTTCGCCCAAATTTTCAAACAACTATACGAAGAATTTCAATAAAAGCCTCAAGCTCTATACGCCCGACAGCGATGAACCTGTCCTGAATCCCGCCATGTCGAGTCTTAATCAGACGGATGCGAAAATAACCGAAAACATGTTACAGGTGATTCTGCGGTACAATAAGGAGTTCAGAGACCATGAAATCGGGATTCTCGGCGGTTATGAACAAATCATCTATAAAACCCAGAATATTTCGTTGCGCCGCGAAGGCTTTCCGTTGGTCGATTATCCCGTTATGAATGCCGGTTCGGTAACAAACTGGAGCAATGGTGGTGGTGCGTCTGAATGGGCTTTGCTTTCCTATTTCGCACGTGCGAACTACTCCTATAAGTCGCGCTATCTGCTTGAAGCTAATATTCGTGTCGATGGGTCGTCCCGATTTGCCCGGGGACACCGCTTCGGAGTTTTCCCGTCGGTGTCGCTCGGATGGCGTATTTCCGAAGAGAATTTCATGAAATCTGTCGACTGGGTAACGAATCTCAAACTGCGCGCTTCGTGGGGCCAGCTGGGTAATCAGGAGATCGGTACCTATCCCGCCTATACTACGATGAGTATGGGCCCGACTTTCATTTTCGGTACTACGCCGACCGCTGCCGATGGTGCCGTACAGAAATCCTATGCCAACGAGGGTATTACGTGGGAGACCAGCGAAACGATTGATGTCGGACTCGACGTATCGCTGTTTCGCAATAAATTCAACATGGTATTCGATCTTTACGAACGGAAGACCAAGGACATCCTGCTGAAGCTTCCTATCACGGGCATTACGGGACTGACGGAACCTTATCAGAACGCAGGTGTTGTACGCAATCGCGGCTGGGACCTCGAATTGTCGTACCGCAATCAGCACCGGGATTTCCGGTATCAGATTTCGTTCAACCTGTCGGATGTTCATAATAAGGTAATCGATCTCAAGGGAGCGGGACCGATCATCAGCGGTTTTTCCCTGATTGAGGAGGGGTATCCGATCAATTCGATTTACGGTTATAAGGCGCTGGGGCTGTTTCGGAGCGATGAGGAGATCGCGGGTGCACCCCGCCAGACATTTGGCGATATCGCCCCGGGAGATATCCGCTATGCCAATGTGAGTGATAGAAACAACAAGAATACGGTGGACCGGGATGATCGGACGGTTATCGGCAATGTTATTCCCCGTTATACCTATGGTTTGAATATCGCCATGCAATATAAGGGCTTCGATTTGTCGATGCTTATTCAAGGCGTGGGCAAGGTCAATGCAATTTATACGGGTGATGCGGTCTGGGCGCTTTACAATGCCGGAAAAATGCAACGATGGCACATGGATTATTGGACGCCGCAGAACCCCGGAGCCTCGTATCCCCGGCTGATTGCCGATTCGTCCCATAATAACTTTCAGAATTCCAGTTTTTGGGTTTATGACGCCTCTTACGTGCGTCTGAAAAATGCACAGCTTGGCTATACGCTGCCCGAGCGGCTTACCCGTAAAATATGGATTCAGAAACTGCGACTTTATGTTTCGGGGGATAATCTGCTGACATTCGACCATATGCCCAAAGGCTGGGACCCTGAGACGCGCAGCGGTGATGCGGAAATCTATCCGATCGCAAGCACCTATACCTTCGGTGTTCAAATTACGTTCTAAACGATTTCAACCATGAAAAAACTGATCATATTGTTTACGGCATGCGCGGCACTGGTTTCGTGTCACGATATTCTGGATCGCTATCCGCTCGAAGGCCCTCCCAGCGCAACCTTTTTTTCAAACGAGGATGAGCTTACGCTGGCCATTAACGGGGCTTATGAAAGTCTCTACTGGCTTTCGAATGCCAATGTTCCTTATCAGATGTTCCTCGAGGGAGCGACGGACATTGTCTATGTCCGCGGTAATTATGCCAATATGGATGTAATTCGCATCGGGCAGGCTACGGCTTCGACGGCCGTGTTCCAAAGCGTATGGGATACATTCTACAATAACATCTCGCGTTGCAATAACATTCTCGACAATATGCACCGGGCCAAGGAGAATGTCAGCGAGACTTTCTACAACCGCATCGAAGCTGAAGCCAAATTCCTGCGAGCATATAACTATTTCTACCTGACCAGTCTTTACGGCGATGTGCCTTTTGTCGAACACATGCTCGATTGGAAGAACCCGTTGTTGCCGAAAACCCCTGTTCGCAAGATCATTGATGCCATGTATGCGGATCTTGATTCCGCATTTAAATCCGTTCCCCGGATCTGCTCCGACAAACAGTACAATCGGATCACCCAAGGTGCGGTTATGGGGCTCAAGGCCCGCATGGCGCTTGTCAATAACGATATGGATGTTGCGGCGGAAGCT
>ERZ780168.2974-NODE-2974-length-14105-cov-3.433310_pt1 | contig 14105 bp, 12 predicted proteins | sample MGYA00510981_ERZ780168 | MGnify/ENA primary metagenome ERZ780168 (study PRJEB29588, sample SAMEA2158769) | human gut metagenome | biome: human gut; feature: human-associated habitat; material: faeces | place: Denmark | collected 2008/2010 ...
AGCCCCTCGGGGGAAGGCTTGGGGACGGCGATGGGATGCTTGCCCCTCATCCGGCCCTGCGGGGCCACCTTCCCCCCAAGGGGAAGGCTTAGGGATGGAAACCCTCTCCCCCGCTGCGGCGGAGGAAGCAGGGAGCGATGAGAACGGCGGAAACAGGGCACCGCACGGAATGTGGCGGACGCGGAGTTATGGCCGGGTGAAGGGATGGTTGGGATGGATTTAGAGCAGGATTACGGGCCGGGCACCGAGCCGGAAGAAAAGATGCTGACCTTTAAGGACTGCGCGGCGGCGGACATTGACGACGTGTTTTTTAACACGGACGAGTTTGCCAACGAGCATACGATCAACGGGAAAACGATGCTGGCCGTGCTGGACGAAAACACCCTGATGGACCGTAGTGCCCACTGGGAGGGCGGTGCGAAGCAGAGCTTTGACCAAGGGCTGTACAAGGCGGATGCCAAGCTGTTTGTGAAATGCAGGGAGCTGGGCGGACGGCCAAAGGTGAGCAGCCCGATGATCGTGGACGGAAAGAAGTATCTGGTAGGCAACGTGGATGAAGAAGCGGGCGTGTACAGCATTGAGCTTGTGAGGGTACGGCAATGAGCGATTTTACCTGGTACGACGCGGGTGCAACGACCATTGGCGTGAACGCCGAGGAAGTAAGCCAGCGGTTGGGAGAATTGCGCCGGAAAACCCCGGCGGTCATCAAAGTGGCGGTGAACGCCACGGCGAGAGAGACACGCAAGGAGATGCTGCGGCGCGTTTTGAAACGCTATGCGCTGACCGCAAAGGGCAAGGAGCGTGCCAAGGGACTGAAGCAGAAGGTGAAGGCCACGAACGCCAACCCGGCGGCTGTGCTGTGGATCGGCGGCATCAACGGGGCGCGGGCTGACCTTGCGTACTTCCAACACAGGGTAACGGTGCCGCACCCAGGTTTGAGCTGGCAGACGGGACCGAGCGTGTTTAAGGCGCGGGTCCTGCGCAACGGCAGCTTGCATGACCTGACGGGCGGCGGCGCGTACAGCAAGGGATTTCTGGCGGAGTTCAAGAGTACACACATCGGTATGATCCAGCGCCATATTGGCGCAGCCAGCAGCGAGACGACGACCAAGAGCGGCGCACCGCGCTGGCGCAGCGCAAGCGGCATTGTGGAGAAAACAAGGACTTACGGCTCCCCGTCCGGCACGGCACAGCACCATACCGTGTGGGAGAAAGAGGATGTGCATGTGTACGCTGAAAACACGCTGAACGACAGACTGGAAAAGCAGATCGCCAAAGTGATGGCGAGAGCAGCAAAGGGGTGATGAAACATGCAGGGCGACAAGATTGCAGGATTTACCACCGCCATGATGCAGGATGCGCTTTGCGACGAGCTGCGAAACCTGTTTGCCGGGCGGAAGTTCAACGGGCAGGGCGGCTTGAAAGCGCTGAAAGTGTTCCGCCAGAATTTGCCCATTGATACGGGACTGGACGAGGACGCCGACACGGACGCTGCGGCCAGCCCCTACATTGTGGTGCTGCTGGAGGGCGGGAAAATCTACAACCCGCAGGATGCAAAGGTGGTGAGCGCCACGCTGACCGTGTGCTGCTACGACGAGGGCAACGAGCGCGACGGCTTTAGGGATGTGCAGAACATCTTGGAAGCGATTGAGCAGCACTTTTGCGTGAAGCCGTTTTTTGGCGGCGCGTTTACGGTGCTGAAAGGGCACGAGCATTACTTTGAAGATGCGCTGCAAATGGACGACACATGGCCGTACTATTTTGGCGCGTTGAGCTTTGACGTGACCGTGCCGGTGCCGACGAGCGAAAGCACGTTTGATGAACTGATCTGAAAGGAGGCCGAAGATGGCCGAGAAGAAAGAGAAACAGACGGCGCAGAAGCCGGAAGTGATTGTGTACTGCGGACCGAGCGTGCGCGGCGTGGCGAAGCAGTACACCGTGTACCACGGCAGACTGCCCGCGCAGCTGGTGACGTTTTTGGCAAAGCACCCGGCGGCGCAGTGCTTGTGCGTACCGCTGAACGAGTTTGCCGCGACCCGCGCAGGGCTGAACACCAAGGGATCGCCGCAGGCGACCTTGTACAAAACGATTTTGAACGAACTGTAAGGAGGAAACAAAGATGGCTTACAAACATGGCGTTTATGTGAGCGAAAACGCAACGAGCCTGACCGCCCCTGTGACCGGCAATGCGGGCTTGCAGGTGGTGGTCGGCACTGCCCCCGTGAACACTGTTGCCGACCCGGCGGCTGCTGTGAACGTACCTGTGCTGGTGAACAGCTATGCCGAAGCTGTGGCCACTGTTGGCTACAGTGACGACTTTGCCAGCTATACCCTGTGCCAGGCGATCAGCGCGGCATTTCAGGTAATCGGCTGCGGGCCGCTGGTGCTGATCAATGTGCTGGACCCCGCGAAGCACACCGCCGCCGTGACAGAAAAGACGGCGCAGGTCAACAACAAGATCGCAGTTGTGAAGGAGAAGGGCATGCTGCTGGACGGTCTGACCGTCAAGGATGATGCCTCTGCCGTGCTGAAGGCCGGTAAGGACTACACTGCGAGCTTTGACGATGAGGGCAACCTGCTTATCGCCCTGATCGGCAGCAAGACGGAAACCACCCTGACCGTGAGCGGCAAGAAGCTGGACCCCCGCGAGGTTACTGCCGACGACATCGTGGGCAGCGTGGATACCAGCACCGGCAAGGTGAGCGGCCTTGAAGTGGTGCAGCAGGTCTACCCGAAGCTGGGCATGACGCCGGGCATCCTGCTGGCACCCGGCTTTAGCAAGGATGCCACTGTGGCCGCTGCCTTGCAGGCAAAGACCACGGGCATCAACGGAAGTTTCCGCTGCATCTGCGTGTGCGACGTGGACAGCGGCACGAGCGGTGCCAAGGTGTACACCGACGTCAAGACCAAGAAGGAAGCAAGCGGCCTGAACGGCGCGAACTGCTACGCCGTGTGGCCGTGCGCCAAGGTTGGCACGAAGGTGTACAGCGGCAGCGCCATTGTGGCCGCCGAGATGGCGTATCAGGATGCCAGCAACGACGATGTGCCCAACATGAGCGTGGACAACAAGGCTGTTGCGATCAGCGCCGCGTGCCTTGCCGACGGCACGGAGGTCTATCTTGACCAGGAGCAGGCCAACGTGCTGAACGGCGCAGGTGTCGGCACCTTCCTGAACCTGAACGGCTGGCGGTGCTGGGGTTCCAACACTGCCGCCTACCCCGGCAACACCGACCCCAAGGACCGCTGGATCAACATCCGCCGGTTTATGAACTGGGCAGCGAACACGTTCATTCTGACCTACACGCCGAAGATCGGCCAGGTGATGAACCGCCGCCTGATCGAGAGCATTGTTGACAGCGAGAACATCCGCGGCAACAGCTTTGTTTCCCGCGGGATCTGCGCTGCATACAGCATTGCGTTTTTGGATGCGGACAACCCCACCACCGACCTGCTGAACGGCAAGATCGTGTTCCGCCAGAGCATGACCCCGTTTACCCCGGCGGAGGAGATCGACGATGTGATCGAGTTTGACCCGGATGCGCTGGCCGATGCGCTGGCCGATGCGCTGGCTGGCTGATGGCGAGGAGGTAAAGAGCGATGATTTCTAACAACTACATCCCCGAAAAGGTAAACGACTACAACGTTTACCAGGACGGTAACAAGATGATCGGCCTTGCCGCCGAAGTGGAGCTGCCCAGCATCAAGATGAAAACCAGCACTATTGAGGGTGTTGGCGTTGGCGGCGAGATCGACAGCCCGACCATTGGGCAGTTTGAAAGCCTGGAAGCCAAGCTGAAGTTCAACACGCTGTATTCCAGCGCAACGGACCTGATGAACCCGCTGAACACGGTGAACCTGACGCTGCGTGCGGCCCAGCAGGTGTACGACAAGACCGGCGGCTATGCCTTTAAGGGCCTGCGCATTGTGATGGGCGGGCGCGTGAAGGAGTTTAACCCCGGCACCGTGAAGAAGGGCGATGCGATGGACGCCGAGACCACGCTTGAGCTGACCTACTACATGATCGAGGTGGATGGTGAGCAGGTCGTTGAGGTGGACAAGCTGAACGGCGTGTACAAGGTGAACGGCAGCGATATGCTGGCCGGTATTGCCGCGCTGACCTGATGACTGAAGGGATGAACGGCAGGTAAAGGCGAGGTTGCCCCTCATCCGCCGCCTGCGGGCGGCACCTTCCCCCAAAGGGGAAGGCTTGGGGGCGCTCCCTCCGCCGCCTGCGGGCGGCACCTCCCCCGCTGCGGCGGAGGAGGCAAGGGATTTTGTGTGGGTGGGTTTAGGTGCCCTGCGTGAGGTGCGCAGGGTGGTTATAGTAAAACAGGCAGGGCCGCCCAGAGATGGGCGGCTTTTTTGAGCAGAAAGGACAAGACGATGGACGTTATCAAGCTGGCAAAGCCCTATGTGTTTGAGGGCACGGAGTACGGCGAAATTGACCTGAACGGCCTTGACAAGCTGACGGTGCAGGATGCCATTGATGCACAGCTGGCACTGGCGGGCCAGCCGGGCACGGTGATCCTGCCGGAGAGAAGCACGGCCTACATTGCAAGACTGTGCGCCAAGGCGGCGGGACTGCCCATTGAATTTTTTGAACTGCTGCCGGTGGGCGCGGCCCGCAAGGTGCGCGGTGCCTTTACCGAGTTTATGACGAGCGACGCCGACGAGGACAAAGGCACGGTGCTGAAGCTGAAAGCACCGTACACCTACAAGGGCAAGACCTACAAGGAAGTGGACATGAGCGGCGCGGCGGAGTTGACTGTGCTGGATATGGCGCAGGCGGAGAACGAGCTTGCCGCTGCGGGCCATGTGGCCGCAGAACCGGCGCTGGACTACCTGTACTGCTGCCTTATGGCGGCACGCGCCAGCGGCATGGACAAGGAGTTCTTTACCGGGATGCCACTTGCGGAAGCGACGCACATCAAGAACGCAATGAACAGCAACCGTTTTTTCGAGTAAAGGGCGGCGGCAAGGGACTGCGCAAATGCGCGGTGCGCCTTGCCGGGGCCACGATGACAAGCATTGAGTTTTACTTGAAACTGCCGGTACGGGATTTTATAGAGATCAACAATGAGGTGGCGGCAGAATGGCAAAAACTACGGAATTAGAGCTTGCGATCAGGATCGCGGGCAAGGTTGACCCGAGCTTGCAGGCAGCGATCAGTCAGGCGCAGAAGCAGGTAAGCACGTTGAGCACCACGCTGGGGCACATTGGCCGCGTTGGGCTGGCAACTATGGGAGTAGGACTTGTTGCCACGGTCAAGGGTATTGCAGACTGCACGACGGAAGCCGAAAAGTTTGAAAGCCAGATGGCACCTGTGATCCGCTATGTGGACGGGCTTGCAGACAGCATGGGCAATGTGAGCGACGCAATGGCCGAGAACGGCAAGACGTTCAAGCAAAACCGCGACGAGCTGGCACGGTACATTCAAGACCTTAGCACAGAGATACCGCGTGACACGGAACAGCTGACACAGATAAGTGCTGCACTGGGCCAAAGCGGAATCGGCGTAGACGAGCAGATCAACACGAGCATACTGCGGGATACGGCAAAGAGCGCAACGGCAATGGACTTGGACGACCAGACCGCAGGCAACTACATGGCAAAATGGCAGGTGGCGTTTACAAAAAAAGACGCCGACGGGAACACAACGCAGTTCAGCCATGATGATGTTATGGAGCTGATGGACCAGATCAACTACCTGGCGGCACATAATGCGACCACTGCGCCGGAGGTTGCACAGAGCGTAAACCAAGCGGCGAGTTTTGGACAGATTGCAGGCATTGACCCGGCGGCTACGGCAGCAATAGCAACGGCCATGCAGGCAACCGGCGTTGCAACGGATCGCGTAGGAACGAGTATAACGAGAATTTACACGAACCTTAGCAAAGGCGAAAACGCAACAAAGAAGCAGAAAGAAATGCTGGAAGAACTCGGCTTTACGGCGGAGGGCGTGGCAAAATCGCTGACGACACCGGGGCAAGGCGTTTCGACACTGCGGAGCATATTTGGCGCAATCAACGAAATGCCGGACGAGAGAAAAGTTGCGGCATTGAGCACCCTATTTGGACAGTGGGCCATTGAGGGCGGCGCAAAGATCGTAAACAACTTACCGCTGCTGGACAAAACGCTTGCAGAAGTTCAGGACAAGGAAGCCTATACAGGGTCGATGGAGCGCGAGTTCATCATAAATGCCAGCACGAGCGAGAGCATTGGCATGATGACGAGCAATGCGAAGCGTGCGTTGATGCAGGACATCGGCGATGAGTTTTTGCCGGTGAAAAAGAAGTTCAGCCTACTTGCCGTCGATGTGATGAACGGAATCCGGCACAACCTTACGCCGCTGCAAACGCTGGCAAGCACGCTGGCCGACGTTGCGACGAAAGGCGTGACGGTGCTGGGCGATGCGCTGCAAAGCGCTATGCCATACATACAGCAGGGACTTGACTACCTGAACCAAAACGGCGAGAAGGTGGCAAAGATACTGGCCGGTGTGGCCGGGGCATTTGCCGCCATGAGCATTGCACCGCAGGCCGAGATGGCCGCCAAGGGCGTGAGCGGTGTGGTGAAGGGAGGAACCGGGATGTTTACAAGCGCCGTAAGCAGCGTAAGCAAGGCGGGCGGCGTTGTGAAAACAGGCGGAAACCTGCTTGGCGGACTTGGAACGCTGCGCGACATTGTGGGCGCGGCAAACCAGGACGCGGCCATGAACGGGAGCAGCACAACGAGCGTGCTTGCAAGGCTGGCGGTAGACAGCGCAGCACAGACGAAGCCGGGTAAGGCGGTGGCAAGCGTCGGAAACTGGGCCGGAAGCCTGTTTGGAAACATAAAGGGATTTGCAAAGTCGCAGTGGAATTTGGCAAGTGGCATGGCGAATGGCGTTACCGCGGGCGTGAATGGGATAGGCAGCTTTATCAACAACATCATAAGCCCTGCTGCCCCGGCGGGCACAACAGCACTTGTTGCAGCTGCGCCGACGGCACTGACAGCGCCGGGAACGGCCATGACAGCAGCACAGACGCCGCTTGGCAACATGGGGCTGCTGGGCGCTGTGATGAGCCGGGTGCGCGGCGGCGCTGCGGCAGCAGGACAGGCGGCGGGAAACCCGCTGAAAAATGCAGGTGTGCAGATGCTGCAGGGCGCAGGAGGAATGGCGGCGAGCGCGGCAGGCGGCGTAAAGACGCTTGTGACGGGCGCAATGCCGTTTGTGAGTGCGTTCGGCGGGATCGCCTCGGCGGCGCTGCCGGTGGTGGCGGTAATCGGGTCCATTGTGGCGGCGGTGAGCATACTGGGCGACCACCTGGACGATATACGCGGCATCATTGGGAATGTGTTTGGCGAGAACGGCGTTGCGGTGTTTGACGGATTTTTGAATACCATAACGACAGTGAAAGACAGGATCGTTGGGATATTCAGCCCGGAGAATCTGGCGAGCGTGCGCACGGCGATTGTTGGGATGTTTGGAGAGAACGCGGGAACGGGCTTTGACAACATTGTGAGCATTGGGCAGAGCGTGATCGGCGTATTCCAGCAGATCGTGAATTTTGGCACACAGACCGTGAAGCCTATGTTTGAGCAGGTGTTCGGATGGGTAAGCACAACGTTGCTGCCGGGATTGCTGAATGCCTTTAACGCGATAGCGCCGCAGATCGGGCCGCTGGTGACGAACATCGGCACGGCGGTGATGAATGTGGCAACGCTGATCGGAAACGCAATCCAGACGATCCTACCCGTTATTGAAAACATTGTGATGATGCTGGTCAATGTGGTTGCAACGGTGGCACCGCCCATCATTGCGGCAGTATCGCAGATTTTTGCGAACATCTCCAACGTGGTGATGAGCTTGCAGGGCGTGTTTGACGGGCTGATCCAGTTTATCACGGGGGCGTTTACCGGGAACTGGGCGCAGGCATGGGAAGGCGTGAAGTCTATCTTTGGCAACGCTTTTTCGGCGCTGGTGGAGCTGTGCAAGGTTCCCATCAATGCGGTGATCGGAGTGATCAACGGCGCGATCCGCGGAATCAACTCCATTGTGGGCGGAGGCGTTACCATCCCGGACTGGCTGCCCGGCGGAGGCGGAACATTCAGCCTGCACCTGAACGAGATACCCATGCTGGCAAAGGGCGGCTTTACCGACGGCGTGAGCATTGCCGGTGAGGCGGGCACGGAGGCAGTAATCAGCTTTGACCCGAGCGTGCGCAGTGCCAACATTGCGAACTGGCAGAAGGCTGGACAAATGCTGGGCGTTGACCCGGTGCAGGCGGCCAGCGTGGCCGGCGCGGGAAGCCTGACGACGGACCGCGTGGAGGTAGCCGACATTGGCGGCGGCGCCCCTGCCCCCGGCGGAACCACGGCGGTGGGCGGCGGCAGCTTTACGTTTGCCCCGAACATCACGGTACAGGGCAATGCCGACTACAACGTGATGATGACCGCCATGACGGACGCGAAGGACAAGTTTGAACAGTGGTTCAACGAGATGATGCGCAAGCAGCAGCGCACGGCCTACGCAAGGTAAGGAGGCGGAGAGTGTGAGCTATACGACGATCAGCGGCGACACATGGGACAGCATTGCCAAGACGGTATACGGCGCGGAGCGGTATGCCGACTACCTGATGCAGCAGAATCCAACGAAGATCAACGTTTTCCGCTTTGATGCAGGGGTGGTGCTTGCCACCCCTGCCCTGCCGGAGGAAAAGAGCGGCTTTTTGCCGCCGTGGAAATTTGAGGGATAGCAAATGGCAACGAGCGTAAAGGCAAGGCGCACAGAGATCAGCCTTTGGTACAACAGCACGCCGGTGAGCGACGAGATCGGGCCGGACGTGGAGAGCATGACCTACACGGACTGCGCAAGCGATACCTGCGACAGCATTGACATTGAGGTAAACGCACGGGACGAAAAATGGCTGAACAGCTGGTGGCCGCAGCAGGGCGCAACGCTGCACCCGAAGGTAACGGGGCTTGACTGGAACCTTGAAAATGACCGCTGGGATATGGACTGCGGCCTGTTCATACTGGACGATGTGCAGTACGGCGACGCGCCGGGAAGGCTGTCTTTAGGCGGCGTGAGCAAGCCTGCACAGACGGATTTCAGCGAGCAGGAACGGACTGATATATGGAAGAATACCAGCATACAACGCATCGGCGCGACGATTGCCGGGCGGTACGGGCTGGGGTTTGCCTATGACGGGGACGACCACGACATTGAAAAGCGCGAGCAGAACGAAAGCGACAGCGAGTTTTACCAAAAGCTGTGCAAGGACTATGGACTTGTGCTGAAGGTGTACGCAAACAAGCTGTGGGTGTACGACCGGGAACGGTACAAGGGAAAGCGGGCGGTGCAGGATGTGCCGCGCACGGCCATGAAGCCGGGCAGCTTTACCTACACAGAGACGCTGGCCGGGACCTACACCGGCGGCACGTTTGCCTACACCGACCAGGACAAGGACATAGACATTACGGCCAGCGTGGGCGGCGGCAAGCGAACCAAGAGCCTGAACCAGTATGCGAGCAGCGTGGCGGATGCCGCGGCGCAGCTGGTGGCAGCCTTGAACGACGCCAACCACGGCAGCCGGAAGATCAGCTTTACCATTGGCGGTAACTTTATCATCTTTGCCGGGAACAATGTGCGGATCGAGGGGTTTGGGCCGAAAATCGACGGCAAGTATTTTGTGGACAAAACCACGCGGACGATTGACCGCAACGGCTTTGTTACCAAGATCGAAGCCAGCGGAATCGACGACCCGTTTTATGCGTGGCAGGTGGGCGGAAGCATCCAGATACACGAAAAGAGCGCCAGCGAAACGGCCACGAAGTACGACAGCACCTACGAGACGACGAAGCCTGCGGCAAGTGCCGCCAGTGCAACGGCAGCGGCCAGTGCGGGAACGACAGCCGGAACAGGCGGACGTGCCGTGAGCCTTAAAAACTGCCCGCTGTACTACACAAGCACTGTGAAAACAAAGACAACAACGGTGAGCGGCACTTATTACCTGTATGACGGAACACTTGTGGCGGGCCGCTACCGCATAACGAACACAAAGGCCAGGTGCGGCAAGCTGCCTATGGGCAAGAACGTAACGGGCTGGGTGGACGCAAAGTACATCAAGTGAGGTGATGCAGGATGGCAACGGCACCGCAGGTGCGGACAGGCCGGGTAAGCAGCATCGACTACAAGCACGGCACCTACGAGGTGGTGTTTGCGGACCGAGGAAGCGTAAGCTGCACCATCAATGCGCAATCCAACGGCGAATACAAAATGCCGGAGATCGGGCAGACGGTGAGCGTCACGATGAACGGCAACGGAACCGTGGCGGGTGCAACCCTGGGCACGGTCTGGAATGCAAGCAACAAGCCTGCCGAGGGGTACAAGGGATTGTACCGCAAGGAATATGGCCGGGTGAACGGAGACAGCTACGAGCGGTACGACGCCAACACCGGCGAGTACACGCAGTATTGCCGCACGAAAACCGGGCGCAATTCCAACGGCGTGATCTATGACGAGTGCAAGGGAGCCTACACGGCCAGGAGCGGCGGCGCTATGACGCTGCGCAGCACCGGGGCGAGTGTGGGCATTACCGCAGCAAGCGGCGTAGGAATAACCGCCGGGGCGGCGGTGGACCTGCAAGCAACGACTTATGCCAGCGTGACAGCGGGCACGATGTACAACGTGGAGTGCGGCACGGACTACACCATGACGGTGGGCGGCAAAGGCACGGTGGAGATCACGGGAGCCTACTTTGAAAAATGCCTTGCCGCAAGGCGGTTGAAGGTGGACGGCGCGGACACAGAGAGCTACAACGGCGTGATACAGCGGTACTACAATGCGAAGCTGACCGAAAAGGTAAGCGCAGATTGGAAGGTGACGGTGGAAGCGAATGTTGAGCGCGAAGTGACAGGCGATGTAAAGCACACAGTGACCGGCGACACAACGCAAACCCTGACGGGAAATGTGACGCAGAGCATTGAGGGCGATGTGACGCAGACCGTGAACGGCAATGTGACGCTGACAGTGGGCGGCGCGAGCATAACCATAAGCAGCGGCGGTGACGTGAACGTGAGTGCGCCGAACGTGACGGTGGACGGCAGCGCCGGAGATGTGAAGGTGGACGGCATAAGCCTGGTACACCACAAGCACAAGGACGGCGGACAGGGTGAGCCGGAGAAAGGATAACGGGCGGTAAAGGCGAGGCCTGCCCTCATCCGGCCCTGCGGGGCCACCTTCAGTCTACGCGCTAAGAGCCGCCTCCGGCGGTTGCGCTCCGACACGCGCCTGCGGGCTCAGCCCCTCAGGGGAAGCCTTTTCAATTCAACATCCTCATTTCTGTTTACCCCCGCTTCGGCGGGGTTTTTGTTTTGCGGCAAATTATGTAAAAATTGCAAAAAGACTGGCGTTCCGGTGGGAAATGGTGTAAAATGAATTTACATATTGTGTAAACACACCATGCTCCCACGCGAAAGGAGCCTTTCATGGCAGGCAAAACCAAATCACAAAAGAAAAAAGCGCTGGATATGCGCAGCAAGATGTATCTGGTGCTGGCTCTGTGCAGCGTCATGCTGCTGGTCAGCGTCGGCATCTCGCTGGTGCTCATCGGCGGCATTGACCTCGGCGGCGCGGACGCCCAGAGCGTCTCCACCGTGGACAGCGCGTCCATGGTCGTCGAGAGCGGCTATAATAAAGAGGAAAACACCATCGATACCCAGGCCTACACCTCCACGATCCTTGAGCAGAGCGCCGACGCGGGCGACAGCTATGTGGACGAGACGCTGTTTCTGGGCGACAGCAACACGGCCCGCATGTACCGCATGTTCGACTATTGCAGCTACGACAACGCCATCGGCTCGGTGGGCATGACCGCCAAGAGCCTGGCGACCTTTGCCTGCGTGCAGGTAAGCACTTCGTCCGGCTACATCACGATGCCCCAGGCCGTGGCGAAATTGCAGCCGCGCCGGGTCATCCTGACCTTCGGCACGAACGACCTGAACCCCGGCTATAAGGCCGCGGACTTCGTCAAAAACTACCAGACCGGCATCGAGGCCATCGTCACCGCCTACCCCAGCGTGGACATCATCGTCAACGCCATCCCGCCCATCGGGCAGCAGCACTCCAACCAGAGCCTTACCCAGACCCAGGTGGACGAGTACAACAAAGCGCTCGTCGAAATGTGCCAGGAGAAGGACTGGAAGTTCCTGAACAGCGCCGAGGTGCTGAAGGATTCCGTCACCGGCTACGCCAAGAGCGGCTATGTGGAGACGAGCGACGGCATTCATCTGACCCGCACGGCGATGGACGCGCTGTTCAACTACATCCGCACCCACAGCTGCATTACCGAGGATGACCGCCCCACCGTGACGAAAGTTGCCAAGCACACCGGCGAAAAGGACGTGGTGACGTATACCACGCCGGTCGTGACCAGCACCGAGACCTACGAAGCCGAGTCGGAGAGTGAAGCGGAGAGCGAGAGCACGAATGTGGAAGTAACACCCACACCGACCCCGGAACCTATGCAGGAAGTTAACTATGTTCCGGGTTACGCGAACGAAACATTTGTGAATATGCGGCAGGAGCCGTCAACATCCGCTGCAATTCTCAGAATCTGCACGCTTGGAACGGAGTTCTACATAACAGGAAAAACGAGCGAGTGGTTCCAAGTGGATCTTGACGGGCAGACGGGTTACATTTTCCGTCAGTTTGTCACCGTCGGCACATATGCAACACCGAAACCTGTTGTGACTCAGCCGCCGATGTATGACCCGAATCCGAGTGAGTTTTCGGACAGCGATATTCGCCTTGTTGCCGCACTTATTCACGCAGAAGGCCCGGGCAGTTCCTACATCGGATACAGGGCACTTGCAAGCATAGTTTATAACCGTGTAAAGAACAAATCGGGAAAATTCCCGAACAGTGTTCCCGGGGTAATTTTCCAGACCGGGCAGTTCGGGTATTCGCGTGCGTATCTGAATTCAATAACGCCGAATTCAAAGGCGATGGCTGCCGCAAAATACGTGTTTTTGCAGCACGGCAGCACTCTGCCGAAAAAAGTTCTGTTTTATCGCGCCGCATATCTCGGCACGGAATGGACGGATTACACAAAATATTACGCAACGATTGAAGGTAACTGCTATTTCTACGGCATTAAGTATTTTTAATACTTAAGCGGGTTCGGCTGCGCCTGTTTCATGCAAATTTGCAAATCGAGCGAAGTCGCTGCGCCGCAAGGAAAGGAAATAATTACCGCTGATTCAATTTATTAAAGATTCATACAATAATACCGCAATTTCAATCGAAAGGCGGTATTATTTTTATGAAAGCTGTTATAATGGCAGGCGGGGACGGCAGGCGTCTGCGGCCGTTGACCTGCACGAAACCGAAACCCCTCATTCCTTTGCTCAACAGACCCATTCTTGATTACATAATGGATCTTCTTGCAAAGCACAATATCAACGAGGCGGTATTTACGCTGCATTACCTTGGTGATATGATTAAAAAACATATCGGAAGCGGCGGAGCATGGGGAATTTCCGCAAGCTATTCGGAGCCTGGCAGAAAACTCGGCACCGCAGGGAGCGTCCGTGCGGCTTTGGGAGGGATTTCTCATGGGAATACCTCCGACGGAGAATCTTCCGGCGGTCAAATTGCTCAAAAAGGGGCGGGGGAGAGCGTCCTTGTTCTGAGCGGTGACGGAATTACGGATATTGACCTTTCAGCCGTGATTCGCGCGCATGAGCAAAGCGATGCTGCTGCAACGATAGTTCTGAAACGTGTTGCGGAACCCACGGAATACGGCGTTGCATTGCTGGACGAAAACGGCACGATAAAAGGTTTTTTGGAGAAGCCGGAGCGGAGCGAAGTGTTCAGCGATTATGCGAACACAGGAATATATATCCTGAACGGCGATGCACTGGAGCTTATCCCGAAGGATACGGATTTTGATTTTTCAAAGGATCTGTTTCCTGAAATGCTGCGTCGCGGAATGAAAATCCGCGGTCATGTAACTGACGCGTACTGGTGCGACATCGGCGATATTGCCCAATATAGACAAGCACAGCAGGATATGCTGAACGGAAAATGTGCGTTTTCAACCATAGCAAAGGATTGCGGC
>ERZ780168.2978-NODE-2978-length-14064-cov-6.168106_pt1 | contig 14064 bp, 10 predicted proteins | sample MGYA00510981_ERZ780168 | MGnify/ENA primary metagenome ERZ780168 (study PRJEB29588, sample SAMEA2158769) | human gut metagenome | biome: human gut; feature: human-associated habitat; material: faeces | place: Denmark | collected 2008/2010 ...
CGTCAGAGGACAGGTGGATGGCGGTGACGGTCAGCGCCCGGATGGGGGCCGGGGGTGTCCACAGTTCCTCCGTCAAAGCCATGGCAGCGTTGGTCAGATCCCGGATGAGATGGGTGGGGGCGGGAAGCTGCTTTTGCCGGGAGCGGTCATGGAAGGCCGGGTCCCGGACGGTGACCTGGATGCCACCGGCGTACAGCCCCTCCCGCCGCAGCCGGGTGGCCACGGAGTCCGCCAGAACGGCGATGCCTGAGCGCACCTGAATACGGGTGGTGAGGTTTTGGGGGAAGGTTGTGCCGTTGCCCACGGACTTCACCGGCTCCGCGTCCAGTCTGGCCCGGACAGGAGCGCTGTCCAACCCGTTGGCGTATTCATAAAGCTGGGTGCCCATCTTGCCCATGAGGGTCTCCAGTGTTTCCTTCTTGCAGGCGGCCAGCTGGCCGATGGTTTTGACGCCGTATTGTCCCAGCAGCTTTTGGGCCGCGCCGCCTACATACAGCAGATCCCCCACCGGCAGTGGCCAGACGATGGAGCGCCAGTTTTCCCGGGAAATAACGGTGGTGGCGTCCGGCTTTTTGTAGTCGCTGCCCAGCTTGGCGAACACCTTATTATAGGAGACCCCCACCGAGATGGTCAGCCCCAGCTCCGTTCGGATGACCTCCCGCAGCTCGTCCCCCAGCTCTCGTTTCACCCGCTGCCGGATGGCATTCGCCAGCGCCTTGGCGTCCCCGCCGAACAGGTGGAGGGTGTTGGTCACGTCCAGCCAGCTTTCGTCGATGCCGAAGGACTCCGCTAAATCGGTATACTCGTCATAAATGGCATTGACCTTATTGGAATATTCCCGATACAGCTTGTGATGGGCAGGAAGCAGTACCAGATTGGGGCATTTCTTCTTGGCCTGCCAGATGGTCTCGGCGGTTTTGACCCCGCACTGCTTGGCAGGCTCGTTTTTTGCTAAAATAATTCCGTGCCGGGAGGCAGGATCACCGGCCACGGCCACCGGCACCTCCCACAGTTCCGGATGAGAGAGCAGCTCCACGGAGGCATAGAAGCAGTTCAGATCGCAGTGAAAAATGACCCGGTCCATGTGCGCCTCCTTTCTGGACGATTATGGGGTGTTCCGGAAATTGTTATCCTTTATTCTCGATCGTTTTTAAAATAAATCCTCCCATAATTGCGATTGGAATGGAAACAGAGAGCGAGACGGGTTCAAGAAATGCACCCAATATTCCACCTAAGATCGTACAAACGACGGCAAGAACAATCATATCAGGCCTCCATAATTTTCAAAACATATTCAGTGCGGCGAAATCTTATGTTGTGCAGCATGAGTTTGTTTTTGATTGGATAAGAGTAAGTATAGCACATCTGTTCGGAATTGAAAAGAGAAAAAGGAACAGCGGATTTCCGCTGTTCCTTTTGTATATACGCGAGCAAAACTATAAGCCGGGTTCTGTATTTGACAGTCATCTATCTACGCGCCGCGTTGCCGCGGTACTCCAGCCACCCCGGGAGCGGTCGGGCCAACCTATTGCTCCCATACCGGTGTTGCTCCGGATAGAGTTTACAGCATCGGACACTCTCGAGCCGACGGGTGCGCTCTTACCGCACCTTTCCATCCTTACCTGAGATACTTGCATACCTCGGGCGGTCTATTTCTGTTGCACTTTTCCTCAGATCGCTCTGGGCGGGCGTTACCCGTTATCCTTGCCCTGTGGAGCCCGGACTTTCCTCACAGCGGGCCTTTCGGCCTCGCCGCGCGACTGTCTGTCATACTCGCACAACTATTTTAGCCCATGGCGCGGGGCTTGTCAACGGAAAATGCATTGCTATTTTGCCGTCCCTGCGCTATACTATATATTGAATTTGTATGTGCAGACGAAAGGATGAACGTCTATGACGATACAGGAATATCTATCCTCCCTGCGGGGAAAAACAGCGGCAGTGCTCGGCATCGGCGTGAGCAACACGCCGCTCATCGAGCTTTTGTGCCGCAGCGGTGTGCAGGTTATCGCCTGCGACAAAAAGAGCCGCGAGGCGCTTGGCGAGCGTGCGCCGCAGTTGGAAGCGCTGGGCGCGCACTTGCAGCTTGGCGAAGGCTACCTCGATGATCTGCGCGCGGACGTCGTCTTCCGCACGCCGGGTATGCGGCCGGACGTTCCGGCGCTGCTCGAGGCGAAAGCGCGCGGCAGCATCGTGACGTCGGAAATGGAGATCTTTTTCGAGGTCTGCCCCTGTACGATCATCGGCGTGACGGGCAGCGACGGCAAGACCACCACGACGAGCATCATCGCCGAAATGCTGCGCGCGGCGGGGAAGACCGTGTATCTCGGCGGCAACATCGGCCACCCGCTGCTGTGCGACGCGGAGAAGATGCAGCCTGAAGACTTCGCGGTCGTCGAGCTCTCGTCGTTCCAGCTGCTTGATATGAAGCGCTCGCCGCACATCGCGGTGATGACGAACCTTGCGCCGAACCATCTGGATGTGCACAAGGATATGGACGAGTACATCGCGGCGAAGGAGAATATCTATCTCCATCAGCACGAGGGCGACATCGCTATTTTCAACGAAGACAACGACATCACGCGCTCTCTTTCGGAAAAGGCATCCGCGCGGATGCGGCTCTTCAGCCGCCGCGAAGAGGTCGCGGACGGCGCATTTCTTCGCGGAGATACCATCGTCCTGCGCCATGACGGATGCGAGGAAGCGGTCATGCAGATCTCTGACATCCGTCTGCCGGGGATGCACAATGTCGAAAACTACCTCGCCGCCGTGACGGCGCTCGACGGTTTGGTGCCCTACGAGGTCATGCGCGAGACTGCGCGCACCTTTGCCGGCGTCGAGCACCGCATCGAGCCGGTGCGGACGATCCGTGGCGTGCAGTGGTACAACGATTCCATCGCGTCGAGCCCGACGCGTACCATCGCGGGGCTCAACGCGTTCAACGAAAAGGTCATTCTGCTCGCGGGCGGATATGACAAGCATATTCCCTTTGCACCCCTTGCACCCGAGGTGGTAAAGCACGTCAAGCTGCTTATTTTGTGCGGCGCGACAGCGGACGCCATCGAAAAGGCCGTGCGCGAGTGTCCGGGCTATCACGGCAGCCCCGAGATCGTGCGCTGCGAGAGTCTGGAGGACTGCGTGAAGACCGCCTATAAGCGTGCAGTGCGCGGCGACATCGTGACGCTCTCGCCCGCGTGCGCGGCGTTCGACCAGTTCGCGAACTTCATGGAGCGCGGCAAGGTGTTCAAAAAGCTCGTCATGGGGCTGGGCGAATAGGGAAAAGCCCGCGCGGCATAGGCTTCACTGGAATCGGGGTGAGGCTCTGTGCCGAAATGGAGACACAGAAGACTTTCAGGAAAGAAGCGGGCGCTGCTGCTTGTGCTGTTTTTGCTCGCGGCGCTGCTGGCGCTCGCCATCGTGGCAATGACGCACCTAAAACCCGTGCTCACGTCGCTCGCAACGGCGCGCGTGTCAAATACGGTCAACGGCATCGTGACCGCCGCCGTGAACGAGACGATCTACAGCGGCGGCGTAGATTACGACCAGCTCATCTCCTTCGAAAAGGACAACGAGGGAAAGATCACGGCGGTCAAGAGCAACATGGCGGAGTTCAACCGTTTGCAGTCCGCCATCATCGACGAGGTGCTCGAAAAGCTCTCCGAGGTGACGACCAAGGAGCTTTCCGTGCCGGTCGGCACACTGCTCGGCTCGCCGTTTTTGGCGGGCCGCGGGCCGCTGATCCGCGTGCGGATGCAGTCGGTCGGCTCGTCGAGCGCGCATTTTGAAAATGCGTTCACGTCGGCGGGTATCAACCAGACGAAGCACCAGATTTACCTTGTGGTGGACGTCTACGTCAGTATCCTGCTGCCGGGCTTTTCCACAACGACAAAATTCAGCAACACCTATTCCGTGGCGGAGACCGTTATCGTCGGCTCCGTGCCGGACAATTACACCTATTTCAGTAATGGCGAGGACATGGAGCAGAACGCGGAAGATTACATCATGAACAACGGCTGACTGCCTTTTGCGCACCGCCGGAGAGAGGGAACGCACTATGGACAAAAATATCCGGATCGACGAGATCGTAACACGGCTGAATGCCGCCTCCGACGCTTACTACGGCGGGCAGGAGGAGCAGATGACGAACTACGAGTGGGACGCTCTGTTTGACGAGCTGACCGCTCTGGAAAAAGCGACCGGCTATGTCCGGCCCGACAGTCCCACGCAGGTGACGAGCCATTCCGGAAACGAAATGGACGGCGAGGGGGAGAAGGAAGCGCACGAGTACCCCGCGCTCTCGCTCGCCAAGACGAAAAAGGTCGAGGAATTGCAGGACTGGGCGGGCGAGCGCGACATTTGGCTCTCGTGGAAGCTCGACGGCTCGACGCTTGTGGCGACGTATGACGGCGGCGCGCTCACGCGCGTTTTGACGCGCGGCAACGGCACCGTCGGCACGAACATCACCTATATGGCCTCCGCCATCCGCGGTATTCCCGCGAAAATCAGCGACAAGGGCCACCTCGTCGTGCGCGGCGAGGCGACCATCTCCTACGCGGATTTCGAGGCCATCAACGACACGCTCGAGGACGCGGACGACCGCTACGCAAACCCCCGCAACCTCGCCGCCGGCACGCTGGCGCTCGACAAGACGAATCTCGACAAGGTGAAAGAGCGAAACGTGACGTTCAACGCCTTTACGCTCGTCCACACGGATGAAGTGATCCGCTCCTGGGGCGCACGCATGGACTATCTGGAAAAGCTCGGCTTCATCACAGTCGAGCGCGAGCACACGGATGCGAAAAATCTGCCCGACGCCATCGCGCGCTGGACGAAAAAGGTCGACTCCGGCGAGATGGGCATTCCTGTGGACGGCCTTGTCATCACCTACGACGACACGGACTACGCCGCGACCGGCAGCGTGACGGGTCATCACGCCACGCGCGCGGGTCTTGCCTACAAGTGGGCGGACGTTTCCGCCGACACGGTGCTCGATCACATCGAATGGTCGTGCGCGGCTTCAACCATCACGCCGGTCGCGGTCTTTGACCCTGTGCAGCTCGAGGGCACGACTGTCACGCGCGCAAGCCTCTGCAACGTCAGCGAGCTCGAGCGCCTCGGCATCGGCAAGGACCGCAAGACCGAGCTTCGCATCATCAAGGCCAACAAGATCATCCCGAAGTGCATCGCGGTCGTCAGGGCCGAGGGCGGCTATGAAGTCCCGACGGTTTGTCCCGTCTGCGGCGCGGCGACCGAGGTGCGTATCAGTCCGGTAAGCGGCGTGAAGACGCTGCGCTGCACCGATCCGAACTGTCCCGCCAAGCACTTGAAGCGCTTTGTCCGCTTTGCGAGCAAGGGCGGGCTTGATATCGACGGCCTCTCCGTGCAAACGCTGCACGAGTTCGTCAACCGCGGCTATCTGCGCGATTTTGCCGACCTCTATCATCTGGACGCGCACGCGGACGAGATCGTAAAGCTCGAAGGCTTTGGCGAAAAGTCCTGCGCGAACCTGTTGGCGGCCATCGAAAAGAGCCGCAAAGTCGACCCCATCCACCTGATCTTCGCCCTCTGCATCCCAAACATCGGCGCGGACGCGGGCAAGAAGCTCATCGCAGCGCTCGGCACGAAGGGCTTTTTATCACGCATCGAGAGCGGCGAGGGCTTCGAGGACGTGGACGGTATCGGCGTCGAGCGTTCAAACGCGCTCCTGAACTGGTTTGCTGACGATGAAAACAAAAACCTCTTCGACCGCCTGATGGCGGAGCTCACACTGGAGGACGTCGCCCCCAAGCAGGAGGCCGACGGAACCTGCAAAGGTCTGAGCTTCGTTATCACGGGCGATGTGCACCTCTTCAAAAACCGCAGCGCGTTCAAAGTCTACGTCGAACAGCAAGGCGGCGCCGTGACCGGCAGCGTCTCGGGGAAGACAACGTACCTCGTCAGCAACGACGGGGAATCGAATTCGTCGAAGACGAAAAAGGCAAAGGAACTGGGGGTTCCTATTCTTTCCGAGGAAGAATTTGTCTCTCGGTTCGGAGGTCCCGAATCTGCTGACTCTGCGGAAGTGCAAATCGGCATTGATACACTGCTGTGATCTGCTGCTGCACCGTGCAGCGGCGGTTTTCCGCACTGTGCGGAAACGGGCAACTAAAGGGGGATACTCTCTTTCAAAAGAGAGTATCCCCCTTTAAATCCCCCGAGAGAAATTTTACATTGGCAGTTTGCAGCTCGAAGAGCTGCACGCGCTGCGCAATGTAATGCGGTGTACATGGCTTCGCCATGAATCTTCTGCAAGTCGTTACAGATATCAACCGCGCCTTACTATCGTGAGGCGCGAGTGACGTTACCTCGGCGGCAGACTGCCTGCGGAATGCGGCATTGCTGCGCTCGCCGCATTGATGAGTGCTCCGTTAGACGGTGATTAGGCTGCACTTCTACAAGACTGGCAGAGCGACAGCGAAGATAGGAGCAAATCAAATCGTATAGGAATACCAACCGCGGCAACGCCGCGCGCAGGCAGTCGATTCGGCAAGCGCCGCACCTCTTCGAACTGCTCGCTTGCAATGTGAATTTTCTCTGGGAGGGTGCAAGGGAGGGATATCTCTTTTCAAAAAAGAGATATCCCTCCCTTATCCGTTCCCCTGCCAGCAGGGAAACAACACGCTTCCCCCGCAGGGGGAAATTACTGTTTTTTCCTGATGAGAATAAACGGCGTGCACTGGTCATCCTGACCCGCGGGGTTATCGCGGATGATCTCACACAGCTGTTCGTCGGTGAGGGTCACGTTGTCGCCCTTGCCGAGAATGTCGCGCGTGAAGTCGTTCGCGTCGACGATCATCGCGCGCACGCCGGTCTTCTCATAGATCTCGTTGCACACGCCCGAGGGATTTTCCGGAATACGGATGCCGTAGTCGCCGTAGACGGGGAACACGTCGGGGTAGAAGCCGTCGAGGCCCGTGACCTCCATGCCGACCATATCGTAGAAGATGCCGTGCTTGCCGACGAGCTTGCCAAAGCCCGCGCAGATGGCGGCCCAGAGGACCTTCCACGCGCCGCACTCGTCGATGGCGAACTGCATCTTGCACACCTCACCCACGCCGATGCCGGCGCTGTTGTGCTGGATGGCAAAGCGGCTGAGGAATTTCGCCAGCCACGAAATTTTCATATCCTTGCGGTAGACCACTCGCTTCTGGCACAGGGCGATGATCTTTTCGCTGATGCTCAGCAGGTCGCCCTCCTCGTAGAGGGGCTTGACGTAGCGGTTGACGAGTTCGATGTAATCCTCGCCGATCTCGACAAAGTGCGTCTGGATGGCGTGGCGCAGATAGACGCCCGTGGACGTCTCAATTTCAACGTTTTTGGAGCCGTTTGCAACAAAATCCATGAAAAAAGCCTCTTTCGTGCAGTATTTGAATCAATCAAAATATGAACCGATGGTATTGTACCACAAAATCCGCAAAATGCTACTGTAAATTGCAAAAATTCAGGAAAGAAAAAAGCGCGCCGTCCGCGGCGCGTGCTTGACGCGGCGGACGGCGTGGAATGACGAAAGACGAAAAGGCGGAGCGCTTACTTTTCGGTGATGACCTTGAGCACCTTTTCGTAGCTCTCCTGGGCGATGGGTACAGCGTGCGCGAGCAGCGCCTCGCCCTTCTGGCAGCACTCGTCGCGGAACGCCTTGTCCTTTAAGGACGAGAGGTTGATGAGCACGTTGAGCCACGCGCTCTGCATGGCCGTCTTGAGCGTGAGCGCGGCGATGCCGAGGTCGCTGACAACGTTCGGATTCGTCGTGCCGACAAGCTCGGCGCACAGGTCGATGGCCTCGGAGCAAATTTCCATCATTGTCAGCGGCACCTGCGTGCAGCTGCGGAAGCTTGCCTGCACCGCGCCGCGGCGGATGGCCTTGTGCGCGTCATCGTCCTTCGGGAGGGCAAGAGACTCGATCAGACCGTCGAAAACCTCGCTGTCGCGGTTCATCACATCGATGAAGCGCTCTTTAAGCTCATTGCCCTTGGCAATGGCGTCCAAAAGGCGTTCGCGGTCGTTTTCAAAGCCCTTCTTGTCAAGCGTCAGGCCGTTGACCATCATCGTCAGCGCCACGCCGACGCCGCCGGCAAGGCCCGCCACTGCGCCGCCGCCGGGGGCGGGAGTGCCGGAACCGACTTCGTTGATGAGCTCGGTTACTTTCATATCTGCGATCTTCATAGTGCCCTCCCTGGGTTAAAATTAAAAATTCATCAGGAACAGGCGGAGGCGCGCTCCACCTGTTCCTGAGCTTGTACAATTAAAACAGGCCGGTGATCTTGCCGTTTTCGTCGACGTCGATCTTCTCGGCGGACGGGACCTTGGGCAGGCCCGGCATCGTCATGATGTCGCCGGTCTTGGCGACCAGGAAGCCCGCACCGGCGTTGACCTTGAGGTCGCGGACGGTGATCTTGAAGCCGCGGGGCGCGCCGAGCTTGCTGGCGTCATCGGAGAAGGAGAACTGCGTCTTGGCCATGCAGATGGGCAGCTTGTCAAAGCCGAGCTCGGTGAGCTGCTTAAGCTGCTTCTTGGCGGAAGCGGCGATGACCACGCCGTCAGCGTGATAGACCTTGGTAGCGATGGCGTTGAGCTTGTCCTCAATGCTGTCGTTGACGTCATAGACGAACTGGAAGTGGTTGGGCTCGTCGCACAGGCGCACGACTTCCTCAGCCAGCGCAAGGCCGCCTTCGCCGCCCTTGGCCCACACTTCGCTCAGGCGGACGTTGACGCCCAGCTCGCGGCACTTGCTCTCGACGAGGTCGAGCTCGGCCTTGGTGTCGGTCGGGAACGCGTTGATGGCGACGACGCAGGGGAGACCGTAGACGTTCTTCACGTTGTCGACGTGCTGGAGGAGGTTGGGCAGGCCCTTTTCAAGCGCCTCAAGGTTCTCGCTGTTGAGCTCGGCCTTGGGCACGCCGCCGTGATACTTGAGCGCGCGGACGGTCGCAACGATGACGACAGCGTCGGGGTGGAAGCCCGCGGCGCGGCACTTGATGTCGAGGAACTTCTCGGCGCCGAGGTCGGCGGCGAAGCCGGCTTCCGTGACGGTGTAGTCGCTCAGGCGCATCGCGGTCTCAGTGGCCTGGATGGAGTTGCAGCCGTGGGCGATGTTGGCGAACGGGCCGCCGTGGATGAACGCGGGAGTGCCTTCGAGCGTCTGGACCATGTTGGGCTTGATGGCATCCTTTAAGAGCGCGGCCATCGCGCCCTCAGCCTTCAGGTCGTGCGCGGTGACGGGCTTGTCGTCGTAGGTGTAGGCGACGACCATCTTGCCGAGGCGCTCCTTGAGGTCGGCGAGGCCGGTCGCAAGGCAGAGAACTGCCATGACTTCGCTCGCGACGGTGATCTCAAAGCCGTCCTCGCGGGGCACGCCGCTGGCCTTGCCGCCAAGGCCGTCGATGATGTGGCGGAGCTGGCGGTCGTTCATATCGACAGCGCGCTTCCACACGATCTTGCGGGGGTCGATGCCGAGCACGTTGCCCTGCTGGATGTGGTTGTCGAGAAGAGCGGCCAGCAGGTTGTTGGCAGCGCCGATGGCGTGGAAGTCGCCGGTGAAGTGCAGGTTGATATCCTCCATGGGGACGACCTGAGCGTAGCCGCCGCCGGCAGCGCCGCCCTTGACGCCGAACACGGGGCCGAGAGAGGGCTCGCGCAGGCAGACCATGGTGTTCTTGCCGAGCTTGTTGAGCGCGTCGGCAAGGCCGACGGACGTGGTGGTCTTGCCCTCGCCCGCGGGGGTGGGGCTGATGGCGGTGACGAGGATCAGCTTTGCCTTGCGGGGCAGCTTGCGGATCTCGCTTAAGTCGAGCTTGGCCTTGTAGTTGCCGTAGAGCTCAAGGTGCTTTTCGTCAATGCCGGCCTTGGCGGCGACGTCGACGATTTTTTTCATTTCATGTGCCTGGGCGATCTCAATGTCGGTCATGGGGAATACCTCCTAAATAATTATGTATTTAAAAGCGGAGAATTGTCTCTTATTGACAAAATCAATTATAGCCGAACGATAGAGAAAGGTAAACTGTTTTGCAAGCCTCTTTTTTCCAAAAACCTTAAAAAATTAAGCGTTGGTTTGCGTGCCTTAAAAAGAAAAAAACGGGAGATTTTTGGACGAATTTTCAACGCTTGCGGCAAAGGTCAAAACGAGAAAAGCGAAAGTTGCCAGCGCCCGGCTTTCATTTCACTCTGCCGCGTTACAGCGTGATGCGCATGGGCTCATCCAGCGTGACCTCGCCGCCGATGCTCGCGGCGATGACGTTTCCGCCTTGGCGCTCGACGCTTGCGCGGACTGCGCCCGCGGGCTGCCGGTATTCGCACGAAAAACCGCCGTTTTCCATGCGTTCGCTCTGCGCGACGGCGCAGGCGACGCTGCCGCTGCCGCAGCTGCCCTCCCAGACGAGGGAGCCTGTCTCGATGACCTTGACGAGCGGGGTCATGCTGCGCTTTTCCGCATCGAGGAAAATGACGCCGCAGGCGTCAAGCCCTGCAATTCCGGAAAAGATCGACTCCGCCGCGCGGAAGAACCCTTCGCTCGGCTCCACGCCCTCAACAACGAAGTGGGCGATGCCTGTTAAGTCGACGAGCGTGCCCTCGTGACCATTCACCGTGACACGCTTCACGCTGCGCGGACAGGGCATTTCAGCGCGCGCCGTGCCGGATTTCAGATCGACCTGCGCGGTGACGGCATGGTCGCAGCCGCTCACGCGCAGCTTGACGGCGGAAAGGCCGCCCTTTTGCTGGGCAATATACATGCCGTAGGCGCGCGTCGCGTTGCCGCAGAATTCGCCGCCCATCATCTCCATGTGGCCGTCGACGTCGTCCTCGGCGGCGCAGGCGTAGCCGACCTGCTCGGCCTTGAGTGCGGGGATCGCCATGATCTTCTCTGCGATGGCCGCGCGCTGTGCCTTTTCGACCGGATCGAGCACGAACACCGTAATGTTCCCCGCCGGGTCCGCCCGTAAAATGTTCAGTTCCATAGTAAGCTCCTCCTAAAAAAAGAAGGTGTAAAGCCAAAATAACTTTACACCTTCTTTTACATCCTGTCAATTCGTGTCAAAACACAAATCTTTCAGCATTATTGTCCCCAAATCGGTAGCAATAACCATTTTTGAGACGCATCACATTTGCGGCCGCGTACGCCGCAAACAAATTGGATACGTCCCGAAGGACGACCTGTGCGTCCGCAGGGACACCTTACAAATATTTTCGCGGTGAGCGAAAATATTTGAAGCCCCTATTTCATTTGGGCCGATGGCCCAAATGAAAGGTCTCAAAATTGCGTCGTAGACGCAATTTTGACTTACTCAAAGTCGGGGATATACTCCTTGACGATATCCAGCAGCTCGCCGGAGCGGATCATCGCTTCCACCGCACGGATGTCGGGCCAGATCTCACGGTCGATCTCATAGAAAGCGACCTTCTCGCGCACGTGCTGATAGAGAGCCTCATGCAGCGGGGTCATGCCCTGGCCGTGGGTGTTCAGGCGGCGGCGGATGTCGATGGCCTGGCAGGCGGTCATCAGCTCGTCGGCGAGGACGTCCTGCGTGTTCTGCAGGATCATCTTGGCCTTACGGGCAGCGGTGGTACCCATGGAGACGATGTCTTCCTGGTTGGCGGAGGAGGGGATGGAGTCGACGGAAGCGGGGTGAGCGTAGATCTTGTTCTCGCTGACCATGGAAGCGGCAGCGTACTGAACGATCATGAAGCCGGAGTTGACGCCGGCCTCGGTGGTCAGGAACGCGGTCAGGCCGTTGGAGAGCGCGGGGTTGACCATACGCTCGGTGCGGCGCTCGGAAGCGTCGGCCAGCTCGCTTGCGGCGATACCGAGGAAGTCGAACGGCAGGGCCATGGGCTCGCCATGGAAGTTACCGCCGGAGATGACGGCCTCGTCATCGAGGAACATCAGCGGGTTATCGGTGACGGCGTTGAGCTCGATCTCGACCTTCTCGCGGACGTAATCGAGAGCGTCACGGCAGGCGCCGTGCAGCTGCGGGATGCAGCGCAGGGCGTAAGCGTCCTGAACGCGGTCCTTCTGGCAGTTGTCGAGGATCTCGGAGCCGTCGAGCAGCTTGCGCATGTTCGCGGCGACGAGCATCTGGCCCTTCTGGCCGCGCACCTGATGGATGCGGGGGTCGAAGGCGTTGCGCAGGCCGGTCAGGCCCTCGAAGGACATGGACGCGATCACGTCGCCGAGCTGGGCGGCGCAGATGGTGTCGTACAGCGCGAGAGCACCGACGGAGGTCATCGCGCAGGTGCCGTTCGTCATGCCGAGGCCTTCCTTGGAGACCAGGGTGTCGAGCGTCTTGATGCCGGCCTTGGCCATGGCCTCAGCGCCGGGCATCTTCACGCCCTCGTACATGGCCTCGCCCTTGCCGAGCATGGGGAGCGTCATGTGAGCGAGAGGAGCCAGGTCGCCGGAGGAGCCGAGTGAGCCCTTCTGCGGGACGACGGGGGTCACGCCCTTGTTGAGCATCTCGAGCAGCATCTCGACGAGGATGGGACGAACGCCGCTCACGCCGCCGCACAGAGCGTTGGCACGCAGCAGCATCATGCCGCGGACGATCTCGTCAGCATACGGCTCGCCGGCGGCGGTGCAATGGCTGAGGATCAGGTTGGTGGAGAGCTGATTGCTCATCTCCTTGGGGACGGCGACCTTCTGGAACTCGCCGAAGCCCGTGGTGATGCCGTAAGCGACGCGGCCCTCAGCGGCGATCTTCTCGGCCAGGGCGCGGGACTTCTTCATGGCTTCCAGAGCGGAGGGAGCCAGCTCGACGGTCGCATTGTAGCGAGCGATGGCGACGAAGGATTCGAGCGTCAGGCTGTGGCCATCGACGACGACATGCTTGATCGCGGTAGGATTCATGATCATGGTAGTGTCCTCTCTTTTCTCAAAGTTCCGGTGTGACCCGGTCGGCGTGTCCGGTTGTCCGAACCGCCCAAGTGCAAGAAACGTGTCGAAGCGTTCCCCTTACTTTCCGCGCATGCCCGTGCGTGGATGGCGCTCCGCCTGTGGAAAAGTCCCACAGGATCGTTCTGGAAACAGTATAGCACGTTTTTGTGCAAAATCAATAGTTTTTTGCCGGAAAAAGTTTTCTTTGTTGTGCGTTATCACCATATTTGGATAACACACTATCAGGGTACAGTGATAGAATTAGACAGAATAGATAAAAAAAGCGCCCCGCAAAAGCGGGGCGCCCTTCATTCTTTGTGGAAAGGTCACAGTTGTTCACTTCTTGTGCTTCTTGCTGGACTTCGGTTCGGGCGCGGCATAATCCATGATACGGATCGCCGGATTCTTCTTTTTGATGAACGCGTAGATCTCGTCGAGATCTTCGCGCGGGAAGAAGAGAGCCTTTTCCGTGTTGCCGTGACCGATGTGCAGGCGCACCATGTCGGCATGGCCGCGGTCCTCGCACACGATCGCATTGATGTCCTCCCAGGGGAAGAACTCGTAGTTGGTGGTGAACTGCATATCGTAGAAGATCTCAAGTCCGCGGCTCGTGAGAGCGGCGTCCTTTTTGGTCATCAGCGTCAGCAGATACAGCACTGAGAATGCGAGCGAGACGAAGGCGAGCAGCGGATTTCTGCTGCGGGTCGAAATGCCGAACAGCAGCAGCACGACAACCAAGATCCATCCGCCGGTCTGCACCCACTTTTTACGTGGCTTGAGCGACGACTGTGCGGGGTAGATCGGAGGCGGGACGGATTCCCAGGGAAGCGAATGTTTCACAGCGGTGATTCCTTTCTAAGTAAGCGGGGAAGGGGGCTTACGCGTTGATCTTGGGGGCCTTACCGGCGGCACGGCGAGCCTCGAGGTTCGCAAGGGCCTTGGCGTGAGCCTCTTCGGGAGCGCCGGCGGGCTTGCCGGCCTTGGTCTTGCCGAAGATATTGGTGTAGGAACCGTCAGCCCAGAAGATGTTGCGGCCGAACAGAGCGGTCACATAGGCGTAAACGGGGTTGAGCAGGTTGACGAACGCATACGGGAAGAACACCAGCGGGCTCATGCCGAGAACGCCGGTCTGGTAAGCGCCGCAGCCGGTCCAGGGGAAC
>ERZ780168.2980-NODE-2980-length-14055-cov-15.053643_pt1 | contig 14055 bp, 10 predicted proteins | sample MGYA00510981_ERZ780168 | MGnify/ENA primary metagenome ERZ780168 (study PRJEB29588, sample SAMEA2158769) | human gut metagenome | biome: human gut; feature: human-associated habitat; material: faeces | place: Denmark | collected 2008/2010 ...
GGCAAGACCAGCTATGTCTATGACGGACGCGGTTCGGTTGTGCAGACGGTGACTGCGCCTGTTGCGGGCGAAAAGGTGTCCTCTGCCCTGCCGGATGTTGCTGTGAAGGTGCAATCCTTCTCGTATACCGCTTTCGGTGAGCAGATGGGCGCGCAGAAGGTGAGCGGCTTTGCCTATAACGCCGAAGCCTACGATGCAGCGACGGGCATGATTAACCTGAGAGCCAGACAGTATGAGCCGACGATTGGGAGGTTTAATCAGAAAGATATTATACGGGGGCAGGCACCTTTGCCGATGTCGTTGAATCGGTACATGTATTGTGTCAATAACTCCATCATGCACACCGACCCCAGCGGCGAATCCGTGTTGAGTTCTATTGGTAACTGGTGGAATAAAGCAAAGCAGACAACACTAGGCAAGATTGTGGATAAGCTTGTAGTCCAACCTATTACTAAGAAAGTGCAGAAAGTTGCAAATACAGTTGCAACGATTGCAAAATCTGCTATAAAGAGCGCTGCTGAAAAAGCTGCCGAAGAATATAATACGGAGGCATTTCAGTTGTTTTCTTCGATTTTACAAAAGCTTGATACTGACGGAGAATATTATTCTGAAAAATTCAAAGATGTTATAGACAATATGCAGAATGAACTGCATACCCTTAATCCATCTGACGTAAATTACAAGGCGAATGTACAGAAAATCGTATCTAAATATTGCGACTATTTTAATAATTATGAAACAAAGAAAAACAAATCCGTAGCAGACTATGACTCGTTTACAACCTGGATTGAGGGTTCCCAGAAAAATAAGGCTTCTTGGCTCAGCGAAGGGAGAAATCTACTTGAGAAAATGAATAAAGCAAAAGAGGATTATCCTCCTCAAATTAGAGCATTAATTGAGCAGTACTCATCAGAAATGATTATTGGAGAAGAAACTACACTTATTAACGTAAAATTAAATAATAAACGAGTTGATGAATTGGCAATAGTAGAAAGAAAACTCAAGGAATTTTATGATCGACTCAAAACTGCTCTTTTTCCAAATGGGACGAAACAGACTCCAGAAAATCCATTAATTGAAGAAAACTCTCCTATGGAAAATCCGTTTGGAAGCATTATAACAGAAGAAAATTGGAGATCGTATTATGGAAATAAAGAATCAATGAGTGAAGAAGATTGGAAGACGTATGTTAGTTATCTTATTGAATTGAAAAAAGAAGGAAGATTACAATATGGAAAAGCATATACAGCTGGAGATGGATCACATACTTCTCTAAAATATACAGATGATATCCTCTATGTTGATTGCTGGGGATTGATAAAAACTGGCGCAAAACTGAATCTAAGAAAGGAAGTAGTTGATAATTTACAATTAAATGGGCCAGTAAATCAAATTTATAAATCTTTAAGCCAAAAAGGAGAAATTGTTTTTGAAGAAAGTGATGATGGCGGGAAAATATATCCCGACTTAAAAACTGGATATTCTATCTTTATCGATAATACGGATAAAACTGAAGGATATGATCATGTGATGATTTATATCGAAAATCTGCATTATCCAGATGCTGATAGCGAACCGATAAAAAATGCAGTTGTAGGAATAGGCTCTATTTCAGAAGGATTACAGGTTTATGATTTAGACGAATATTTGCCAATATGGCTTAAAACTGGTAAAAAGGTAGGATGGGGAAATCAATTTGAATGATAAAAATGGGAGGCATAATTGTGAAAAAACATATTTGTATGATTATTTCTTTTGTGATTTTATGTGCAATGATAACAGTATCACTAAGCGAAGAGATTAGTTATCAATGGGCATATCAGGGGGAAGTAGCTTTCTTTGAGGAAAATGAAAAAATCGGTTTAATTGATAGAAATGGGAATATACTTCATTGTGCAGACCTCGATTCCGTGAAACCTTTTGATAACAATGGACTTTCAGAAATAACGAAAAATGGAAAAATAGGTATGATCAATACCTATGGAAAGGTTGTTATTGAACCTATTTTTTGCAGTTATATGGGATACATTACAGTTGAAAACGGCTTTACAGAATTACATGATGAAACAGTTGCATATCAAAATATGCAACAGCAATGGGGATTTTATTCACTGGAAGGTGATTTGATTTCCGAAGCTCAATGGGATGATACCTATGGTTTTGTGAATGACATTGCTTATGTAAAGAAAAATGGTTTATGGAATATGTTGGATAAAAATGGAAAATTAATTCTGGATGATTGGTGGGACTCAATAGAGATTGGACGTGACGGAGTTGCAACATTATGGAACTCTGAAAAGGGCATATCTGTCAATTCTCAAGGTCAGATTTGCGAAACCTACAAGATTGATTCCGATGGAAATTGGAATCAAATCACATACGATTTTCAAAGCGTCAATCCCTATGAACAGATATATGATTTAAAGAACCAGCAATGTGCTTATCGGATAAATAATCTATGCGGAGTTATGAATTCTAACAGAGAAATTGTGACGGAACCTGTTTGGAATGATATATCGACTTTTGCTCCAAATGATTTGCTTTGTGTCTATAAAGATGGCTTATTGGGATGGATTGATAGGAACGGCAATTATGTATTAGAACTTCAGTGGAAAACTATTTATCACGTTAAAGACAATCGTTGGCTTGGGCAGTTGAAAAATGGTGAAAAGTGGATTCTAGATGATCAAGGAAATATGCTCAACATGATTGGTGACAATCTTGTATATGCAATACCACATGAAGATGGATATATTGAATATGCAACAAATGATGGATACTGGGGATTCTTTGATAGCGAAGGGAACATTCTTTCAAAAGTGGTAGAAGATGAAATAAAGCAAATTAGTCTTGCTGATTACTCAGAGGGATGGATTCAAGTAGAATTGAATGAACAATCGCTAGCACTTATGTATGTCGATGGTACAATTCTGTATTCTGAAAATTGGACATATATTTCTCCGTTTTATAATGGATATGCTATCATCGGTATTGATGGGTATGAAGGATTTGTGGATACATCCGGCAACTTAATCCATCCAGCAATATGGAAGGAGTGTAGCGCATATTCGTTTATGAATGGTCAACTGATTGCTCGAGTTACTTCTTATTCGAATGAAGAAGAAAGTTATATAAATGAAAGTGGACAAACTATTTGTGGCACAAAGATGAGATGACGAGCGCGAGTAAAATTCTAAATGTGATACTATGTGAGATTTATATGCTTTAAGAAAAAAATACCATCTTAAAGACCTAATTGAAACTTTTTGATTCAGTGAAGTAAATAAAGACGCAGTTCTTGGAATGAAAACCAAGGACTGCGTTTCTTATGAGTTTATATATGCGTGTTATGAATGTGAGAGATAAATATTTTCATGAAAAAAAGATTTGTTAAATAGAAGAAACGCTGACATATATGGATTTTCCGCCCGAGCACTGGCAGAAAATCCGTACCAACAACGTCATTGAGCGTCTGAATCGCGAGATCCGGCGCAGGACGCGCGTAGTAGGCACTTTTCCTGATGGCCATTCGGCTTTGATGCTGGTATGCGCGAGACTGCGTCATGTCGCCGGAACCCAATGGGGCGGAAAAAAGTACATGAGCATGAAGTACATTGAGATGCAGGAAGACGAAGCTGGTTGATAGCAGAAAACAGAGTTCACGTCAAGGGCTTCGCAAGCGGCTTCGCCGCCCTTGACGCGCTCTCTGTCCTCTGCTACTAGGTAATTAAGGGCAGGTTTCCCTGCCCTGTGCAGACTGAGTTCTGCCAGACTTGTAAATGAATTTGCGCATAATACTTGACGGTACCGAGGCACAAGAAGCAGTTGTTTCTACAGTTTCAAATGTAGGGGTGGAACGAAAAAAACTAATCCAGTGTTGGTGGTATGATTTTAATAATTTTCGAAGACTGGCTCATATAGTGGAATACTTTCCGTTTGGAATAGCGGCTGTAATTCCGTTTCGCATTGTGTACAAAAAGAAGTCGGTCCGCCTTAGCTTTCTTGTGTGCGCGTTGGTTTCTCTAATTGATCAGAGTCTGAAGGGAATCTTGCCGACCAGAGAATTTGATGTAAAGGACATGGTTCTGGATTTGAGACGAGATTTGTCAAGGGTATTTTTCCCATATTGTAAAGATAAATAAATTTGCTGATGATTCTGTGAAAAACTAAACAAGCCGACTGTATTATACCAGTCGGCTTGCAGGTTACTCAATATTAAAATATCGGCAGCTTACATAATAGCAAACATTTATACGCTCCAACCAAGGCTTTCCTGCTGAATGGTATACAGCCTTTTGTAAAGCCCATTTTGCTCCATCAGTTCGCTGTGTGTTCCTTGTTCTACGACTTTGCCATCGTCTAGCACGATGATTTTGTCGGCCTTTGCAATGGTACGGAGTCTGTGTGCAATAACAAGAACGGTTTTTCCCTGTATTAAGCGGCCGATTGCCTGCTGGATACTGGATTCGCTTTCCGGATCAAGGCTGGCTGTTGCCTCATCCAAAAGAACAATCGGCGCATCCTTTAGCAAAGCTCGTGCAATAGACAGGCGCTGCCGTTCCCCGCCGGATAGGGTACTCCCGTTTTCTCCCAGAACAGTTTGATAACCATCTGGCATTTTTTCAATAAACTCATCACAGCGCGCAGCTTTTGCCGCTGCAAGCACCTGTTCTTCGGTTGCATTCATATTTCCTATTTTTATGTTGTTGTAAACGGTGTCGTTGAAAAGTACCACATCCTGAAATACAAAGGACATGTATTCCATCAGATGTTCCGGATCAAGCTCTTTCACGTCAATGCCGCCGATTTCCACCTGTCCTTTATTAACATCCCAGAAACGTGCAATCAGACGGGAAAGCGTACTCTTGCCGCTTCCGCTGGGGCCAACCAGAGCTGTGATTGCGCCTGCTGGGATTGTAGCATTCACATTTTTTATGGTTTCCTCGCCCTGCGGGTTATAGCGGAAGCTGATATTTTTTAGTTGGATATCATATTCCTTTACCGGTTTTTCAGTATCGCCTTCCATCGGCTGAATATTCATCAGGCTTCTCATCCTGCGAATGGCGATCTGATGATAGAACAGTTCTGGAAGCAGGGTGAGCTCCGTGATAATCGACCCATAAATTCGGGTGACGATCAACAGACAAAGCAGCATTGGGACAAGTTCGATTTTACCGCTCAGGAGTAGGGATGTTCCCGCAAACACAGTAAGCCCGATGCCGGATTGGACGAGCATCTGCGCGCCTGTCACAAAAACGCCGGAACCAAATTCAAATTTAATCGCAAGGTTTTTCATGGTACGCAGCGCTTTTTCCAGCGCCTTAAACTGCTGGCTGTCCAGATTGCAGGCTTTAATCACTTTAATTCCTTCTATGTATTCCTGAACCTGTTCGGAGGCTTCCAGTTTCGCCTGCGCATGCTTTTTCCCAAGCCGCTCCTGAATCCGTCTGCTCGCAAAAATAATGAGGAAAGCAACCGGCACGGAAATAAAAATAGCGAGCGCCATACGCCAGTCGTAGAAGGCAAACATGATGCAGACAACCGTAATCGTAATCACATTGGAGATAATCTGCGGATACACATGACTCAGTACATGTTCGGAAGTAGCTACATCGCCCATGAGATTTGTCGTAAGCTCCGAAAGGTTTTTGGAATTAAACACGCTCATAGGCAGCTTGCGGATGTGTTCGGCCAAAAGCGATCCTTGTATTTTCGCTTTCCATGTAAGAGGCTACGCATTTAGAACCCAGTATTGACGGGGATAGGATAAAGTATTCGCCCACCTCTGCAAACGTGCGGGAGAAGCCTTGAAACTGGCGGTTATCAGCCCCGAAAGGCGTAGGTTACAGTCATTATTAGCCCCCGAAACAGGTACAGACGCGCAGCGGGTGTATCTGTTTCGGGGGTGTGCAGGTGATAGCCGCAAAGCGGCGTAAGAGGGTGCAGCCCTCTTGATCGTTATTCTTGTTTCAGCGGGAAGCTCGGCAACGCTTCCAGCAGCTTTAAGGAAATGTGCTGCCGCATATCCTCGTCAATGACTTTTTTCACTTTGCCGCCCGGCTGCCTGATCTCCACCGTGGAAAGCTCGTCGATGTAGTCCGCATAGTGGGCCAGCACCTTTTCTGTGGCCCACTTCTCACCGGCAACGGCGGCTTTGATTGTTTCATAGTCCAGCAGCTTTTCTTGTCCGTCCATCCTGATACCCCCCGTCAGATTGATTTTTTCCATGATACCATATCTGGGAGTATGGAGCCAGAGAAACCGGCGATTTTCTGCTGGTAAATTCTACGCATTTAGAGCGGCACTATGGCGGGGATAGGATAAAACACTCACATACCCCGCCGACTATGCGGGAAAAACCTTGAAATATAGGGCTTTTTAAGGCCCTAAATGCGTAGGTTGGTGCTTTGTTGCGATATGCTCCACGGTTACGGTGTATTGTTCATATTCTGTTTTCGGGAATCTTTATGAAATCTTCAAAATTGCCCGGTATGCTATCCGTAAAATCAAAGAAAGGACTTGATTATATGGATATGATTTTGAAAACGACTGACCTCTGCAAAAATTTCAAGGGGCAAATGGCGGTAAACAATGTGTCACTGAACATCCGGCGCAACTCGGTTTATGGTCTGCTGGGGCCGAATGGGGCTGGCAAATCCACGATCTTAAAAATGCTCACCGGCATTTTGCGCCCCACATCGGGAAGCATCGAGTTTGACGGCCACCCGTGGAAGCGGAATGATCTGGAGCATATCGGTGCTTTGATTGAGATGCCCCCGCTTTACGAAAATCTGACTGCATACGAAAATCTCAAAGTCAGAACTACATTGCTCGGCCTGGACGATGCACGAATTAACGAGGTATTGCAAATTGTCCAGCTCACGAATACCGGCAAGAAACGGGCCGGGCAGTTTTCTCTTGGTATGAAGCAGCGGCTTGGTATTGCTATTGCATTGCTGAACAGTCCCCAGCTTTTGATTCTGGATGAACCGACTAACGGCCTTGACCCTTTAGGGATTGAGGAACTTCGAGAGTTAATTCGCTCTTTTCCCTGCAAAGGGATTACAGTTATTTTGTCCAGCCATATTCTGTCAGAAGTCCAGCAGATTGCAGATCATGTGGGTATCATTGCTGGCGGCGTCCTTGGATATGAGGGAGAGCTTCGCGCCGGTGAAGATTTGGAACAACTCTTTATGGATGTTATTCGCAGAAATGGTAAGGAGGGATATTAAATGGAGATGGCATATATTCAGGCAGAGAACCTAAAGCATAAGAGAACTTTCACAAAAACGCTGATCGTTCTGGCCCCGTTTGTAACTGCGCTTATGAACTTTTTTGCCCCTCTTTGGTTCCAGCTCAATTCTTATAATTGGTGGTATATCCTGCTTTATCCTGGATTCCTTACGCTCACCTGTGCCTTGATTGAACAGCGGGATAATGGCAAACTAAAATATCGTGCCGTTGCTTCATTGCCTGTTTCGCAGAACAAAGTCTGGAAAGCAAAAATTGGAGTGGCCGGTATTTACTCCTGTGTGGGGAATTTCATTTTCCTGGCGCTAAATCTGTTGGGCGGTTTTGCAATATTAGTTATCAACGAAATTCCCCTGACAATCGGAATTTGGCAGGCTGCGGCCGGAACAGCTTGTATTGTCATTGCAAGCCTATGGGAAGTTCCGCTGTGCTTATGGTTATCAAAAAAAGTTGGTATCTTTGTCACGGTTATTCTTAATGCCGGACTTGGAAGCGTTTTAGGGATTTTCACGGCTACAACCTCTTTGTGGATGATCTGCCCGTATAGCTGGGTGCCGCATCTTATGATTTCCGTGTTAGGTATTTTGCCTAATGGTGAGCCGGTTGCAGATCAGAGTACGGCAATGGCATTTTGGATGATTATACTTGTATTGGTCATTTCGCTGGCCTGGTTTGCGGCGCTGTCATTTTTAACTGCAAGATGGTTTGAGAAAAAGGAGGTGGGGTAACTATGGTATCTGTGGTTCGCTGCTGGAAAGCAGAATATCAGAAGTGTAAACATAGCATTTTGCTCTATATGCACAGCATGATTCCGATTATATGTGCGGCGATTTTTGCGGGTTACTATCATATATCCAGATGGGAACTGGCAACCAAAATCAGTGCCTATCTGGAAGTGCTGGCCGTTGCGTTCCCGTTTCTGATCGGCATTATTGTGGGCCTGGTTGTTCAGATCGAAAATCAGGCCGGGCATTATCAGCTTTTGTTGGGAACAATCCCATCTCGCATGGCAACGTATATTGGTAAACTTGGTTTTCTGATGATCTGTGCTTTTGGCGCAACATTTTTAGCGTTAGGAACATTCGCTGCACTATATAGGGATGCTCCGGCAAGCCTTTACCTGAAAGCAGGGATTCTATTGTTGATTACCATGCTTCCCATTTACCTGATTCATTTGTTTGTGGGAATGAGCTTCGGAAAAGGTGCATCTATGGGATTGGGAATTGCAGGGAGTTTAATAGCTGCCCTTATGATAACAGGGCTTGGTGACGCTACATGGAAATATATTCCCTGGGCCTGGGGCGTTCGTGCTATGGATTACACTGTGCTTGCATGGGATAGCCCCCAACTGTATGCACAGGTAAAAACCGATTTTTTCAGCGGTATGATTATTTCTGTATGCTGCACTGTTTGTCTGCTGATTGCCAGTTTGGTTTGGTTTCATGGTTGGGAGGGAGGTAAAAACAGTGAATAAAAAGTGCCTGTTTGCCGTGGTAATTGTGCTTGTAAGTCTTATATGCTTATCGGCCTGCGGTGCGCTCCGCGATACCGCCGATAAAAATAAGGCGTTAAATGAATCTCTGCCGTATTATGAGCTGAACGCCGCAAACTATGATGAAATTTCATATAACGGCCTGACATATACCATAACGGATGAATGTCTTGAAATGTCAGAACTGCAAGAAGAAATCGGGCAGGTATCGAAACGCTTCAAAAATGTGGCGGGGGAAGATTTCAGTTTCGGCTACGTTTACAGTATTGTGGATGTGGATATAAGCAATGCCGTAGCTGTAAATATCAACAATGAATATCGGAAAGCTGACATTAAAAATAATGATGAGTTAGTGTGGTTTCAGAGATGGGAAGGAGCAAAAGAAGGGGACTATTCCAGAGAGCAATGCTATCTGAATAAGGAAAATGTGACGCAATTTTCCTATAAGGGAAATGACTACACGATTTTAGCGGATACTGTCTCTAATAGTGGACTCGGGGAATGGATTGGGTATATCCAACAACTTGCGGCTGTAGACGAATCAGGAAAAATATTACTTCAAGAAAATCTCAAAACTGCTACCTTTCAGACGTTGGCAGATTTAGCAGATTTAGTGGATAAAGCCCCTAATGACGCCTATATTATTCCATTCTTAAATGTGTATGCAGCTCCTAACGCTGACGACTATCTGATTGTAGATATAAATGGAGGGTATCACAAAGCTGTTATAGATGAAAATATCAAAGGCACAGATACAGTTTTTGACTTTAAGGATATAGAGCAATCTATGAGTGGAAAGTTTGAAATCAATCCTCAAAATGCAACGCAGCTTCTTTGTGATGGGACGGTTTATCAAGTAACTTCTGATACTGTATCAAATAATGAATTGGGAAGTCACATTGGTATTCTTGCGGAGAATGTCATATTTAATGCAGAAACAAAAATTCCTTTGTCAAAGGAGGAACTAAGAAAAATTGACTGGTATGGGGAAAACGCCGGACAACATCGGGAACAATGGATTTACAAAGATATTTATGAAATTCATGGTACAGAAAAGACCGAAGCCGTTGCAGTACAGATAAATGACCGCTACTATATTGCAAAGCGTCAATGACCGATTTTCGTTTTTCTGCCTTTATGGGTTATGATATACTAAAAAAGCTAGGAGGCGATACTATGGCAACAATCCTTAACCTCGACAATGTGGTATAATGGGGCGGGAGGTGATTTTTTGACCCACTTACTTGTAGTTGACGATGAAGTTTCTATCTTGGAATTGATTAAGAACAGTTTGGGGAAAGATGGATATTTGATAACAGTCTGTCAAAATGCGGATGATGTAGACATCAAAAAGCTGCATTTCTATGACCTCATTCTTTTGGATGTGATGATGCCTGGCACAGACGGGTTTGAGTTTTGCAAACAGATCAGGAATATGGTAGACTGCCCGATTCTCTTTCTGACCGCAAAGACATTAGAGGAAGATATATTGTTTGGATTGGGCATCGGTGCGGATGATTATATTACGAAACCTTTTCGTATTCAGGAGCTTCGCGCCCGTGTCGCGGCACATTTACGCAGAGAAAAAAGGGAGCATCACAGCACACTTTCATTTGAGCCTGATATAAGATTTGACCTTTCCGCAAAGGTACTGTATGTTTCAGAACAGCCGGTTCCCCTTACCAAAAGCGAGTATTCAATCTGTGAATACCTTGCGAAAAACCGGGGACAGGTTTTTACAAAAGAACAAATCTATGAAGCCGTTTTCGGGTTTGATGGAATAGGCGATAACTCTACGATCTCAACGCATATAAAAAATATTCGTGCGAAATTGGAGCATTTCAAAATAAGTCCGATCAGCACCGTATGGGGGATAGGATATAAATGGGAGTGAAAAAGAAACCTACATTGAAAATATTGTTTCGCCAGTTTGCTATCTCCCTCATTGTCATGCTGGTAGCGGCAATTATTGTCCCTTCTGGTTTGGAGGGACTTGCTGTAAATGCTGGATTAGCTACAAGAGCAAATCTAAGTGAATTGCAGGTAAAAGAGATCATTCCAACGCTGACGATTGCCCCGGATATTACAAAGGTTGTGATTCCACAGGGATGCGGCTACTTAATTCTGGACAAGAACTTTAATGAGCTTTACAGCAATATGGACGATGATGAAAAAGAAATTGCCCTGCTGTACGCAAAGGGAGAATATATTGAATATGCTACGGGGAGGCAGTTTGCACTTGTTGTCCGGGAAAACGAATTTTGCGTTTTAAGGTATTATATTGGTTCTCAATTTACAGTGTCATGGCTACCGGAATATTTTCCATCTCCTGACACGCTTGCGTTTATCCTGATGGCTGTAAATTCGCTGCTGGTCATTATCATACTGACCGCCAGATTTGCTAAGAACCTGCGTACACAACTGACCCCGCTTTTTGAAGCAACTGCGGAGGTTTCAAAGCAAAACCTTGATTTTGAAGTAGGACACGCCAAAATCAAAGAGTTTGAAGATGTCCTTGCATCTTTTTCAGATATGAAAGATAATCTGAAAATTTCGTTAGAACGGCAATGGAAAACCGAACAGACACAGAAAGAGCAAATCGCCGCGCTTGCCCATGATTTGAAAACGCCTCTGACGGTTATTCAAGGAAATGCTGATTTACTCACAGAAACAAATCTTGATGATGAGCAACGATTATACGCTGGTTACGTCGTGGAAAGCTCCGGCCAGATGCAGTCATATATTCAAACCCTGATTGATATATCACGGGCGGCGGTTGGTTATCAGCTCCATATTGAAAGTATAGACTTGCCAGCGTTCATGCAGCACTTGTTCGGTTATATGGAATCACTATGCCGGACAAAAGAAATCCGGCTGCAAATGAATACTGTTTCACTCCCTCAAATGCTGAAATTTGATAGGGTGCTGATAGAACGTGCTATTATGAATGTTATCAGTAATGGGCTGGACTACTCCCCGCAAGGCGGAACGCTTTATGTGGATGTTCAGAGTAACAACGGTTTCGTGGAAATTTCAGTCACAGACGAGGGAACGGGGTTTTCTAAAGAGGCATTATGCCACGCACAGGAACGGTTCTATATGGGCGATCAAAGCCGCAATTCAAAGTTACACTTTGGTATGGGTCTATATATTACAAATTCGATTATGGAACAACATAATGGTCAGCTTATTTTAGAAAATTCAAAAGAAACCGGCGGCGCAAAGGTTACTATGAAACTTCCTTGCTGATTTTCCGATAGTGTAATGGACGTCTTTTATGTCCGTCCATTTTTCAAATCTTTATGGAATCTTCAAAAATTCCTCTTATCATGTATCTAAAGAAAAAACATCTGCCCAGCGGCAGAAAAGAAAAAAACCGCTGCTGGGCAGACCCATTTTCACGCTTAATTTATATTCACTGGTGGCGGTTTTGAGAAATCAAGGCCGCTGCTTTCTTTCTGTCATTCCCAGCAGTTAAAGGCATGGCGGCCCACGGGAGGACGCCGCCATGCTGTTTTACAATACTGAACAGGAACGGGATTCACCGTTCCTGTTCGTAGTGTTTGGGTTTCCTTTGCCGTTGCGTCTTTGTCTGTTGTTTCTGTCGCAGGCGCTCCCGGACGGAGTGTGCTTCCGCTTCCTCATGGAGTAGATTTGCAACATCTCGCTTGCTGTCAAACATCATCAGCGAATCGTATTTCTCGCCGTAGGCGTCCTGCACACGAGTAACCGCAGAGCGTTCTTTTTCCCCACGGATGGAAAGCCGTGCCTCCATCAGCTCACCGGCGTCAAATTCTGAAGCCTGTTCCTTCAATCCGCTGTATTCCTTCAGTGCGGCATCCAGTTCAGCAGAATACTTTGCCTCCTGCGCTTCCAGTTTTTTCAGCGCACTTTCCATTGCGGCAATATCCTTCTTTACAGAAGAAATACCGGTATCATCGGCGCAGTCCAGAGAACGGAGCAGCATTTCTTTCTCGGTATTCAGTTCCTCCAATTCTTCAGTCAGCTCTGCGATACGGCGGGAAAGGTCATGCAGCTTGGGTATCTGATAAAACGGCGTTTCTTTTTTCTCCGCAAGCAGATTTTTACATTCCTTGCTTTTCGCCTTGATCTGCTGCACCAAGCCCGTATATCGCTCTAACTCTGGCTTGATTGCCTTGACACGCCTACCGATGTTGTGCTTGCCAATGCCGATATGACGAAGCTGATAACTGAAAATCAGCATACTGCCTCGCAACTTTTCCATTGCCTCCGCTATGGCAGGAACGCTGTTCTTCACTGTCTGCATCAGCTTTTTGACTGTCGCTTTCAATTCCCGGAGCAACGCATTGTCAGCCTTGATCTGGCGGTTGATTTCACAGCGGTCAGAGATGATACCTTTCTTCTCCAATGCACGGGCAACCACTCCCTCGTGAATGGTAGGCTGCTCGGTCAAACCTCGGTCTGCATGGCTGCGGTGGTCAATGCGTTCCTCGTGCCCGGCGCGTTCCAGACAGCGGTTGGACACATCTGCCCATACCGCCCGCCATGCCGCAAGCTGCTCCTCACTGTTCCAGCGCTCGGAGATAGGATTCTGTCTGCCGTAGCGGGTGCTTTTGGGGTGCTTATCTGCACGGGCAAGCCCCTGCGCATCGGCCTCGGAAGGAACCATATACACCTTCTTTTTGCCGACCTTGTAGGGATATTGTTTCTCCCATCGCTCGTTCTGTGCCGCCTTAAACTCAGCGGCAGTAAAACCTCGTTCCTCACCGTTTCTCATGCAGAGATATTCCTTCTCGGTCTTGTACTGCCAGTGTCCCTGCTCATCCAACGGGCGCACCGTCAAGAGAATGTGGGCATGAGGGTTGTGACCGTCGGTGTCGTGGATGGCTGCGTCGGCGCACATTCCATCGGCCACAAACTGCTCCCGGATAAATTCTTGCAGCAACTCAATCTGCTCCTCACGGTTCAGCTCTATGGGCAAGGCAACGACAAATTCCCGTGCCAAACGGCTGTCTTTGGCTGTCTCCACTTCCTCCACGGCGTTCCAGAGCTTTTCACGATCTTGCCATTCCTGCGGGGCATATTCCGGCAGAAACACTTCCTGCCAAACAAGCCCCTGCTTTTTCGTGTAGTCATGCTGTATCCCGTCGTAATCGTTGTAGAGACGGGAACAGCTTAGGTAAGCAGAGGCGGCCACGGCGGAGCGCCCTGCGCCCCGGCTGACCACCTTCGCTTCCATATGATAAATTGCCATCGTTCGTTCACCTCGTTTTCTTTTTTCTGTTTCTCTTTCGCAAAAGAGAAAATGGACGGGCTGAACGCCTGTCCAT
>ERZ780168.2983-NODE-2983-length-14041-cov-4.710782_pt1 | contig 14041 bp, 11 predicted proteins | sample MGYA00510981_ERZ780168 | MGnify/ENA primary metagenome ERZ780168 (study PRJEB29588, sample SAMEA2158769) | human gut metagenome | biome: human gut; feature: human-associated habitat; material: faeces | place: Denmark | collected 2008/2010 ...
GCCGACATCCTCGCCGCTCTGCCCGGCGTGACCTACTCCGGCATCTCCGGCGAGATCTCCTTCGACGACATCGGCGACGCCAAGCGCGACGCGGCCTACATCAAGACCGCCAACACCGAGACCGGTGCGTGGGACTTCGTGAAGATCCAGGGCATCGACTGAGAAAAGCCCACAAATCTCTCCACAAGCAGCAAACTTGGCGGGGCGAAAGCCCCGCCAAGTTTTCCCCGTTTTTTCGCGTTCCCCCGAATCCTACCAACAGGAGGTTTTCCATGCAGGGAATTTTACCGTATCTGATCAGCGGTATCTCTGTGGGAGGTCAGTACGCGCTCATCGCCATCGGCTACACGCTGGTCTACGGCATTCTGCGCCTCATTAACTTTGCCCACGGCGATGTCTTTATGGTGGCAGGCCTGATCATGGTCTACACCACCGCGTCCATGCCCATGTACATTTCGATCCCGCTGGTGCTCATCTTCACCGTCATTCTCGGCTTTGCCATCGAGCGCGTGGCCTATAAGCCGCTGCGCACGGCGCCGCGTATGTCGCTGATGATCAGCGCCATCGGTGTGAGCTATCTCATTCAGAACCTTGCGTTCTATCTGACCGGCGGCCTTCCCCAGCCGGTCAAGACGTCGATCCCCTGGATCTCCGACACCATCACGCTCTTCGGCACGTCCACCAAGCGCGTCACGGTCGTGACGCCCGTTCTGACCATCGCGCTCGTCTTTGCGCTCGTCGCGCTTATCAAAAAGACCAAGATCGGCATGGGTATGCGCGCCGCCGCCAAGGACTTCGAGACGGCGCAGCTCATGGGCGTGAAGATCAATTCCGTCATTTCCATGACCTTTGTCATCGGCTCGTTCCTGGCGGCCGTCGGCTCGCTGCTGTACTTCACGAACTATCCGACCGTCATCCCCACCTCCGGCGCCATGCCCGGCCTGAAGGCGTTCGTCGCAGCGGTGTTCGGCGGCATCGGTTCGATCCCCGGCGCCGTCATTGGCGCGTTCATCATCGGCATCTGCGAAACGCTCATCAAGGGCACCAGCATGACGGTGTTCTCCGATGCGTTCACGTTCGCGCTGCTGATCGTCGTCCTCGTGGTCAAGCCCACCGGCCTGTTCGGTGAAAAGGCCACGGACAAAGTCTGAGAGGGGGGATCACTGTGCTGAAAGCGAAAGACAAAGAAGCGCGCCGCGGCAATCTGATCACCTTTGCTATCGTGCTCGTGCTCACGCTCGTGACGATGGTGCTGGAAAACGTCATGTCTCCCGGCTCCCTGCTCTTTACGGTCATCAAAAAGGGTGCGGTGTACTCGCTCGTCGCCGTGTCCATGAACCTGCTCAACGGCTTCACCGGCCTGTTCTCGCTCGGGCAGGCGGGCTTCATGCTCCTCGGCGCGTATGCCTACGCGATCTTCATGATCCCGGATGCCGCGCGTGATGGCGTGTATTACCTCTTCGAGGGTTCGAGCATCCACTTCTCCTTCCAGGAGATGTTCCAGCATCTGTTCGGCGCCACCGGCTTCGGTGGCGGTGTGAGTCTGGTGCTCGGTGTGCTCGTGGCCATCATTTTCGCGGGCCTGGTCGCCGCGTTCTTCGCGTATCTGATCGGTCTGCCGGTCCTGCGCCTCAAGAGCGATTATCTGGCCATTGCGACGCTCGGCTTTGCTGAGATCCTGCGTGCCATTTTCCAGTGGCAGACGCTCGGCAAGGTCACCAACGGCGCCAACATCCTCAAAGGCTACCCGACATTCGCGGATTTCAACATCACGAACGCTTCCGGCAAGGTGCTCTTCCGCCTGAGCGCTGTCGTGCCGATTTTGCTTGCCGGTATCTGCATCTTTATTATTGTTCTGCTCATCAACTCGTCCTATGGCCGCGTCTTTAAGGCCATTCGCGACGATGAGATCGCGGCGGAGGCCATGGGCGTGAACCTCGCCAAGCACAAGAGCCTGTCGTTTGTCATCAGCTCGTTCTTTGCGGGCGTGTCGGGCGCGCTCTTTGCCATGTTTGCCACGACCGTGCAGGCCAAGGTGTTCACCTCGGCCATGACCTATGAGATCCTGCTCATCGTCGTCATCGGCGGCATCGGCTCCGTCTCTGGCAGCTGCATCGCCTCCTTCCTGTACATCGCCTGTTCCGAATGGTGGCTGCGCTTCCTCGACAACGAGGCGTACATCGGCGCGTTCAAGGTGCCGCTGCTGCGCAACGGTTTCCGTATGGTCGTGTTCTCGATCATCATCATGATCGTCGTGCTCTTCTTCCGCAAGGGCATCATGGGTGAGCGCGAGCTGCCGGATCTGTTCCGCAAGCGCCCAAAAAAGGCAAAAAAGGATGTAGTTGAGGAGGGCAAAGCAGATGAGTAAAGACATCCTCAGCGTGGAAAATATCACGATGCAGTTCGGCGGCGTCGTGGCGGTCAACAACCTGTCGCTGCACATCCCCGAGGGACAGATCGTGGCGCTCATCGGCCCGAACGGTGCCGGCAAGACCACGGCCTTCAACTGCATCACCGGCGTATATGAGCCGACGAACGGTCTCGTCAAATTCCTTGACGAGCCGATGGTCCGCAACCATCCGACTGGGAAGATGAAAAAGCTCTACAAGGGCGAAAATCCGCTGCTCTACACGGCGGAGTATCATCCGGAGGACGAGACGAAAGAGCAGATGCTCGCGCGCGACCCGCTGGCCGGGACGGGCAAGATCGTCTCGCCGACGCCGGACAAGATCACAAAGCTCGGTATTGCCCGCACGTTCCAGAATATCCGCCTGTGGAAGAGTATGACGGTGTTTGAAAACGTGCTCGTGGCAAAGCATATGCGTGCCAGGCAGAATGTGTTTTCCGCGACCTTCCGCGGCAACGCCAGGGAAGAAAAGCGCATGCGCGACGAGACCATGGCCCTGCTCGTGGAGCAGGGGCTGGAGAAATACAGCGACGACATCGCAACGAGCCTGCCCTACGGCATCCAGCGCCGGCTGGAGATCGCCCGCGCCCTGGCCACCGAGCCCAAGCTGCTGTTGCTGGACGAGCCGGCGGCTGGCATGAACCCGCAGGAGACGCTCGAGCTCGCGGCGTTCATCCATGAGCTGCGCGATAAATACGGCCTGACGATCTTCCTGATTGAGCACCATATGGATCTGGTCATGCGGATCTCCGATTACATTTACGTCATCGACTTCGGCAGCAAGATCGCCGAGGGTATCCCGCAGGAGATCCAGAACAATCAGCACGTCATTGACGCCTATCTGGGGGTTGTGGAAGATGAGTGAAACGATTCTGAAAATTGAAGACCTGCAGGTGCACTACGGCGGCATTGAGGCCGTCAAGGGCATTTCGTTCGATGTGCAGGAGGGCCAGATCGTCACGCTGATTGGCTCCAACGGTGCGGGCAAGAGCTCCACGCTGCGCACGATCTCCGGCCTCGTCAAGCCGAGCAGCGGCAAGATCACGTTCCGGGGCGAGGACATCACCGGCAAGGACCCGACCCAGATCGTGACGCAGGGCGTGACGCTCGTGCCGGAGGGACGCCGCATTTTCCCGGACATGACCGTGCTGGAAAACCTCAAGATCGGCGCCTACCTGCGCAAGGACGATCTGTCGGAGGATCTCGAGTGGGTGTACAGCCTGTTCCCGCGCCTGAAAGAGCGCAGCTGGCAGGCGGGCGGCACGCTCTCCGGCGGCGAGCAGCAGATGCTCGCGGTTGGCCGCGCGCTCATGAGCCGCCCGAAGCTGCTCATGATGGACGAGCCCTCGCTCGGCCTCGCGCCGCTGGTCGTGCGCGATATCTTCTCCATCATTCAGGAGATCAACAAACAGGGCGTGACCATCCTGCTCATCGAGCAGAACGCGAACATGGCCCTCAAGATCGCCGATGTGGGCTACGTGCTTGAGACCGGCCGCATCACGCTCACCGGCAGCGGTGAGGAGCTGCTGACCAATGATGCGGTGCGCGCGGCGTACCTCGGCGCATAACTGTATACGCAATCAGACGGGAGGATGCCTGCGGGTGTCCTTCCGTTTTTTCGGAACATTTCTTGACCGTGCGCGTCCAATCCTGTACAATGTAGTTGAAAACCATCGAACCATAGAGGTGTGCTATGAAAAAGTTTTTTTCTGGATTTCTGGTGCTGTGTCTGTCGCTCGCGCTGCTGACTGCCTGCGGAACCGGCGGCCAGACCGGCAAGACGGTGACGGCCGGCGGCCTGACCTTTGCCAAGAGCTACAGTGAGGTCTATTCCGCGCTGACCGATGCGCAGAAAGCGATCGCAGACCGCGATAAGTCTCTCAATATGTCCGACGGTACCTCCGGCGACCCGGAGACCGGCGGTAAGGGCGACGGTGAGGGCACGTTCTACTCCGGCACGAACGTGCAGGTCGCGGGCGTCGACGAGGGCGACATCGTCAAGACCGACGGCACGTATATCTACATCCTGCGCGGCAGCGAGCTGATTGTCATGCAGGCGGACGGCGCGGACGTCACGGATGTGTCCAACGTGTTCGTCGGGCAGGACTGGGAGCAGACGACGACCGAGGACGGCCGGGCGCACACGCAGGAAAAGCTGCCGCTGGAGCTGTATCTCGCAGATGGCCGTGCGGTCGTTCTCTCGTCCTATACCGACTGGACGGACGGCGATGCTTCCTCTGACGGGATTGCGGGCAGCGGCAGCAACTATGTCACGGTCGATATTTATGATGTTTCCGATCCGGCGGCCCCGACACTGGTCCAGTCGCTCGGGCAGGACGGCTACGAGATCGCCTCGCGCATGATCGGCGGCGTGCTCTATCTGTGCACGTCGTATTATCCCGATGCGCCTGAGAAGGGCGACGAGGCCACGTATGCGCCCCGGCTGTACGATGGGGACACGGCGTCGGTCGTGCCGTGCGATAGCATCGGCCTCATGCCGTATAACAACTCCATGACCTACGCGGTCGCGGCGTCGTATGACATCGCGACCGGCACCCGGCTCTCCAGCCAGTCCGTACTCGGCGGCGGAGAAACGGTGTATATGACGGCGGAGAATCTCTACCTGTGTACGAGCGTCTACGACGACGGCGCGGGCAAGAGCTATAAAGACGGCAGTTACACGGTCACGGACTATACCTCGTGCGTCAACACGGTGGTCAACCGCTTCGCGATCGCGGACGGCAAGCTCACCTTCGCCGCCAACGGCGCTGTGGCCGGCGCGCTCAACAATCAGTTCTCGCTCGACGAGCGGGACGGCTATCTGCGCATGGCCACGACCGAGCAGACGTATGCCTACAGCGTCTACCGCGATGAAAAGCACGATTTTGAAAACACGAAGGCTAATGACGACGCCACACAGACGCGCAATGATGTCTACGTGCTCGACAGTGACCTGAACACCGTCGGCAGCGTGGCCGGGCTCGCGGAAGGGGAGACGGTGTTCTCCGCGCGCTTTGACGGGGATTACGGCTATCTGTGCACCTACCGTCAGACGGATCCGGTCTTTGCGGTCGACCTGACCGATCCGGCGAACCCGAAGGTCGTCGGCGAGCTCAAGCTCAGCGGCTATTCGGACTATCTGCATGTCTGGTCGGACGGGATGCTCTTCGGCCTCGGCATGGAGACGCAGGCGGTCGATGGCACGACTGTGGACGGCATGAAGCTCGTCATGATCGACACGTCCGACCCCGCCAAGCTGCACGATCTGCACACGCAGGCTATTGACGCCGACTACAGCGAGGCGCTGTATAACCATAAGGCCATTCTGGTCGACAGCGGCAAGGACCTCATCGCTTTCCCGGCGGAAAACAGCTACCTTGTCTACGGCTATTCGGCGAACGACGGCTTCACGCTGCGCAAGGAGATCCCTGTCTCGCAGTGGGACGAGAACAACCGCGGCCTGTACATCGGCGACTACTTTTATGTCGTCGGCTCCGACCAGGTGAACGTGCTTGACCTGGGCACGCTCGAGAACGTGGCGCAGGCGATCATCCCGCGCGGATAAATGAAGTGAAGATTTTCTGACAGGCGGTGCGCTCGAGCGCACCGCCTGTTTACATTTTTGCGCCGCTGTGGTAAACTGATACATTGAGCGAATATCGCAACAAGGGAGGCGGCGCTGTGCTCGAAAAGCTGCGACAAATTGAAAACCGATACGCCGAACTCGAGAGCAAGCTGGCCGATCCTGCGTATTATTCCGACCCTGCGGTGTTCACAAAGCTCTGCCGTGAGCAGCGCGAGCTGCAGCCGGTCGTGGAGGCCTACCGGGCCTATACCGCCTGTCAGGCGCAGATCGCACAGGCGGAGGCGCTGCTGGACGACCCCGAGCTGCACGAGATCGCACGCGAGGAGATTGAGCAGGGCAGGGCCCGCTGCGCGGAGCTCGAGCAGCAGCTGCGCGTCCTGCTGCTGCCGCGTGACCCGAATGACGACCGCAACGTCATTCTGGAGATCCGCACCGGCGTCGGCGGAGAAGAATCGGCGCTCTTTGCGCATAGTCTTTATCGGATGTACAACATGTACGCCGACGCGCACGGGTGGAAGACCGAGATCGCGAACCTCAACGAGACGGAGCTCGGTGGCGTGCGCGAGGCGAGTCTGCTCATCAGCGGGCAGGGGGCCTACTCCCGCCTGAAGTTTGAAAGCGGGGTGCACCGCGTCCAGCGCGTGCCGGAGACGGAGTCCGGCGGCCGCATCCACACCAGTACCGCCACCGTGGCCGTGCTGCCGGAGATGGACGCCGTGGAGGTGCACATCGACCCGAAGGACCTGCAGATCGATACCTACCGCAGCTCCGGCGCCGGCGGCCAGCACGTCAACAAGACCGAGAGCGCCATCCGCATCACGCACCTGCCGACCGGTACGGTCGTCGAGTGTCAGGATGAGCGCAGCCAGTATAAAAACAAGGATCGCGCGATGAAGATCCTGGCCTCGCGCCTGTATGCCGCGGAAAGCGCCCGGCAAAACGCCGTGCGCTCGGCCGAGCGGCGTAGTCAGGTCGGCACCGGCATGCGCAACGAACGCATCCGCACCTACAACTTCCCGCAGGGGCGGGTGACAGATCACCGCATCGGGCTGACGCTCTATAAGCTCAATCAGGTGCTCGACGGTGATCTGGATGAGATCATCGATGCGCTCACGCTGGCCGATCAGGCCGAAAAGCTGCGCGCATCCGTGGAGGAAGCATGAACACGAAACGAATCACAACCGAGATCGCGCAGGCGGCGGAGGCCATCCGCGCTGGGCAGCTCGTCGCCGTCCCGACGGAGACAGTCTATGGCCTTGCCGGCAACGGGCTGGACCCCGATGCCGTCGCGCAGATCTATGAGGTCAAGTGCCGGCCGGCTGTCAAGCCGCTGTCGCTGATGGTGCACGACGCGTCCGCCATGGCGCGCTACTGCATTGATGTGCCGCCGGCGGCGTACACACTGGCCGAGGCCTTCTGGCCCGGGCCGCTCACGATCGTGCTGCGGGCGCAGGACTGCGTGCCCGAGATCGTGCGCGCGGGCGGTGAGACCGTCGGCCTGCGCTGCCCGGATCACCCGGCCACGTTGGCGCTCATCGAGGCCGCGCAGCTGCCGCTGGCTGCGCCGTCGGCCAATCCCTCCGGCGCGCCGAGCCCGAAAACGGCGGACGACGTGCTCGCGTATTTCGACGGGCAGATCGCGGCCGTCATCGACGGCGGCCCCTGCGGCATCGGCCGGGAGTCCACGCTCGTCGACCTCTCGCACACGCCGTACCGCATCCTGCGCTCTGCCGCCGTGCCGGACGACGCTGTGTGGGACGCACTTGTGCAGAAAATGCACATCGTCGGCATCACGGGCGGCACCGGCTGCGGCAAAACGACCGCGCTCATGGAGCTCGAGCGCCAGGGCGCGCTCGTCATCGACTGCGACGCGGTGTATCATGAGCTGCTGGCGTCCAATACCGCTATGCTCGCGGAAATCAACGCCCGTTTTCCGGGTACAATAGAAAATGGGGTGCTGCAGCGCAAAAAACTCGGCGCGGTCGTGTTCGCGGACGCGGCGGCGCTCGACGATCTCAACGCCATTACGCACCGGTATGTCCGCGCCGAGGTGCGCGCTCGCCTGCGCGCGTGGGCGCGTCAGGGCGGCACGGCCGCGGCGATCGATGCCATCGCGCTTATCGAGAGCGGACTGGCGGAGCTGTGCACCGTTACCCTCGGCGTGACGGCGCCGCGCGAGGTGCGCATCGAGCGGCTCATTGCCCGCGAGGGCGTGACACGCGCCTATGCCGAGGCGCGCATCGACGCGCAGAAGCCCAACGAATGGTTTGCCAAACATTGCAGCTACGTGCTGGATAACGGCGGCACGCTCGCCGATTTTCAGCGCCGCTGCCATCAACTGATACAGGAGGTGCTCTCATGAGCGAAGATAAGGAACTCAAGCAGTGGAAGGAAAAGCTGTTTTATCAGCCGAAAAACGGCTATGATCAGATCGACGCCGAGCAGACCGGGGAGATTTTTGCCTACGCCGAGGGATATAAGCGCTTTCTCGACGCCGCGCGCACCGAGCGCGAGGCCGTTAAGGAAGCAATCCGCATGGCGGAGGAAGCGGGCTTCGTGCCGTATACGTTCGGTATGGAGCTGCAGCCGGGCTCGAAGGTGTATGTCAACAACCGCGGCAAGGCGCTCATGCTGGCCGTGCTCGGTCAGCAGCCGCTCGATCACGGCTGTGTGATCGCGGGCGCGCACATCGACTCGCCGCGCCTCGATCTCAAGCAGACGCCGATGTATGAGGATTCGGAGCTGGCGTATTTCAAGACGCACTATTACGGCGGCATCAAGAAGTACCAGTGGGTCACGATCCCGCTGGAGCTGCACGGCACCGTCGCGCTCAAGGACGGCAGCACGGTCGACATTGCCATCGGCCGCGAGCCGGATGAGCCGCAGTTTGTCATCACCGATCTGCTGCCGCACCTCGGCAAGGATCAGATGCGCAAGACCATGGAAGAGGGCATCACGGGCGAGGCGCTCAACATCGTCATCGGCAGCATGCCGTATGCCGGAGAGGGACGTGACCGTGTGAAGCTCGCCGTGCTGTCCCTGCTCTATGATGAATACGGCATCACGGAAGAGGACTTTCTGTCGGCGGAGCTGGCCGCCGTGCCGGCGTTCCCGGCGCGCGACATCGGCTTTGACCGCAGCATGATCGGCGCCTACGGTCAGGATGACCGCGTGTGCGCCTACGCCGAGCTGCGCGCCATCCTCGACCTTGACGGCGCACCGGAGCGCACGGCCGTGTGCATCCTCGCCGATAAAGAAGAGATTGGTTCCGACGGCGTGTCCGGCATGCAGTCACAGGCGTTCGAGGCCTTCATGGCCGACCTCTGCGAGCAGCAGGATGTCGCGCTGCGCCACTGCTTCGCCAGGAGCTTTTGCCTCTCGGCGGACGTCTGCGCGGCCTTTGACCCCAGCTTCCCCGAGGTGAGCGCCAAGCGCACGGAGGCCAAGCTCAACTACGGTATGGGCATCTGCAAGTTCACGGGCGCGCGCGGCAAGTCCGGCACGAGCGACGCTTCGGCCGAGCTCGTGGCCTACCTGCGCCGCCTGTTTGCCGATAACGGCGTTGTCTGGCAGCTGTCCGAGATGGGCAAGGTCGATCAGGGCGGCGGCGGCACGATCGCCAAGTTCATGGCCGACCGCAACATCGACACCATTGACGCCGGTGTGCCGGTGCTGAGCATGCATTCGCCGTTCGAGCTCGTGGCAAAGTTCGACTGCTGGATGACCTACCGCGGCGTGCTGGCGGCCTACTGCGACACGCAGGCGTGACCGGATACAACGGGGGAGGACGGGCGCTGTGCCCGTTTTCCCTTGTGGTGAGCAAGAAATTGTGTTATAATCAAATGTTCATATCTGTACATTGGGAGGTACATCCGTGAGCATCTGGAATGCGATCCTACTCGGTCTGGTGCAGGGCATCGCAGAGTTTCTGCCGATTTCCAGCTCCGGCCATCTGTCCATCCTGCAAAACCTGTTTCATATGTCTACGACGGAAAACGGCCATCTGTTTTTCGATGTTCTGCTGCATCTGGGCACGCTCATTTCCATCTGCATCGTCTACTGGCGGGACATCGTGGCCATGGTGCGCGAGACATTCGCGTTTTTCCGCAACACGCGTCTGCCGGCTGAGCAGCGACAGCAGCAGCTTCCCGCCGCGCGCCTGGTGCTCATGATCATTCTGGCGACGCTGCCGCTGTTTCTGATCCTGCCGATCAACGATCAGGTGGAGCAGCTTTACTACCACACCTTCTTCATCGGCCTCATGCTCATCCTCACGGGTTTTCTGCTGTTCGTGGCCGATAAAATGCCCAAGGGCACGCGCACGGAGAAAAACATGCGCGTGCGCGACGCGCTCATCATCGGCGTGTGTCAGGCCGTGGCGACGATCCCGGGCCTGTCCCGGTCGGGCACCACGATCGCAGCCGGCATGGCCACGGGACTGGACCGCAGCTTTGCGGTGCGCTTCTCGTTTCTGATGTCGCTGCCCGCGGTGCTGGGTGCGAACATCCTGTCGCTGGCCAAGGCGGCCAAGACGGGCATTGACGTGTCGCTCCTGCCGGCGTACCTGATCGGCATGTTCGTGGCGATGGTTTCGGGCGTCGCGGCCATCGGCCTTGTCAAGCGCTTGACGTCGAAGGGCCGCTTCGGCGCGTTTTCCTACTACTGCTGGGGCGCGGGCGCGCTGACGATGATTCTGTCTCTGATTTTCTGAGAGGACGTTATATATAATGGCAACTTCATCATCCAAAAAGAAAACCGGTACGGCGAAAAAGTCCGCTCCGGCAGCGAAAAAACCGGCTTCCGCGCCGAAAAAGCAGCCGGCTGCCAAGGCGGCTCCGGCCCCTGCGGCAACGGCACCGACGTGGCCGTATGCAATTGTATGCATCGTGCTGTCGCTGCTGGCGTTTCTGGGTCTGTTTCATGCCGAGGGCGTCATTATCGACGGCTTTGCGGGCTTTTTGTGCGGCATCATGGGCTGGGGCTTTTGGGCATTTCCGTTTGCGATGCTGCTGCTGGCGTGGGTCTTTGTGCGCAATCCGGAGCGGCATTTCGGCCTGCGCGTGACGGCGGCGCTGCTGATTGCGCCGCTGTTCGGTATGATCGTGCACCTGATGCTCTGCCGCGTGGCGTTCACGGCGCAGACGTTCGGCGCGATCGTCGGTCAGCTCTATGACGGGGGTAAGGCACTCACGTCCGGCGGTGTGATCTCCGGCGGCGTGGGCTATCTGCTCAAGGCCGGCATCAGCGTGTACGCCGCGCTGCCGCTGACGATGGCGGCATTCGTGGTCTGTGTGCTGGGCAGCATGGATCTGACGGTCGGCAAGGTCGTCACCCAATGGCGCGCGCACCGCGCGGCACAATACATCCCGGACGACGGAGACCAGCCGCTTTTTGATGACGAGGATGAGCCCGCCGCGCAGCCGCAGCCCGAGCCGCAGCGCCGCGCGCGCCGCGCAGCGCCGGACAAGCCGGTCGCGAAGAAAAAGCTCATTGACATCCCGGTCGAGGAAACGCCGGCGGAGCTGGACGACGATCCCATCGACCCCATCCCGGTCAAAAAGCCTGCCCGCGGCGCGAAAAAGGCTGCCCCGGCCGAGGCCACGCAGAACGTCCAGCCGCTGTCCGTGGAGGAGGCGGCCGACATCTGCGGCGTCACCGTGCCGGCCACGCAGGAGATTCAGGACCCGCCGAAGCCGTCCAAAAAGGCGGCCAGCGCCGCCGTCGCAGCGGAGACGGCCGCCATCACCTCCGCCATCGAGAGCGAGAATGCCGACCACTCAGCCTATCAGCTCCCGCCGGTGTCGTTCCTGCGCGCGGGGAAGAAGGACCAGACGGACGCGACGGAGGAGATCCGCTTCAACCGTGACCGGCTCAACACCGCCCTGAGCAGCTTCGGCGTCAATGCTACCATCCGCGACGTGACGCGCGGTCCTACGGTCACGCGCTACGACCTCGAGCTCGAGGCGGGTGTGAAGCTCAACAAGATCACGAACCTTTCCGGTGACCTTGCGCTCGCGCTCGGCGTGGAAAATGTGCGCATCGCGCCGATCCCGGACAAAATCTCCACCGTCGGCATCGAGGTGCCGAACAAGATCGTCAGCGCCGTGTGCCTGCGCGATATTATCGACTCGCCCGCATTCCGCAATGCCAAGTCCAAGCTCTCGTTTGCCGTCGGCAAGGACATCGGCGGCAACTGCATCATCGGCAATATCGCCAAGCTGCCGCACATGCTCATCGCCGGTACGACCGGCTCCGGCAAGTCCGTGTGCATGAACTCGCTCATCCTGAGCCTGCTCTACAAGGCGACGCCGGACGAGGTGCGCCTGATCATGATCGACCCGAAAATGGTCGAGCTCGGCATCTATAACGGCATCCCGCACCTGTTCATACCCGTCGTGACCGACCCGAAGAAGGCGGCCGGTGCGCTGCAGTGGGCGGTCGTGGAGATGCTCAAGCGCTACCGCCTCTTCTCCGAGGCGCAGGTGCGCGACCTCGCCAGCTACAACGCCCTGCAGAAAAACGAGCCCGATGGGCAGACCCTGCCGCAGGTCGTCATCGTCATCGACGAGCTGGCCGACCTCATGCTCTGCGCCGCCAAAGAGGTGGAGGAGAGCATCTGCCGCGTGGCGCAGATGGGCCGCGCCGCAGGCATGCACCTCATCATCGCGACGCAGCGTCCGTCCGCAGACGTGATCACCGGCCTCATGAAGGCGAACATCCCGAGCCGCATTGCCTTTGCGGTCTCGTCCTCGCTCGAAAGCCGCATCATCCTCGACACCTCCGGCGCGGAAAAGCTTATCGGCATGGGCGATATGCTCTATGCGCCCATCGGCACCGGCAAGCCCCTGCGCGTGCAGGGCTCGTACGTGTCGGACGAGGAGCGCGAGGAGGTCGTGCGCTTTATCAAGCAGAACTCCGAGGCGCAGTACAGCGACGACATCATCGCCCAGATCGAGAAATCCGCTGCCGAGGCCGATAAGAAGTCCGGCCCCGCGCCCGAGGCGGACAAGCCTGCCAAGAGCGACTATGACGAGCTGCTGCCGCAGGCCGTAGACGTCATTCTCGAGACGAAGCAGGCGTCGGTGTCCATGCTGCAGCGCCGGCTGAAGCTCGGCTATTCGCGCGCCGCGCGCATGGTCGATCAGATGGAGGAGATGGGCATCGTCGGCCCGTTCGAGGGGTCAAAGCCGCGCAAGATCCTCATCACGAAGCAGCAGTGGCAGGAGATGCAGTATGTGCAGGGCACCGCGCCGAGCGAGGTGCTGCAGGCACAGACGGATTTTGCAGATGTGAACGAAGAGGAACCTGAAGACGATGAATCATGATCTTCACACGGGGCGGCCGGAGCGCCGCCCCGTCGGCACGATTGCCTTTCCCGATGGTGCGGACTTTGCCCCGGAAATGACGCCGGCGCAGGTCGGCGCCTACAGCACGCTCGCCCTCGCGCATATTGGTGACGGGGTGTACGAGCTCATGATGCGCACGGCCCTGTGCGCCGCTGGGCTCACGGCCGTGACCGACCTGCACCGCGAGACGGTGCGCCGCGTCAACGCGCCCGCGCAGGCGCGCGCGGCGGAGGCCATTCAGCCCGCGCTCACGGACGAGGAGCGCGCGGTCTATAAGCGCGGCCGCAACGCGAAGGTGAACTCGGTGCCGCAGCATGCGGACGTCGCGCAGTATCACGCTGCCACGGGCCTCGAGACGCTCTTTGGCTGGCTGTATCTGCTCGGCCGCACGCAGCGGCTGCGCGAGCTCTTCAGCAAGATCACGGAGGTGCTGTAACATGCCAATGGACGCAGTTTTTCTGCATGGCCTGACGCAGGAGCTGGCGCAGAGCCTGACCGGCGCGCGCATCGACAAGGTGCAGCAGCCGGAGCGCGACCTGCTGCTGCTGTCCGTGCGCACGCAGAGCGGCAACGCAAAGCTGCTCGTGCACGGCGGCGTAGGCAGCGCGCGGGTGCATTTCACGGCCGGCATGTTTGAAAATCCGGCCGAACCGCCGATGTTCTGCATGCTCCTGCGCAAGCAAATCCTCAGCGGGCGCATTT
>ERZ780168.2987-NODE-2987-length-14025-cov-6.029277_pt1 | contig 14025 bp, 10 predicted proteins | sample MGYA00510981_ERZ780168 | MGnify/ENA primary metagenome ERZ780168 (study PRJEB29588, sample SAMEA2158769) | human gut metagenome | biome: human gut; feature: human-associated habitat; material: faeces | place: Denmark | collected 2008/2010 ...
AGGATCCGAAACAATTGCGGCAACCTCCGATCCGGCAGCAGGCTTTCCGCCCGTTTCAGGCGCCAGCTCGCGTCCGGCAACGGTCTGTTCCTTCCCGACCGCACCGGCAGGACCGCGTTCACCCGCAGCGGCAGGCGCAGGTGCGGAGCCGGCAGGCGGGCGGGTCACGGACTGCGGCGTCTTTTCGCCGGCCGGCCGGTCTTCCCCGTCGGCAGCTTCCGATTCGGACGGTTCGTCGTCCTCCTGGCTCACATCGACATCCATTTTCCCCGTGAAGCGGCGGAAACGCCATTCCTTGAAGGCTTCGTCCGACTCGAAGCCCTCGCCCTGAAAGACGTTGCCGCCTTCGTTCTGGACGATCTTCGTATCGACGTTCGAATAGATGCGCTGCGTCTTGGCATTCCAGAAGAGCTGCTGGGTGTAGAGTGTCTTGCCGTCGGACTTGACGACCACCACGTCGCCCTTGGCCTCCCACAGCTTCCGGTTCTCGTAATAGATCGCGTAGTTGGCCGTCAGCACGGCGTCGACCGTCGTCAGCGAGTCGTCCTGGTAGGTGGTGATCTCGATCCCCTTGCGGAACTCGCGGTACGGCTCCTTGACCAGCGTATATCCTTCGAGCAGCGGCGCCTTGAAGAAATAGGAGCGCCGCCCGTTCTCGGACATGATGACCGACAGGTGTTCGCTGTACTCGGTCATCAGCGCCTCGTCGCCGCCGCTCGCTGCGGCAGGAGGCTTGTCGCACGAGAATAGCAAGATAGCACTCCCCGCAACGAGGAGTGCTACCAGAACATATCGTCCGATCAGACGGGCCATCTTCGCAGGCGCCTGATTAGCGGATGCAGCGAACCGTCGTCGCAATGCCGTTGACGACATAGCGCTGACCGGCCTGCACTTCGTTGAAGAAGCACTCCTCCTTCGAGGGCCATGCGCTGCGGAAGGCGGCCATCATCTTGGTCGCGGTCTCTTTCAGATCGGCCTCTTCGAGCAGCTGAGCGGCCTTCTCCATCGTGTCGTAAGCCACCCAGTACATCGCCTGCGAAGTAAAGTTGGCACCCGAAGCCTGTGCGCCGTAGCACTGCGCCAGCACGAAATAGGTCATGCCGTCCTCGGGATTGAGCGCCTGCGCTTCGAGCGCGGCCTTGCGGGCCTCGGCATAGTTCTTCGTAGCCAGCTGTACGACGCCGATGCGCACCAGCAGCTTCTCCTTCTCGACATTGTCGGTCTCGACGGCCAGCGCCTCGGTCAGATACTTGATCGCCTTGTCGTACTCCTGCTTGTTCTGGAAAGCCTGCGCGAGGAACAACGCGGTTTCGGCCGACGGCTTCACTTCGTAATATTTCTCGGCGGTAGTCAGATAGAACTCGCTGTCGCATTTGGCGCGCGTCATCAGATCGACGGCCTGCGCCAGCACGTCGGGATCGTTGTTGCTGGCGGCGATCTTTTCCTTGAACATCGCTTCCAGATTCTCGCACGAAGCCACGCCCGACAGGCCGAAGCACTTGTCGAACTGATCCTTATACTCGGCAGCCTGCCCCGTAGCGCCGTCAAAGACAGGTGACAGACGGTCGTACTCGGCGATGATCTCCTCGGGCGAACCTTCGCCGTCGTCCTTATAGTAGTCGGTGAGCTGCTTGAAATAGATCGCTACCAACTCCGGATCGGGCTGTGCGGCGATCGCCTCGCGGAACAGCTCCAACACCCGTTCGTGGTCGAGCGGATTATAGATCAGAAAGTCGCGTGCCTTGCGGTCGAGGATGTAGGCCTTGCCGCGGGTCGCATGATCGCCGAAATTCTCGATACGCAGATCGTAGAGCAGCATCAGCGAGTCGATGTAGGTCTTCTTCTCGGCTACGCTCTTGGCACGCGCGATCTTGTTCTTCATCACCGTAGCGCCCTTGGCATAGATATTCTCCGAAGCCTTGGGACACTTGTCCAGCAGTTGTTTGAGGTACCCCGAAGCAGTCTGGAAATCCTGGTTGCCGACCGCCTCGTTGAAAAAGTTGAGCAAATAGATGTTGTCTTTCCGTTCCTCGGGCGTTGCGCCGTATTTGCCGTACTTCGCATCGTCGCTGAAATCCTGGGCCATCGCCACCACTCCGACGACGGCCAACGCTACAGAGAGCAGAATTTTTACGCTTTTCATCTTAACTATTCCCTTCTTATTTTTAGATTTTGTCAAGTTTAATCGTATTTGTAACGCACGAACCACGAATCCTCGCCGAAGAGCGTCAGACCGAGCGAGAATTTCACATAGCGCTGCCGTACCAGCCCGATCTGCCGGTTGTCGATCCGAAGCGGCGAATCGTTTCCGCGCTGGCCGAACTCTACGCCGAAATCGATGCTCGACCGGCCCAGAAAACGCACCGGCATACCGAATCCGGCCGTCACGGCATATTGCGACAAGGTCTTCCCCTCGAAGGTCTGGTAGTAGGTTCCGTACCGGAATCCCACGCGGTAAGACCAGCGTTTCAAGTAATTGCGGATATCCATCCGGTTGGGCGTATACTCGAATCCCAACTTGACGGTGTTCGTGTTCTTATAGGCGACGTTGACCGCTCCGGGAACGGACTTCGGCGACTCGTTGTTCTCCCAGTTCTGGTAGATGTAGTCGACGCCCGCCGCGATTTTGGCGTTCTGGTAGTAGAGCCCCACGCCCAACTGAACGGGCAATTTGAGTGCCATGCGCGTCGTATCGCCCCGCACCACGGTACCGTAAATATCGCCGTTGACGACCGTCTGATTCACCGACGGACGCAGATTGCCGCCCATATCGTAGGTCGCGCCCAGCGTCAACACCTGCCGCTCGGACTGGATCAGATCGGCTTGCAGCCCCAGCTGCATCTTGATGCGCGAAATCCCGTAGGAGTCGGTGCCCGTCACCGTATTGACCGAACCGCCGTTGACGATAAGGCCGTAAGTGCTTCCGCCGACGCGCAGCGAACCGCCGTTGACAATGCCGTTTGCCAGCGACGACTCGCCGTCGCGGACATCGACGCTGCCGCCGTTGATAACCATGCCGTCAGCCGCGGAATTTTCAAACGTAACCGAACCGCCGTCAACCGTCGTATTGGTCACTTTCAGGCTGTCGTTCAAATCCAGCCGGCCGCTTTTCAGGTGCGTGCCGTCAACCGCGCCCGAATTGACGCTCAACGTGCCGCCGTCGATTGTCGTATTCTGCGCCAAACCGTCCCTGTCAACGCTCAGACTGCCGTTTGCGGTCAAATAGGCATCGACGGCTTTATTATCGGCAATATTAAAACGATGTTCGTTTCCTTCACTGTCTTTGACCACCACGCCGGTTGCCGTGTTGGTGCTGGAAAGGCTGTAACCGCCGCCGTTTTCAATTGTCAGATTATTTACTTTGCCGCTGCCGTCAACCGTAATCGAACCGCCGGAAGCGACCAACGTGTTTTCGGCCGCGCCGTCCCCTTTGACGGTAAATTTATTGCCGTCGGTTACATGCAAACCTTCCGCCTTTTTATCCGCAATCGAAAAAGCGTTTTCGCCGTCTGCGGACTGTTGTTTGCCGTCGGCAATCTCAACATCCGTGGTCAGATCGAAACGGCTGCCCTCTTCCATCGTCAGGCCGTCGAATTTACCGCCGTCGGCCGTCAGTTTTCCTTCTCCGGCAACGGTCGTGTTATTCAGGCTGCCGCCGGAAACGTTCAGGCTGCCGCCGGCGTTGATATTGGTATTGTCGGCGGTAACGCCGTCAACGATGTCCAGGCTGCCGTTAACCGTCGTATCGTTCAGCTTTGCGCCCGACTCCGCTGTCAGCTTGCCCTGATTGACCACCGTTCCGTTGGCGGTGCCGTCGCCCCGCACAATCAGGGACTGGCCGTTATCCAAAACGAATCCGTCGGCAACATGATCCTTGATCGAAATGTTTTGCCCGTTGTTGGTACTGTTGCTTACCGTCGTGTCGGTCGAAATTTCAAATCGGCCGCCTTCTTCTATCGTTACATTGTCGATTGACGTGTTTTTGTCTACCGAAATCAGCTTGCCGCCGGAACCGTACCCGTCATCGGGACCTTTGACGACGCTGTTTGACAATGATCCGTTTTCGGTTACGGTAAAGGAAGAACCGCCGTTGATGACAAAGCCGTCTGCCTTATTGTTTTCAATCGAGAAAGTCTTTTCTTGTGTTTCTCCATAGTCTTTTTCATATTTACCGTTTTTAATCGTCATATCGGTCGAAAAGTCAAAACTCCCGCGCTCACTCATAAACAAGCCATCAATAACGACATCTTTTCCGGCAGAGATATGTCCTCCAGAGGCGACATTGCTGACTGTCGCACCGTCTTTTAAATTCAACGTGCCGTCATTAATTGCTACGGTATTAACCGTTGCTCCCGCTTCCACATTCATGATGCCGTCGCTGTTAACTTGTGTCTTGCTCACATTGCTGCCGGCGGCCGCATTTAGCTCACCGCCGTCCATATTAGTCCCGGAAACGGTCGAACCGGCACCAGCGTTGATTGTTCCCGCGCTAATATTCGTATCATTCAGGGTTCCACCGTCATTGACATTGACCGTACCGCCGGTCCAAAAATCCGTTCTGACGGAAGTGCCGTTGGCAACTCCGCCTTTATTGACGTTCATCACACCGCCGTTGCTCACTTCATTGCCGTTGGCCGTTCCCCCCTCGTTGACATCCATTTGGGAGGCGTCACCGCCCAAGGAGCTGACAGTATTATTGTTGCAGTTGCCACCCGGACAAACGATCGTTTCCGCCATCGCATGGTTAAACGACAGCAAAAACGTGCAAACCGTCGTCATGTAAAAAAGTTTTCTGGAAGACATAAAAACCTCTTTTAAAATAAGTTAAAAACAAAAAATACAGAGAAAAACAATCACCCTTCGGTCATGTTCTAATGGTGAAAAGTATTGTACGTTATTTAGATACAAAGTTTTTCTCCGCTTTCCCTTGATTTTTCGTCTTGATTTCCGCCGCATTTTAACGTACCTTTTTTTGTTACCAACGAAAAATAAGATTTTTAAGGGGGGAAAACATATTGATTTTTGCGGCAAAAAAAGGTACCTTTTTTTGTGACAGGCAAAAAGGATAATTTACACCCTAAAATCAACGGAAAAACGGGAACGAAAATACAGACGGCGCAAAAAAAAGCGGATTCCGCCCGAATGCCCGGCAACCGTTGCAGAAGCGGCCGGTTTCGTATGCTCCGGCCCGAAACGACGCGACCGCCCGGCCGACATTTTTCACTCAACCTTATCGGCCAATATTCAAACCACAAAAAAAACGACCCGGCAGACATTCGTTTAACGAACATTTACCGGGTCGTATTTGGTATAAAGAAGTCAGTTATTACTTAACTTCCTCAAAATCGGCGTCAACGACTTTTTCGTCTTTCGGCGCTTCGGAAGCGCCGGCATCGGCACCGGCGGCACCTGCGGTCTGTCCCGCCGCGCCGGCATTCTTATACATTGCTTCGCCGAGTTTCAACGACGCCTGCATCAGGCTTTCGCTCTTTTCCTTGATGACTGACAGGTCATCGGCTTCAAGCGCGGTCTTCAACGCCTTGATTTCGGTTTCGATCGCCTGCTTGTCGGCTTCCGAAATTTTGTCGGCGTTTTCCTTCAGGGTCTTTTCGGTCGCATGAACAAGGCTTTCCGCCTGGTTCTTGGCTTCTACCGCCTCTTTCTTCTTCTTGTCGGCTTCGGCGTTGGCTTCCGCGTCTTTGACCATCTTGTCGATGTCGGCGTCGCTCAAACCGCCGCTGGCCTGAATGCGAATCGCCTGTTCCTTGTTGGTCGCCTTGTCTTTGGCCGAAACGTTGACAATGCCGTTGGCATCAATGTCGAAAGTAACTTCAATCTGCGGCATGCCGCGCGGCGCCGGCGGAATGCCGACCAGATCAAACTGACCCAGCAGCTTGTTGTCGGCGGCCATTTCGCGTTCGCCCTGGAAGACGCGGATGGTAACCGCGGTCTGTCCGTCTTCGGCGGTGGAAAAGACCTGCGACTTGCGGGTCGGGATGGTGGTGTTGCGGTCGATCAGACGGGTGAACACGCCGCCCAGAGTCTCAATGCCCAGCGACAGCGGGGTAACGTCCAAAAGCAGCACGTCTTTGACGTCGCCCATCAGCACGCCGCCCTGAATGGCCGCGCCGACGGCAACCACTTCGTCCGGGTTAACGCCTTTGTGCGGATCTTTGCCGAAGATTTCCTTTACTTTTTCCTGAACTTTCGGCATCCGGGTCATACCGCCGACCAGAATGACTTCGCTGACTTCGTTGGCTTTAAGCCCGGCGTCGGCCAAGGCTTTGCGGCAGGGTTCGACCGTGCGTTCGATCAGATCGTCGACCAGCGCTTCCAGTTTGGCGCGGGTGAGTTTGATGTTGAGGTGTTTCGGCCCGGTGGCGTCGGCAGTGATAAACGGCAGGTTGACGTCGGTCTGAGTGGCCGAGGACAATTCGATCTTGGCTTTTTCCGCCGCTTCTTTCAAACGCTGCAAAGCCAGACGGTCGTTTTTCAGATCAATGCCGCTTTCTTTTTTGAACTCGTCGGCCAGATAGTTGACGATGCGCTGGTCAAAGTCTTCGCCGCCGAGGAAAGTGTCGCCGTTGGTGGATTTTACTTCAAAAACGCCGTCGCCGATTTCCAGAATGGAAATATCGAACGTGCCGCCGCCCAGGTCATAAACCGCGATGGTGCCGTTTTTGTTCTTGTCCAGGCCGTAAGCCAGAGCGGCCGCGGTCGGCTCGTTGATGATACGCAGAACGTCAAGCCCAGCGATTTTGCCGGCGTCTTTGGTCGCCTGACGCTGAGAATCGTTGAAATAGGCCGGAACGGTAATGACCGCCTTGTCGATTTTTTCGCCCAGATAGCTTTCGGCATATTCCTTAATCTTTTGCAGAACGATTGCCGAAATCTGCGACGGCGCATATTTCTGTCCCTTGACTTCTACCCAGGCGTCGCCGTTGTCGCCGGGAACGATTTTAAACGGAACCAGTTTCTTGTCCTTTTCGACTTCCGGCGAATCGTAACGGCGGCCGATCAGACGCTTGATGGCAAACAGGGTGTTTTCCGGGTTGGTAACGGCCTGACGTTTTGCCGCCGCGCCGACCAGGCGTTCGTTGTCGGTAAAGGCAACGATCGAAGGCGTGGTGCGGGCACCCTCGCTGTTTTCCAGCACCTTGGCTTCTCCGCCTTCCATAACCGCAAAGCAGGAGTTTGTCGTACCAAGGTCAATACCTATAACTTTATTGCTCATAATCTTTTCCTTCGTAAATTTAACTTTCTAAACTGTTATATAGGAAGCTCGAATTTCATAAGCAATAGGTTAAGATATTTTTTTTGTTTTTTTGTCGCCGCCGCGGCTTTTTCCGGTTGCAAAGACGGGAAACCGCCGTTTTCTCATGTTTTTCCACTGACAGACAAAAGATTCCGGAACAGTCGCACCTGTACTCTGACCGTGCCCGTCGGCACAGAACGGCACCATTCCGGCGCTAAGCATTCAACTCCGATCAATCCCGGGGCTTTCCGTAAGGCATGTAAAAAAAAGCGGCAGCTTTTTTTGAGCCGCCGCCGCATGGATCCGAACGGTTTTCTTTATTTGCCGATTTCAAATCCGCTCTTGCCGCTTTCCAGCACCGTGCCGGCAAAAGCGAAATCGTTCTGGTTGCAGGAATAAATCCGGTACAAAATATCGCCGGCGGTAACCTGATCGCCGGTCTTTTTAAATAAGTCGACACCGGCCCCCGGATACTGCCCGCCGCCGCACAAAACGCAAAGACGGGTCATGAAGGCGTTGTCGATTTTTTTGACCGTGCCGTCAACGTCCGCCACCACGTCGCGGGTCAGATGTCCGAGCCGGACCTGCTCTTTCACTTTGCCCTGCGACTTGATAATCTGTTCCATGGCATCAAGCGCCTTGCCCGATTTGAGCAGTTCGCGGGCGACCACATAGCCCTGTCCGCCCCGCAGCTTGGGATCAAACTCCAGAATGCGGCCGGCCAGAAAGAGCGATTTTTCCTTCAGGTCGTCGGGCGCGTCCTCCTTGTTTTTCAAAACCTTCATCACGTCTCTGGCCTCCAGCGCCGCGCCGAGGCCGAAGCCGATCGGCTCCGAACCGTCGGTAATAACCACGTCGACGTTGATTTCCATCATGTCGCCCACGTATTCGATCAGCTTGCGCAGACGCATGGCTTCCTGAGTGCTGCGGACGCGGGCGCGCGGACCGACCGGAATGTCGATCAGCAGGTGCGTGATGCCGGCGGCCATTTTGGAAGCCAGAACCGAAGCGATGCTGCGCTCAAGCGTTGCCAGACCGTTTTGCTGCTCCACCGCGGAAATGATCTTGTCGGCGGCGGCGATGTCCAGTCCTTCCGGATTGACGATTGCCCCGCGTTTTTCCAGCACCTGTTTTTTCAGGCTGCGGACGTCCAAATCGGTGCCGGCGAGAATCTCCATGGTATCGGCGGCGCCGGTACAGCCGCTCAGGGAACGGGAAACGGTTTTGGGCATCGGCAGGCCGTAGGCGGCAACGATCGCGGTAACAATCAGGTCTGCCTTGTTGCCGGGAATTTCACCCAAGCAATGGTGGTCGGCCACGATTTCCTCGCTGCCCCAGTCGATGATGCGGTCGCCGCGCAGGGCTTCGGTCAGGGAAAGAAGCTCGTTCGGCGTTATGAAAGAGCCGGCCGCCACCAGGAAAGAGGCAATATCCATGTTGGAATAGCGCCGCGCCGAAATGTCGGCGACAATGTCTTCATATTCTTTCGGGCTTAAAATGTTGCCGGCAATTTTGCGGCGGACGGAAGCCAGGCTCGGCGCCGGCGGCGTCAGCGTCAGCGACACCCGGGAACCTTCCGGCAGGCCGATCTGTCTGAACGCTTCGGTATTGAGCCCGAGTTCGTCGGGGCGGATGATTTTGCTGCTGTCGACAATCTGCAGAAAAGCGTAAACCGGCGCCGCGCCGCCGTGGATTTCGATCCGGGTCATGGTTTTGATGTTGTCGATCTTGTAAACCGGACAGTCGCGGTGAATATAGGCGATGTTTTCGTTAAACGAGGATACCGGAAGATGTTTTAATTCAAGCATAACCTTGCTCCTGTAGAAGTTTCGGCCGCCGCGCGGGCGGCCGGTTGCAGACAATGCCGGCAGGAAACAAGCGGTTTATTTCTTGTTTTTGGCCGGTTCGCTCTTCACCATGGCGCATTCGATTTTCTGATGCGTCAGAATGCTCAAGACCTTGACCAGCGTCGGCTTCATTTCCGCACGGGTGACGACAATGTCGACCATGCCGTGTTCGCGCAGATATTCCGCCCGCTGGAAGCCTTCCGGCAGTTTTTCGCGAATCGTCTGTTCGATCACGCGGGGGCCGGCAAAGCCGATCAGGCAGCCTTTTTCGGCAATATGAATGTCGCCGAGCATGGCAAACGAAGCGGAAACGCCGCCGGTGGTGGGATCGGTCATGACGGAAATAAACGGCAGTCCGTTTTCCTTGACCATATTAACGGCGGAAGTGGTGCGCGCCATCTGCATCAGCGACAGAATGCCTTCCTGCATGCGGGCGCCGCCGGAGTTGGCGACGGTGATCAGCGGAATCCTGTGTTTGACGGCATATTCCGCCGCTTTGACGATGCCTTCGCCGACCGCCATGCCCATCGAACCGCCCATAAAGGCGAAATCGAGCGCCGCCACCACGCATTTGATGCCGCCGATGGTGCCGGTCGCCACCTTGATCGCGTCCTGGTTGCCGGTTGCCTTGCGATAAGCCTTCAGCCGGTCGGTATATTTTTTGGAATCCCTGAATTTCAGCGGGTCTTCCTTGGTTTCCGGCAGCTCAAGCTCGGTATGGGCGCCGTCGAACAGCAGCTTCAGCCTTTTGTCGAGATAAAGGCGCAGATGATGTCCGCATTTGGGACAGACGTACCAGGTCTTTTTCAGTTCTTTAGAAAACAGCAGTTCGCCGCAGCCGGGACATTTCAGCCACAGATCGTCGGCAATTTCCTTCGGCGTGGTTTTCTTGATTTTCGGGCGGACAAAGTCAGACAGCCAGTTCATGTTTCAATCCTTTATTGCAGTTACAAACACCAGAAATCGTCCGATTTCTCCTGTTTGCGTTTAAATAAGTTCGATATTTTTTCCTTCAGTCCGGTTTTGGCCGGCTCTTTTTTGTCAAAGGGAAAAGAAACTTCCGCTTTGCTTTTGGCGTTTTCCAGGTCGCCTTTCAGGCTTTCCACCTTGCCGGCCAGTTCCTGCTGTTCGCGGCTCAGTTTTTTGTTCTGACGCTGCTGAACGCGCAGCGCCCGGCGCAGCGGCGCGTATGAAAGCCAGGAATCGAGCTTGCCGACAATATAGCCGAAAACAATGAAGAAAATAACGGCAACGCTTAAGGAAACGGTAATCTCCATGTTGAACGGCCACAGGCTGAAAACCGCCATGTCGTTGTTAACAAAAGCAAACACCGCAATGATCACGATCAGCGGCAATCCGATTATCATTTTTACAAAACTCATAGCCCTGCCTTTCCCAAAAATATGCCAAGACTGATTTTATTTCGCCTTGTTCAACAGTTCGTACAATTGTTTGCCGGCCTTAAAATGCGGAATGTTGCGGGCATCGACGCTCAGTTTTTCGCCGGTGCGGGGGTTTTTGGCCATCCGCGGCGAACGGGTGCGAATCGAAAAAGCGCCGAAACCGCGAAATTCCACGCGCTCGCCGGAAGAAAGCGCATTGATGATGCTGTCCAGAATGACGGTTACGATCCGGTCGATTTCCTTTACCGTCAGGCTGGGGTTTTTAGCTGCGATTTTTTCAATTAATTCAGATTTAGTCACTTTAATACCTCATTGTTGTTTAAGTCGTAAGTTACCTGTTTTTATTTTATAAATCAATACATCTTGTTGCATAAAAGCAAAATTTATGCGCTTGCCCGGACGGCCGGCGGCTCGGCCGGGGCAGAATTTTCCCCTTCGCCGCTGCCGGCGTCCTCGATCCGTTCGATCCGGCGGCCGATTTTAGCAGAAGAAACCTTAATGTCATTAATATCTTTTCCCGCCTGTTCAAAATGCCGGAACAGACTGTCCACGCGTTCGTTCAGACGGCAGACGTCTTCGGTCAGGAGTCCTACCTCCCGCCGGATGACGCCGGCCTCTTCGCGCATGCGGACGTCTTTTAACACCGCGCGCACGGTGTTTAAGGTGGCCATCAGGGTGGTCGGCGACACGATCCAGACCCTGGCGCGGTAAGAACAGGCCACCACGTCGGCAAAATTGGCGTGCAGCTCGGCGTAAACGGCTTCGGAAGGCAGAAACATCAGAGCCGATTCCGCCGTTTCCCCGGGAATAATGTATTTTTCCGCAATGTCTTTAATGTGTTTGACGACGGAAGCCTTAAAAAACCTTTCGGCCTCGAGCTTTTCCCGTTCGCTTTTCGCCTGTCTGAGCGCCTGGTAGCTTTCAAGCGGGAACTTGGAATCGACGACGATCGCGCCCGGCGGGTTGGGCAGGCGGAGAAGACAGTCGGCCCGTTTCTGATTGCCGAGCACCGTCTGAAAAGAGTAGGCCGACGGCGGCAGAATCGAGCTGACCAGATCGTTCAGCTGAATTTCCCCGAAAGCGCCGCGCGCCTGTTTGTTGGCAAGAATTTCCTGCAGGGAAACCACCTGTTCGGAAAGCGAAGAGATTTTTTCCTGCGCGGCATCGATTTTGGCCAGCCGTTCGCGCAGGGCGCCGAGGGTTTCGTCGGTTTTGCCGGCGGACATCTGCAAACCTTCGCCCACTTTGCGGGTAATCAGCAGCAGCTTTTCGTCAATCATCTGCAAAACGGAAAGCTTTTGCTCGGCCAGCAGCCGCGCAAGCTTGTCCTGCTCCAGCGCATAATGTTCGGAAAACTGGGCCAGCCGGCCGGAAAGTTCCGACTGCGCGCGCAAAACCGCTTCGTTCGCGCTGCCGTTTCTGGTTTTCAGCAACAAAACCGCGGCCAGCGCAAAAAGCAGAAGCACCACCGCCGCGGTCAGACCGATTTCTGCCGGAGATAAAGTCATTGCCGGATTTTATGCCTCAATGTTGAGGTTGCGTCCCATTTCGAGGAACTTTTCGTTGCGCTGCTTTTTCAGGTTGTCGCGAGAAAGCGGCAGCAGTTCCTGCAAATGTTTGTAAATGCAGTCGCCGACCTTTTCCACCGTTGCCACGGTGTCACGGTGGGCGCCGCCTTCCGGTTCGGGAATAATCTCGTCAATAACGTTCAAGGCTTTCAGATCCTGCGCCGTCAGCTTAAGCGCTTCCGCGGCGTCGCGGGCCTTGTCGCCCGAACGCCAGAGAATCGAGGCGCAGCCTTCCGGCGAAATGACCGAATAAATGGAGTTTTCCAGCATCAGCACGCGGTTGGCCGCGGCAATCGCGATCGCGCCGCCGGAACCGCCCATGCCGATCACTACCGAAATCAGCGGCACTTTGATCTGCAGGCATTTCTGAATGGAAGAGGCAATCGCTTCCGCCTGGCCGCGGGCTTCCGATTCAATGCCCGGATAGGCACCGTCGGTATCAACGAAGCAGATGACCGGCAGATTGAACTTGTCGGCCAGACTCATCAGCCGCTGGGCCTTGCGGTAACCTTCCGGTTTGGCCATGCCGAAATTGTATTTGACGCGGGTTTCGAGGTCGCGGCCCTTTTCCTGGCCGAGAACGACCACGGAAATGCCCTTGAAGCGGCCGATGCCGCCGATCATGGTGGCATCGTCGGCAAACAGACGGTCGCCCGAAAGCGGTACGAAGTCCTCGATCAGCCCCTTGATGTAGTCAAGGCACTGCGGGCGTTCGGGATGGCGCGCGATCTGCACCCGCTGCCACGGCGTGAGGTTGGCGTAAGACTGCTTGATCTGCTTTTCGAGTTTAAGCTGCAGGCGGTTCAGCTCTTTGCCGATGTCGACATCGCTGTCCTTGGCCAGGGTGTTCAGCATCTTGATTTTTTCTTCGATTTCGTTGATCTTTTTTTCAAAATCCAAAACGGCGGGTTGGTTTTCACTCATAGCAGTTTTCTCTTTCCGATATTTTTACAACTGGTGCTTTGATAACACATTTTATCTTAAATTTCGACTATTATTTTAAAAAACTGTGAATAGCGGCGGCAACACCGGCGACGGCAAAATATTTGATTGAAATGTCGGACGAATGCAATTAGTATGGCAAAATAAATTTTGTTTGAACAAAGGAGAAAAACGCCGTGCTCACTTTCAGCTTTTTTACCGCCGTGTTTCTGACCATTTCGTGGCTTATGTATATCGGAACCTACATTTTTTCGCGTTTGGGCGGGGTTTCGCCGGCGGCTCTCGGCCTGACCGACCTTGCGGTTTATACGGCGCTGGCGGTGGTGCCGCTGTTTGTCATCTGGATGACCTGGAACGGCTTTTACCGTTTCCGTCACGAGAAAAACCTGCAAAAACAGTTCAAAAACATCGAAGCCCAGTTTAAACAGAATCAAGAATTTTTTGAAATTGTCGCGCGGATGCTCTGGCAGGGACAGCAAAACCGGCAGAATCATTTTGTCCTTGAGCGGACCGAACTGTTCGTCAGCGAACTGAACGGCCTTTTGGCGGACATGCTGCAGCGTTACAATTTCATCAGCGATTCCGAAGCGGCAAAGCTGTGGTCGACGGCCGAGAAAGGCAACAAATGGGGGTTTGCCAAGGCATTGATCAGCCTGCAAAACGGCAGTGTCGACTTTGAAAACCGCCTGTATCGCGCCGCCGTCAGGGAAAACCTGCTGCGCGGCACCGTCAACGAGTTTTGCGCCCGCTATGCCCGGCTGCTTGAGCTTTTGAAAATGCACGATCAGGAAAAGATATTCCTTCCCGTCATCGAAACCGGCGCGCTCGGCAAAGCGTTTGCCATTCTGGCGCCGCTGGCCGACCGCCTGCAGCAAAACCAGCCGGCGGCGCCGAAAACGGCGGCGGCGCTGCTGCCGGAATTTGACTGGGACAAGGTGTCCTGTGAAGATATCCGTATCCCGGAGGGGCTTTTCTGTTGAGATTTCGAGAACCGCCTGCTTTGGCGGGAG
>ERZ780168.2989-NODE-2989-length-14016-cov-8.619941_pt1 | contig 14016 bp, 7 predicted proteins | sample MGYA00510981_ERZ780168 | MGnify/ENA primary metagenome ERZ780168 (study PRJEB29588, sample SAMEA2158769) | human gut metagenome | biome: human gut; feature: human-associated habitat; material: faeces | place: Denmark | collected 2008/2010 ...
CCTCCGAGGATCTCTCCGAGCTGCCCCCATTACGTTCCGTTGTGGCTGGACAGGAGTACCATTGTCCGCGGATGAGGTCATTGCGAAGCAGCTTGCCAAAGCTGCTTTTGGATGGATGAGTACCGCTCGTCACCTTGTTGGGCCGTCTTTATGCAGGAGCATCGCTCCCGCACAGGTGGTCTTCGCGCATCCTCCGCATCGCTGTTCCTTTTCAGGCGCATCCGCTTGATGTCATTTCAGTCGCTGGATATGTACTTTTCAAGCTGCACGAGGGGGCTTAAAAAAGATCCCCTCATGTGGTAGGCAGCGAGAACGCGCTTTTTATGCAGTTTTCAATTATTTTTTCAAAAAATTTTTTAAGCGTGAAATTCTCCGAGAAATTTTGTACTGTTTTCCATATCCCATCTGTTCTAAATCAGACTGTGTGAAGCCCTGAATGATAAATTGTGTCAACAGCTCAAGATCTTCTTGTGACAATTCCTTTAGACGTGCTGCCAATCGTTCATCCGTAATATCTTCAATCCAGCCTGTACTTGTGCTTGCCGCATAATTATCCCACCGACTGATTGCTGTCAGGAATTTTTTGAAAAGCGGTGATTTATCGCCTTGGCTGTTGCTGCCGTTGTCATATTGGGCTTCTCTGAATTCTTGCGTGTGAATAGCGTAAATTCGTTCTTTTTTGAAATTTTCCCAATCGTAGTCGTGCAAGATGTTGATCTTTTCAGTTGACATGCCAGCCTTTTCATATTCGACACGCAGCTGCGTCCATTCTCTTTCAAACTTTGCCTTTTCGATTGCATAATTGAATCCCATTACGGATTCCTCCAATCTTTTGAAATTTTGAGAGAACCAAAATTTCAAAAGCGGAGGGGCACGGGGCAGACAGAAAACAGCCATTGGCACATTCCTGCTGTTCTCGGCAAGAATACACCAATGGCTGTTGGTATTATCCCCTAATGGTTCATGATAAAAAACGGTATAGTTTAAACCGCAGTGTTCCGGATGCCACTTGTGTGTAGATCGAACTGCGATTTGCTGGGTTGCTGGTCACCATCGGAAGCAGTCTGCCTGCTTCCGGTTTCTTCTATCAACCATACGCACTCCATCTAGAGCAGACATAACTATAACGATGATTGCATTGACACACTTCCAAAATGGCAGGTTGCAATTATTGCTGTTTCACAAGAAAAGATATGCCCTAACAGTGGTTGCATTTTGCCACCAATGGAACATTTTCCGCAAACTGCCTTTCATGTAGAATAAAGGCGTTGGAGGTGATCTTCTGGTGGAGGAATTACATGATCCGGTTTCAAAGCGAGTTGGCAGAGTTCTGCGAAAAATCCGCGAAGAACAGGGTCTTACGCGCGCACAGCTATCCGAAAAAAGCACCGTCAGTGAGCGACAGATATCTGCCATTGAGCTCGGTGAAAAGGGACCGAGTCTCAACTCTCTGGAACTGCTTCTTCGCAGTTTGGGCGCGTCTGCCGATCAACTCTTTTATCCGGAACTGTCCGAAAATGATCCCACGCTTGCACAGATCGTGCATCTTGCAGGGGCCTGCAATGCGCAGCAAAAGCGTATGATTGTTGCATTCATCCAAATGCTGCAGGCTGAAGAATATGGAGAAAATAAATAGCAACCTTCGGTGGGAATGTTGCTACATTGCTTTATAATGAAATGGTAAATGTGAAGGGGCGGCTGAATAGCCGCCCCTTCTGTGTTGCTATGTGGTCAACTGGGAAAGATGTTCAGAAGCCTGCGTCAGCGCAGCTTCTTCCATGTCTCATGGGTACCAGATTTCGTGTAAGTGTGGCTGTTGGTAGCCTCCTGCACGTCGAGATAGTACCATGCGTTGACGTTTGCGTTGTCGCGCCAGGTCTTCATGCCGGACAGCAGATCGTCTGCCGACTTCGGCGTGCGGCCCAGTGCGCGGTTGATCATCGCCATCATTTCGGCGCGCGTAATGGTTGCATCGGGACGGAACGAGCCGTCGGGATAGCCGTTGATCCAGCCCATCTTCGCGCAGACAGCGATTTCATCAGATGCCCAATGTCTTGCAGAGACATCGTTGAAGGAGTTTGCAGCGCTCTTGATGTCCGCAAACTGCGCCAGCATTGCAGCAAGCTCTGCGCGCGTGATTGCCTCATTCGGACGGAACTTGCCGTTCGTTCTGGTGTCGACGATCACGCCGGCATTTTCAAGCGTTGCAACGTAGAGGTTGAACCAGTCGCCGCGGACAACATCGCTGAACGAGCATCTGGTCGTTTCATACGTCTTGACACAATCTGCGTCCATGACGCGATAGAGAATTGCTGCAACTTCCGCGCGTGTCACATCGCCGGTGGGCTTTACCGTGCCGTCGGGATAGCCGTTGACATAGGCAAAGTGGTCGTTTATGTTGAACTTCAGAGAATTGTCCTGTTTCGGCTTGTTGGGAGACTCAATCTGAACGCCGGAACCGCCGGAGCTCTTCTTGATGTAGACAACATCGTAGGTGTAGCCCTCCGCGGTCATGGTGCCTTCAATCACCGCGTCGTCCTTGTCTCTAAGCTTGTAGCCCTTGACAACCGGAGACGTTACACTGAAATCAGCACCCAGTGCAACACTTGCTTCGTAGCTCTTTTCCAGCTTCTTGCCATTCCTATCAACGTAGTTGATCGTCAGGGCGTAATAGCTGCGGCTCCAGCCTGCAAGCAGCGTATGGTTGGCAGCAGTCTTTACAATGGTGTCCTTTGTGACTCTGACACCGTTCAGGTACCAGCCCACGAATCTGTAGTTCTCGCGGGTCGGGGTCGGCAGTTCGCCGTAAGCGGCATCAAAGGTGACGAGCTTGCTCGTCGGGGCAACCGTAGCGTCGTCAGCGTTGGGGTTGAAAGTGACGGTGTAGGTGTTCGCCGCCCAGTTGGCATACAGCATATGATCGCCAGGGGTCTTAACAATTGTCGTTGCTTCGACCTTGTTGGCATCCGTGAACTCTGTTTTGCTCAGATACCAGCCCTCAAAGGTATAGCCCTCACGAGTCGGAGTCGGCAGAGTGTCGTAAGCCGCGTCAAAGGTGACGAGCTTGCTCGTCGGGTCAACCGACACGCCTTCAGCGTTGGGGTCGAAGGTGACGGTGTACTCATTGGGAGTCAGCTTGCCGTAGAGTTCCCACTTCTTGGCTGTTTTGAGCGTCTGACCTTCGATGAGCTTCTCTGTCTTGCCAAGGTCATCATCGTCCTGATACCAGCCGTCGAAGGTGTAGCCGTCCTGTGTAAGAGCGGTGAGCTTGTAGCCCTCCTCGCTTCTAAGAACATCCTCAAAAACGTATTCCGTCTTGCTGAGGCTGTCGATCTTATCGCCGTTCTTGTCGAAGACGGTGTAGTTGACGGGGTAGTTCCAGTGAGCGGAGATGGTCAAGTTGCCGGTCGTGCCCTTCGGGATCTCGGTGATCGTCTCAGCGACGCCGTCCTTGTTCAGATCGCAGCGCCACTCCACGAACTGCTTGCCGTGCTCGCCTGCCGCCGTGATGTCGTTCAGGGTAATAGCATCTTCGATCGTGTAGCTGTTCGGATTCTTGGGCCGAAGGAGCGGCTTATTCTTGATGTCCTTGTCGTTGTATTCGTAGGTGATGGTGTAGGTTTCTGCTTCCCACTTGGCGGTCAGGACGAGGTCGCCTGTCACGGTATCTTCCGTGAAGACAAACTTATCGGTCGCGCCCTGCGCGTACCAGCCATCGAAGGTGTAGCCGGTGCGGGACGGGTCTGTCGTCGGAGCTGCAACCTTTTCGCCCTTGAGGTAGTAGTCGTAGATCGGAGCGCCGTTGTAGCTATACAGTGCCGTGGGCATATTCTTGACGTTCGCCTCGTCCTCGGTCACGAAGCGGACAGTGTAGAGCGGCAGATTGCCGGAAAGGAAGTTTTCTTCGTCTTCCACGCTGAGCCACGTCCAAGTGGTGTTGCTCAGAATGTTGTTCGTGTTGAACGCGTCGGGGATATCAGCATCCTTCTGGAAACCGCTCAGCTCATCGGTAACGTCCGTCGTAATTTTATCGCCGAAGAGGTCTTCGGTAAGGCCAGCGGCGATCTTGGAAGCGTACTTGCCAACAAGAATGCGGTCGATTGCTTCGCCGTCTTCATCGGTTTCGTAGGCCTTGAGGCCGATGCGCGCAAGCGTAGCAGCGTTCAGCTTAACATCGTTGACCAGAAGGCTGTCTTCCTCGCCGGAATCAACCGGAGTGATGTAGACGTTCACGTCGACTTCAACAGGCTTCCACTGTGCGTACAGCCTGACCTGACCCTTACCGTTCAGGTCAGACTCTGCGAAGGTGACATCCGTCGCGCCGCCGTCATAGTCCTTGGGGCCTTCCTTGGTTTTTGCCCAGCCGGTGAATTCGTAGTGCTCTCTGGTGAACACGTTCTCTCTCAGCGTGTGTGGCTCGCCGAGCGTCAGATCGTTGTCGCTGACATGCGTGAAGTCCTTGCCGCCCTTCGTAAACGTGCCGCCGTTGCCGTCGTAGTAGATCGAATAGGTTCTCGCCCAGACAGCGTAGAGCGTGTAGCCGGGGTAGCCGGTCGTGGTCTTCCAGTTTGCTCCGTTGTTCTCGGTCTTCCATTCGACGGGAATCGTGGGAACGTCCAGAGTCGTATCGGAAGTCCAGCCGAGGAACACGTAGCCCTTGCACGCCGGAATGTTTTCGCTGAGGTAGAAGGTCGTCGTGCTGCCCGCGTTGAGTGTCTGCGTCACCTTGAGGGGGTCAGGCATGTTCGTGACCGGCTTGCCCTCGGGTGCGTTCGCGTCGTAGGTCAGCGTCACCTTGCAGAGCACATGCACGGTGGGGCCGTTCTTGAGCTGCTGCCACTTGCCGTCCTTAAACTCGATCTGCGTCGAAACCTCCGGATCGCTTACAGCAGCCAGCGCGTGGTCGTTGGCATACTTGGAAGCCGCGAGATAGGTTGCGGATGTGAAGACCAGATTCGCGGTCGTATCGCTCGTGCGCACGATTTCATACTCGCCATTGCCATAGGCAATCGGCTCAGCGTGTGTGCCATAGATGTCGCACTTGACATACACCGTATCTTTGCCATTGAATTCGATGTTCTCCTTGGTGGGGTCGGGGATCTTCTCCCAGTTGGCGTAGAGGTTCGTCCAACCGTTGACGGTCTGGCCGGTCACGTCGCCGGTCTGGCCTTCGCGGCTCCAGTACTGGAAGGTGTAGCCTTCGCGGGTCGCGGTGGGCGCGTCTGCGGTGGGAAGGGCATCGCCCTTGCGCGCGGTGGTGCTGAACAGAATGCCCTCGGTCTTGCTGTGATCGTTCTGATAATCCTTCAGCGCTTCCTCGGTCTTGAAGTAGACGACCTTCTCATAGTCGTAGACCATGCACTTGAGGTTCGTCCAGCCGTTGACGGTTTTCTCGGTAAGGCCACGGGGCGGATTTGCGGGGTCCCCCTTATAGATGTTCCACAGGCCGTCGTCGTACCAGCCGTAGAAGTCGTACTTGCCGCCGCTGTTCGTTCCGTCGTAGTAGTTCGCGATGGGGTAGTCGGCCGCTTTAATGACCGTGCCCTTTTTCACATTTGCAACTCTGACTGTCTTGTACGACTCCGAGGTGTCGCCGTTGCGGAAGATCACAAGCTCGACCGGGATCAGTTCTGCTGCGCAGGTGACCTCGACGACCGGATCGTCGCCCTCCTGCTTCCACTTCCCAACCTCGACGCCGGAGACGGTCGAATCATAGTTGAAGCGGATGGTCAGCGTCTGTGTGTTCTTATCGCAGAGCACATGTGTTGTGCCCCTCCACTGACTGCCAGTACCAGTACTTGCATTTTCGTTTAACTTGTCCACACAATTTTGCAGATAGACCGTAGCGGTGACATACCAGCCGCCGTTCCCGTCGCTCTGAACGTCGCTGATGGCGTAGGCGCCGTCCGTGTTCTCCTCTGTCCAAATGGTAGAGTTCATCAAACCGAAAGTCTGCACCGCGTGTCCCACACCGGCCACGCATTTGAAAGTGACGCCGGCATCCAGCAATTCGGGCTTCGTGGGCGGAGTCTCCGGCTGCGTGCCGTTGCACTCGACCTTGACCGTCGGCTTGGTATCCTGCACCCAAACCTTCTCCACATAGTGGAACCGGATAGTGAAGGGGTTCGTCTCGCCTTCGCAAATCGTGTGCTCCTTGCCGGACTGTGTGTTATATTCCGACAGATACGGCGTCGCGTTGACTTGGAGGTCAAAATAGTAACCGTTCTCGTCCTTCTGTGCGCCCTGCTCTCTGTTCAGAATCGTGTAGCCGTCTCTGATTTGCAGCGCAACCTCATACGTCTTCACATAATGCTGCACTTCCGTTTCGCACGTGAAGTAGAAGCTGCCGGCGATCTTCTCTTTCTCGCCGGGAAGCTCGGGAACATCCGTCGGCGGAGTCGGCATATCAGCGCCGCATGCGTCGCACTTGCCGTTGCTGTCGTTGTCATAGTGATCTTCTTTTTCGTCCTTCTTGTGGCCGCACTCGGTGCACTTTTCGCTATGCGTGCCGTCGCCGTTGTCGACCCACCCATAGCTGTGATTGCATGGTGTCCAGACTGCGTAGATGGTCTTCGTGGGATTCTCCCTGGTCAGCCCAATCTCGTCGCCGGCCTGATACTCCGCTGCCTTAGCAGTCGGCTCGTCAGCCCAGCCAAGGAACTTGTAGTTCTCGCGCTTCGGATCACCATCCTGACCGGTTAAAACATTGAACGTGTAGGGATCCGTCGCCGTGCTTGCCGTTTGTGTCCACGTGGTAGAACCAGTTCCTTTATAGTTAAAATCCTGAACCAGCACGTAGTGGATTATGGGACGCTCGGGGATATGCTCTATCCATTTAGCATAGTAGGTCTTTCCCTTTTCCGGCGTTCCTGTATATGGAGTCCCAGAAAAGTCTTCCGTCTCATACCACTGGGCGGTAAAACCCTCGCAGGACACCGCACCAAAACCAGCAGTTGCTGCTGTTACATCTACTGTGCCGCCGTTGACAATTAGGACAATGCCCTTCTTGTCAAGGCCGGAACCACTACCTCTAAGTGTCTGAGCCGCCGCAGCATCCTTCGCATAGATTACACAATCTTCGTTGAACTTGTTCGGCTCTCCTTTGACAACTTCATAGTTTTCGTTATTATCATCCCCAAAGCAGCCCGAACCGACTGTGAGCGTATCAACAGCAGAGAGATCCAGCCATTTCAGATTGGTACAGCCCAAGAACATCTTGGCTTGGAGTTTTACGGTCTTTCCGGTAAACTGTGCCGTCTCTAAATTTGGATTAGAGCGGAAGGCGGCTTGTTTATCTGTAGATGTAGCAAATTCATCTGTGGAAACGATCAGATGCTTGATAGGCGTTTTTCCGGCAAACTGATAGCCGTTAATGTTCCAGTTATCGCCGTTGATGACCAAATTTTCAAATCCGGACGGCAATATGTTTCCATACCATGTGTTTTTGCCGTTGATCTTTAGGCTCTTCAGCGAGGCCAGAGTGGAAAAATTCAGCGTATCTACTGTACCGTTGATTTCGATACTCTCCACCGGAGCCTGCACATAGCTGCCATGTGAATCAGGTCCAAATGCGCCGATATTAAGTCCATTAATCTTAGAATCTGCCGAAGTGACAACTGTATTCAGTGAACTACAGCCTGCGAAGGTATTACTGTTATCCAGCGTCAGTTCTGCCGCATTTATCGTTACCTTCGTCAAGGAAGTACATGCCTCAAATGCGCGGCTTCCTACCGTTTTCACGCTTTTCGGTAGCACCAGTGCGGTCAACCCGGAACCCCAGAAGGCGTAACTATTGATCGTCTGAACATTTTTCAGGTCGATCTCTTTGAGTGCTTTGGTGTTGAAGAACGCGTTCGTGGCAATCGTAGTAACAAAATCCGCCAGAGCAACAGATGACAGTTGTTCACAGCCGTTGCACAGACCGCTGGGGATCTCTGAAATTCCGTCTGCAACGGTCAGTGACTTTAGGCCGGAACTGTTAAAAGCATTGGATGCTCCGCCGCGCAGGCCAAGCCTAATCTCATTAGATAGAGTAAAGGAACCCAGATTAGGCATACCGGCAAAGCCGTATGCGCCAATATAGGTCAAATTACTCCAATCGCCAAAATCTACAGTGAACTGCGTTCCGCGGAATGCGGCACAGCCTACACCGGTAAAGCTGGCAGGGAGCCAAGTCGAAAGCTCCTCGCCGCTGCCGAGGCTGGTACAGCCGTCAAACATGCTGGTTGGAACATAGTTTCCGGTATAAGTATCGGAGTTAGAATCAGTATCGGTAATCTCGGGTGCATTAAACCCACTTGCCCACTCAACCGTAGTCAGTGCAGTATCGCCCCGAAAAATGTGATCGCCCAATTTAGTAATGCTGTCAGGAATGTTCACTTTAACTACGTTTGTTAAATAGGAGAAGGCCCAGTTGCCAAGGCCGGTGACGCCTTCCTCAATTTTGATTTCCGTAATGGAATCCTTCAGGGCATACCAACCCGTAGGATCTGCTACTGTTTCTCCCGCTTGACTGGTATAGTCCTTCATCGCACCGTTGCCCGAGATGGTGAGGGTATAGGAACCGTCCCCATCGTCATCAGTCAGCTCCCATGTGACATGATCCGCTTCCGTCGCGCCACAGTTTCCGGACAACTCACTGCCGAGCCCTTCGCCCAACAGCTGCGGAGCATCACTGTCATCCGGATCTGACTGGTCACCCGAATCTGACTGGTCATCCGGATCTGCCAGGTCGTCCGACTTCTCTGAATTCTGCTGCATAACCTGCCCGGGACCTGCGGAAGTATCCGGGCCTTCGCCATCCGCAGCCAGTACCGCCGTCGGCAAAAGCGAGAATACCATGCAGAGACACAAAAGCAGGGATATAATTCGCTTCTTCAATTTGCGTTCCTCCAAAATTAAAAATATCTATATGAAGCCCGCCAATGGCAGGCAGTATTTTATTCTCCGTACACGCGCCGCCAGCAATCGCGGCAGAGCTGTCCGCTGCCTTCCACGTAGCAGTCTCGCCGGTCGATGGGAAGATCAATCGGAACGTCCGTTTTCTTCCCACACAGCACACAACGCTCACAGGTATTATTCCGCAGCACCGCTTCGCGTTTTCGTTGCAGCAATTCTTCAAACGTCAGCTTCATAGGGAAAGCGCTCCTCTCCAAAAGATTCACCGCCGTATTAGGTTCTTTTTCCTGCGCAGACGGGGCAGCCGCATTTTCTTGCGCCGGTTCGTGGGTAGATGGCGGCTTTCCAGACATGCCCCAGCGAGCATTCCCACCAGACCTTTTTTGTGCTGCCCGCTGTGACCATTTCCGGCGTAAGTGTGCCATTGAGTGTCGGATGCCACTCGGCGGCGATGCGCGGCTCGACAGTCGCCAGGTCGTTGAAGCCTGCCAGCACCTTTCTGTTTGTGCAGTACGGGCAGCCGCTTCCGTTTGCGCGGGACGCAATCACTGCCTGAAAGCTGTGTCCCTTCTCACAGATCCACCACGCCTTGCGGTTGCTGGTCAGCGTGACCTGCTGCGGGGTGAGCGTTCCGTTTCGTTCCGTGTCCCACTGTGCGGCAAGCACCGGATTTTGTGACGCAAGGTCGTTGAAGCCGGGCAACACCAGTTTTCCGGAACAATATGGGCAGCCACTTTGCCTGTTCGTCCGTGCAGAGACCGCCGCCCGCCAGTGGTGTCCATGCCCGCAAACCCACCAGACCTTTTTCTCTGTCCCCGGAAAAACGTCTTTGGGCGTGAGATTGCCGTTGCGTGCAAAATCCCACTGCGAAGCAATCTCCGGATAGGTGGTTGCAAGGTCGTTTTCGCCGGGAAGGATCTGCCTTCCTGAACAGACCGGACAGCCGCACCCGGAAGCGCGGGAATGGATGCTTGCGCGCCAGCTGTGTCCTTTTTCGCAGCGCCACCAGACGGGTCTATGGTTTCCGGCGCTGACATCCGCCGGAACAAGCGGCACATTTTTCTTATAATCCCACTGCCGCGCCAGCTCCGGAGATTGCGTGGCGAGGTCGTTGAAGCCCACCATAACCTTCCGCCCTGTGCAGTAGGGGCAGCGGGCGCCGTCGCTTCTGGTATAGATCGCCGCCTTCCATTCGTGCCCGTTTTCGCACCTCCACCATGCAGATTTGTGACTGCCATAGGTGACTGTCTGCGGCGTGAGCGGCAGATTGCGCTCCGCATCCCATTCGTCCAGCAGGTTCTGCTTTTGATATAGTCTGCAATAGTCAAAGAAACTCTGTCTCATGCGCGCCTCCGTTCTGCATCCGTCTGCGGAGAAAGATGCAGATGCCGGTGCTTCTGGCTGACGTTTCCGGCGCAGACGGGGCAGCCGGTGCGCTTCTTTGCATTCGTGCGGTTCGAGATCGCCGTGCGCCAGACGTGCCCATCCGGACAGAGCCACCAGACCTTGCGGTTGCTGCCTGCTGTGACCATTTCGGGCGTGAGCGCGCCATTGAGCGTCGGATGCCATTCGGCGGCAATTTCCGGTTCGATGCTTGCAAGATCGTTGAAGCCTGCCAGCACTTTCTTGTTTCCGCAGTACGGACAGCCATTGGTGCCCCGCGTCCGATCCACGATCTCTGCTCTCCATTCGTGACCAAGCGAGCACCGCCACCAGACCGTCTGGTGGCTGCCGGACACGACCTGCGACGGCGTGAGGTTTCCGTTTTTTGTTGGGTGCCATTCGGCGGCGACGGCGGGGAACAGCGTTGCAAGGTCGTTATAGCCTGCCTGCGCCACATCGTTTGCGCAGATCGGACAGCCAGCGCCCATTCGGACGCGCGTTTTCGGGGCAGCCTGCCATTCGTGACCGTTGGTGCAGAGCCACCAAATCTTTTTGTCGTAGCCGTAGCTGATTTTCTGCGGCGTGAGGTCGCCGTTTTTTGTTGGATGCCACTCGGCAGCAAGCGCCGGGTGGGTCGTAGCAAAATCATTGAAGCCGGGCAGGATTTTCCGGTTCGCACAGACCGGGCAGCCGCAGCCGGAGGCGCGGGATGCGATCGTCGCCTGCCAGCTATGCCCCTTTTCACAGCGCCACCAGACTTTGCGGCTGTTTCCGGCCATTACCATCTGCGGCGTCAGATCAACGTTTTTTTCCCGATCCCATTGCGCACTCAGCGCAGGGTGCGTCGAGGCTAAATCGTTAAAGCCCGCAAGAACCTCCCGTCCGGCGCAGAATGGGCAGCCCCTGCAGAGCGCCGTGCGGCTGTATATCTCCTGCTGCCATTCATGCCCAAGCCGATCGATCCACCAGACCTTCTGCCGCGAATGGCAGGTAACTGCGTCCGGGGTCAGCCCATCATTTTTTGCGTAGTGCCATTGCTGCAGCAGCTCCGCGCGGCGGCTTCTGATGCAGTATTCTTTCAGCGTCATTCCGCGCGTTTCTGCGCTCATACGACTATGGCCTTCCTTCTGTCAATTGGTACGTGGCGTAGTACCACGCGATAAAATTCTCGTGCAATCCCTCGCCGCGTTTTCGCGCCTGGATGGCATCGTCTTTCTTTTCATACACACCGAGATAATACGTTTTTCGTTTGAACGTGATCTGTGCGCACCATCTTCCGGTGCGCCTGTTCCGGTAAACGCCGGTTACGCCGCTGGTGTTGGTGGGGCGCAAGCGCCGTCTGCCGGCTTCCAGAATGGTAACGGACGTACCCTCGCAGAGCTTGAGATTTTCCAGAAGCTGCTTTTCCTGCAAGCAGCCGCAGCTTTTTGTCTTACCGCTCTGCAGGTTCGTCTGGCGTACAACCGTTTCCTTTCCGCAGTCGCATTTGCAGCGCCACAGGTGCTGCCCGTCCTCTTTGCCTGCATAACCGGTTACGGTCAGCATGGAAAACCGCTTGCCGAGATAGTCTTTCAAAGGCGGATGGCTCAGACAGCCGCAGCTTTTCCGGTAGCCCGCTGTAAGCTGATGCAGAGGCGCGTCGATTTCGCCGCCGCAATCACAGATGCAGTGCCAGACCGTGGAGCCGGAGGCATCCCGCGCCGGCAAAGGGTATTGCGCGGTCAAACGCCCGAAGCGCTGACCGGTGATATCTCGCTGCCCAGGCTTGACACGTGTGTTGCAGCCGCAGTCCGTGATGGTGCCGCGCTGCAAAGTGCGTGTGTCGAGCAGAATTTCTCCGCCGCAGTCACAACGGCAGCGCCAGATGGTGTAGCCATTTTTGTGCTGGGACGTTGCTTCTTCCACGCGCAGATGACCGATACGATAGCCGATGGCAATTTTTGCGCGCGTTGTCTGTGCGGTCATATCGATTGCCCCATAGAACATAATTTTTCTTATGTAGTAGCCGCGCCGCCAAGCGGACAAACTGCACCCTTACATACTGGAAATAATAGCACAGTTCTGGGAATTTCACAAGACGGACGGTGCAAATTTTTATCTAATTTTCCATTTCGCAAACAAAAAAATCCTCGTTAGGCAGCCCGGACGGCACGCCAAATCGACCAATGAACCTATTTTTTCATTGGTCTGTTTTTTGCGCCCATTTGGGTGTGGCTTGCGTTCCAGTGCAGCGTTTGGTCGTTCAACCTCACGCATTCTCCCATGCCCGTTTACTACATAAGAAAAATAATGTTGTGTCCCGTTGCGCTAAGCAAGCAAACCCAGCTTTTCCATTTGGTGGCGGTGCTCTGTGCCGGTGGACATGATGTAGATGCGCGTCGTGTTGATGCTGCTGTGACCGAGAATATCTGCCAGTTTTGCAATATCCTTCTCCATACGATAGAAAGTCCGGGCAAAGAGTTTCCTCAGATTGTGGGGAAACACCTTGTCCGGATTTACGTTTGCCTGCGCACACAGCCGCTTCATGGCAGACCAGATATTGCTGCGGTTCATCGGCTTGCCGGTCCGGGTACGGAAGATGTGACCGCTTTCGATCCTCGCGCTGCGCACGTATTGCAGCAGGATGTTTTGCAGCCCTCTGGGAATCAGAATGCTTCGCGTCTTATTCTTGCACGCGGCGGAGATTTCTCCGGCTCGGACAGCCTCCACCGTAAAATATTGCAGCTCGGATACGCGGATTCCCGTGGCGCAGAGCGTTTGCAGCAGCAGCCACAGCCGCTGATCTTTCCTGGCAGCGTGCAAAAGCCTCTGGTATTCTGCCTTGCTCAGTTCCCGATTTGCAGCCAGATATGTTTTCTTCTGCACGCGATACAGCTTCACCTTGCAGTCCGCCCTGCCGCAGAAAACGAGAAAGCTGTTGAGCGAGGCGAGCATGGAGTTGACCGATAAAATCGTATAACCTCTGGTCGGAAGATCACGCTTATATGCAATTGTCAGATCTTTCGTGAGCGCTTGTGAACCGGCGTATTTTGAAAAAGCACGGACATCTCGGATGTATTTTTGGATGGTGGCGCTGCTCTTTTCTTCTTCGTACAGCTTGTGGGCATACTGCGCAAGCAGCTCGGTGGTGATAGAAGTCTCATTCATATTGTTCTCTCTTTCTGTGTCCCCATACGGACGCAGACTTATTATACCGTTCTTTCTGCAAAGTGCATGACCAGCTTTGGAGGACTTCTTCAAAAAACTCTCTCCTATTCGCAGCTTTCTGCTGAACATTTTTCCGGATGTCTTGTGTTTCTTTGGATCTTCGTATATCATGTTCCATATTGAGTATGATCTCCGGCAGGACAAGCACCTGACGGACACCCGGCTGCATGGGAAGCATCCGCAAAAAGGAAGTGAACGCTATGACCTGCGACGAGGCTTTGTACCGCCAATATCTGAACGGCGACGACGCGGGGCTGGAGGCTCTGATGAAAAAATACGGCGACCCCCTGACCCTGTATATTGACGGCTATCTGCACGACGTTCACGAGGCGGAGGAGCTGATGCTGGATGTTTTCGCCTATCTGTTCACGAAAAAACCGAAGATACGGGACGGCGGCTTCAAGGCGTATCTCTATAAGGCCGCGCGCCACATGGCACTGCGCCATAAGAGCAAACGAAAGCCCCTGTTCAGTCTGGACGAGCTGACCGGCGAGCCGGACGGGCGGCTGCTGGCGGTGGAGGTCATCC
>ERZ780168.2991-NODE-2991-length-14007-cov-3.996918_pt1 | contig 14007 bp, 12 predicted proteins | sample MGYA00510981_ERZ780168 | MGnify/ENA primary metagenome ERZ780168 (study PRJEB29588, sample SAMEA2158769) | human gut metagenome | biome: human gut; feature: human-associated habitat; material: faeces | place: Denmark | collected 2008/2010 ...
CGCGGGGCCAGCCGTGCGGCGCAAAAACCTGCCGTGCCCGGCTGCTGGCCAATACCGGCGCACTCGCCGTACAGCCATGCCCCCACCGCGCCGTATGCGTAATGGTTGAAAGAGTTCATCCCCGCGGACCACATCGTGCCGTCCGGGCGGCGGCCATCCCAGTGTTCCCACACAGTGGTGGCCCCCTGCAGCACCTGATACAGCCAGCCGGGGTAATCTTTTTTCAACATCAGGTCATACGCCTGCTGCCAGCAGCCATTCTGGCTGAGCGCCGCGCAGAAATACGGTGTGCCCAAAAAGCCGGTAACCAAATGCCCGTTTTGTTGTTCCAACAGTTCCAGCAGGCGCTGGATCGTTTTCTGCTTCCACTTTTGCGGGGTCAGGCCAAAGCGCAGGGCCAGAATATGGGCTGTCTGGGTCTGGGCGGTCATTGCACCATCCAGAGTAAAAAAGTTTGCGGCAAAATCTTGGGCTGCCTGGCGGTGAACCCCCGCGTAAAGCTCTGCATCCTGCCGGTTGCCCAGTACCTCCGCCGCCAGCGCCAGCAGCTGGGCCGAAAGCGCATAGTACGCCTGGCTGGTCAGCGCCGTGGGGGTTGCGCCAAAATAACTGCCCGGTTCGGCGTCCAGCGCCACCCAGTCGCCCAGCTGCATCTTGAAATCAAACAGACCGTTTTGGGTGTTGGCGCGCATAAAATCCACCCAGCGCTTCATGCTGGGGTACTGGCTGCGCAGAATGGTATCGTCACCATACATCTGGTACAGCACCCAGGGGATCACAGTCGCGGCATCGCCCCAGCCGGAAGCGCCATATGGGCAGTTTTTCATCAGCCAGTTGGCCTCGGTGTGGGTTTCCTCAATATTGGGCACCACATTGGCCACGCCGCCGTCCGGCAGCTGGTCCACGGCAAGGTCTTTCAGCCACTTGCTGTAAAAAGTCCAGGTATCGGCCAGCCAGCAGGCGGGCTCGCAAAAAATCTGTGCATCGCCGGTCCAGCCAAGGCGTTCATCGCGTTGGGGGCAATCGGTGGGCACATCCAAAAAGTTGCTTTTCAGCCCCCACAAAATGTTATGGTTCAACTGGTTCACCAGCGGTTCGGAACAGGTAAACTCCCCCGCCGGCTGCATGGCGCTGTGCAGCACGCAGGCGGTAAAATTGGCCGGTTCCGGTTTTCCCGGCCACTGCACCACCAGCGCATAGCGGAATCCCATATAGGTAAACTGCGGCTGCCAGGTCACCGTTTGGCTGCGGGCAAAGGTATATTGCATGGTGGTGCGGGCTTTGCGCAGGTTGGCCAGGTAGGGGTTGCCATCGGCGTCCAGCTCCTCAAAGCAGCGCAGTTCAGCCGCCTGCCCGGCTGTACCCTGCACGGTAATTTCCACCCGGCCCGCCATGTTCTGGCCAAAATCCACCACTGTGCTGCCATCCGGCGCGGTAAACACCCGCTGCGCCGGGATGCGCTGCTGCACGCATACCTTGCCTGCGGCCTGGGCGGCCAGTTTGGCGGCAGGGTACGGCACGGTGTGCACGGATGTACTGGCCCAGAGCCATGCCCTCGCGGCCTTCGGGGGTGTTTTCCGGCGTTTCGCATTCGGCCCAGTGGGGCAGTTCCAGCGCGGCATCGTATGCTTCTCCGTGGTAAATCTCTGAGAATATCACAGGTGCCTTCGTTCCCTGCCATGCTGGGCCGGTGTTCACGGTTTCACGGGTGCCATCGGCATACACAAGGGTCAACTGCATGGCAAAGGCGGTGGTATCGCCATAGTTGTTGCGGGAGCGGGTCAGGCCCATCACACCCTTGTACCACCCGGCCCCCAGCATTGCCCCGGCCATGTTGAGGCCGGGGTGCAGCATGGCAGTGACCTCATAGGTCTGGTAGAGCAGGCGGCGGTTATAGCTTGTCCAGCCGGGGGTCATCTCATCGGTGCTGACCTTTTGGCCGTTGAGATAAACATTATACAGCCCCAGCGCCGTGGTGCAGGCATACGCGGCCCGCAGCCCCGGCTTTACGGTGAACGCCCCGCGCACCATTGTACCGGCGGAGGATTCCCTGCAGGTTTCGGGGGATTCCGCGCTCACAAACTCGGCTTTCCACTCGGCTGCCGGGTCCAGCAGGGCGGTGATGAACACCGCCGGTTCGCTCCACAGGGTCTGCTGGGGGCCAGCAGCGGTATCGGCCCAAACCTGCACACGGGCGTAATATTTTTGCAGCGATTGCAGCGTCAGGCCCGCCGCGTGCACCGCGGTGGAGTTTCCGGTTTCACAGGTTTCATCGTACAGCAGCGCGGCAAAATCCGGGGTCATGGCAACTTGCAGGCGGTACTGCGTCTGGCGGATGTTCCGGCAGTTCCCTTCCAGCTGCCAGCCGAACACGGGGGTATGGTCCAGCCCAACGGGGGTCCGCTCATGGTCAAACCAGAGGCCGGTCACAGTCAGCATGGTTCACTCCCCCTTTTGCGCCATATACTGGGCAAACAACGCCAGCTTTGCGTACAGATCATCCAGGATCAGACGGCTGTCGATCCCCTTATACACCCGGATGGGCCGATTGCGGCCGATGGCGGCATAAGTCTGGTCCGCCGTCACATAGGGCGCGGCGTAGGCGTGTTTTTTGCCGGAGGACGGCTGGTCGAAGCGCGGGATCTGGCCGAGCACCGGCAGATTGAACATCGCCGTAAGGTCGTCCTCTTCCTTGATGCGCACATCGAGCAGGCAGCGCAGCGTCACATAGACGACCGCGAGCACGCCGCCGATGGCAGCGCCGAGAACGGCGCTGCGGCTGTAGCTCGGCGAGCAGCGGCTCGTCGGCACCTTGGCATAATCGATGATCTTGGCGGAGCTTCCCTCAACGAAGTTCTCGATCTCCGCCGGCGCTACGTTTGCAACGGCGTTGGCAAGATGCGCGGCTTCCTCAGGGTCGGGATGCGTGATGTAGACGTTGAACAGCTCGGTCTCCCCCACCTGCTTCGTACTCAGGAGCTTGCGCATATCCTCGGGCGTGTAGTCCACGTGCGCTTCCTGTGCGACCTTGGAGAGCACGGTGTCGCTCTTGATGATGTTAGAGTAAGTATTGACCAGCTGCTGCGAGGCCTGCAGGTTGCTGCCGGAGATATAGTCGATGCGCTCGCCGCTGCGGACGTTGTTGACATAGATCGTAACGCTTGCCTGATAGAGCGGCGTGACCATTTCCATCGTATAAAGCAGCAATGCAGCGCCGACGAGCAGCGCGCACAGCAAAATCAGCCACCATTTATGTAAGTACGCCAGCAAAAGCTTGCGCAGATCGATCTCGACAATCTCTGGATTTTCATTCATCGTTTCTCGTACCACGGTTCTTATTTTCCTCCGCTTTACCCGACTTACGGGACTTTTTTTATCGGGCGCAGTGTTTTTACGCAGGAATCCCTGCATTTATGCCCTGTATTCAAAAAAACATAATTACACAATTACCTAATTATGTATGTACTATATACTTATTTCGCAAAAATAGCAAGTGCTGGAATGAAAAATCGCCGTCATTTCCGTCTCATAACGGTATCATTACATCTGACGCTTTGTAAAAATTTCCCCATGTCCAGCCAAAACCGGAAAAGTGTTCCCTCCTCCCCCCGCCGCAGCGGATGCTCCCCGATGATCGGTAAATGAAAATCGAATCGTTTACATCAAAATGACAGATTCAATCACTTCGTTTTTCATTCGGGCATCGCGGAGACGGGCAATCCTATCAATTGCCCGTCTCCGTATCTTTCAGAAATTCCAATGGATCTCAATCGGAACATCCTGCGTTCCGGGGACTCGTTTGCCGACTGTGATGTAGTCGATCAGAATTTCCACCATCTCGCGCGTCAGACGCTCGACATTTGTGTAGCGCTGGATCAGCGCCTTACGCTGGTCGCCCGCAAGCATCTGCGCTTCCAGCTCCTCTATGCGGCGGTCCGTGTTCTTTATCTGCGTCTCTGTGCGCTCGCGCTCCTTTCTGAAGTCTTCTGCCATGGAAAGATAATCCTCTTCGCTGACAAGCCCCCTGACCTTATCCATATAGAGGGCGCGCAAATAATGTTGGTTATCCTCCAGCTGCTTTTTCAGCTTTCCCTTTGCCTTCAGGCACGCCGCCTTCTGCTCCTCCAGATTCTGATTGAATTCTACATTCCGTTCCAGCTCATCCCGATCAAGATACTGCTTTGAGAGCGCATTCAGCTCCTGCACAACGATTTTTTCAAGCTTGTCGACGGCAATGAACGCGCCGGTGCAGGCGTCCCTTGCCACATGGCGGCTGGCGCATTGCAGGTAATGCTTTCCTCGGTTTTTCGACGAGCGCATGACGTATCCGCAGTTGGCACAGCGCACCTTTCTGGCAAACAGTCCAACGGTTCCCACGTCAAAAGGTTTTGCGCGGGAGGCGATGATCGACTGCACCCGATCCCACAAATCTCGGTCGATGATGGCCTCGTGGGTTCCTTCCACACGATACCAGTCATCCTTGGGACGAGGTTTGTTCTGTTTGGTTTTATAGGAAACACTGCCATACTTGCCCTGCACCATATTTCCTATGTAGATTTCATTGGTCAGCATATCGGAAATAGCAAAATACTTCCAAAGTGTGCTGTTTTTGCGCTTTGGCTGCTGATACCGCAGACCATGCAGACGCTTATACTCCGTAGGATTCGGCACACCGCGCTCATTGAGCATTCGGGCAATGGCGGTCTTACCGTATCCCTGTGAAAATAGGGTAAATACCTCCCTCACAATTGCAGCCGCTTCTTCATCTACAATGAGATGTCCCTTTTGCTCCGGATCTTTCTTGTAACCGTAGAGCGCAAAAGCGCCGATATGAAAACCGCTTTTTCGGCGGCTGGTCAAAACAGCACGGATATTTTCAGACATATCCTCCAGATACCATTCATTGATCATGCCATTGACCTGACGGATTTTCTTATTGCCCTTGTTTGCTGTATCCGCGTTGTCTATGAGACTAACAAAACGAATCCCCCAAACAGCAAAAAGTCCGTTGATATACTTTTCCACCAGCTCCAGTTCACGGGTAAAACGAGACTGGCTCTTGCAAAGAATGATGTCAAACTTATGCGCTTCGGCATCGTCCAACAGACGCTTGAATTCCGGTCGGTTTCGGTCCGCACCAGTGTAGTTGTCATCACTGTAAATACTGTATACATCCCAGCCTTGCTGAATGGCATATTCCAGCAGCATAGCCTTTTGATTTTGGATGCTGTTGCTGTCATCCGTTTCCTGTTTCTTGTTGCGGTCTTCTTCAGACAGACGGCAATAAATCGCAACCTTTTCCATTTGCTCTGCCTCCAATCATATGAATCAACAGATAAAAAGACCCGCTTTCATCACAGCTTGAGCGCGATGAAAGCGGGTTGATGTATTTGCACCGATATTCAGTTATCTGGCACCGGACAGGATCACTTTGGAGCGTTCCAGTTGATTGATCAGCTGAATCCAAACATTTGTGTAGGTCTGAACGGTAGTGCAGTTCTCGCCGCTTTTAAAGTAGCTCTTGCAGGTAGAGTCATTCATCATAAATTCCTCCTATAATTAAAGTATGCCGGTATCCGGCTGGGCAGAAGTAAAATTTTTGCTGCCCTGATAAAATGTTGATGTAAGAATTAAACTTTAAATTCCACTATGGATACTAAAGCCCCGCAGCAATCAGCTGCTCCAGAGACGGCAGATAGGGAATGCCAGCTCTGGCTTCGATCGTAACGGGGTTGATTCCTAACTTTTTCAGTTGCTTTAGCCTCTTTTTGCCATTTTCAAACTTCTCCTTGATTCTCTTTTTATCGAGCAGATCGTATCGGTTGATCTTCTCCAGAAAATCGAGCAGATTTTTCCGTTTCGCGTTTGAAATATCCGTTGTGCCAAGATATTCCCTTATTGCCGACAGCGTATAGTACGGCATATCCGATACGAGTCTGCGCAGAACGCGGCGCATGGTAGATACCCCGTTGGCCGCAAGCTCTAAGAGCTGATATGGCCAGCGATCATCTATATTAGCCTTGCACCGGCTAAGCTCTTCCTGTATTCCTGGACGAAGTATAGAAACTTCCACTCTCAGTATACGTCTCGTTCCATCATAGTCTGTGTGATAGCCTTCACGTTTAATTTGATATAGCTTGTCATACACAGTAACCTGATAGTATCGGCTAATCCTTCGAAACGAGTGAGCATTCCGCTCGTCGCCTTCCGGGTAAGACTGGACTTTCCAACCAGTTGCGGAGCTTCCCTTTTTCAAAAGGCGTATGTAAGCATCTATATACCGCTGATCTTGAAGGCCTACGTTTCTGCATAGGTCCAGCCTGCTAAGCTGCATTTGGTAACTATACCGCTCAATTGTAAGCCAGCTTAGGATCTCTTCTATTGCAATGTATATCTTATTTACGCTCTCGGTAGATGGCACAAACAGTGCCGCGGCATCGTTGCTGCCAAGAACCTTCGCCGGCGTTACAACGAGATGCAAGGTACTCCCGGGAACAGAGGCGCTGCTTTCAAGGAAAAATCTCACGCCTTCATCACACCAGCGGTTGAAGTACAAACGATTATTTTGTGGATAACACATGTCTTTCTTACCCTTGGCGTAGGTATAAAGCGCATCACGAACAGCCTTGGTTTCTTCACTGGAAAGCTGCGTTTTAAGTTCAAACGTATGTACAGACATTGTCATAACAAACACTCCTATCATTTATGTTTGATCGTTTTCTTTTTTACACACGAAAACGTCATAGTAAGTAGTAATCAAGTGATCGAATTACCTTTGTGTTAGTGGTAAATAAAATTTAAAACAGGCTTTTTCATGTAAAACAGTTTTTTATTGTAGATACCCTATATTCATGGAGAATATCTCTTTGATGAATTGAAAAATGGAACCAATATTATACACAATAATAGATACCAATTTTATATTAGCTATACTAATAATGCTCTATTATAATCCTGCGAAATACACAAGGTTGAAATCTACGAATAGTTACATCGTAATTTCAATATCAAATTTTTCAGCGACAAGCGCACAATGAAATGCGTCCCCTATTTATAATGCAGAAAGCAGTTCTATTCTGAAAAACCTTCATCTGATGCTATCTGGCTGTTGGCCCCGAAATAAAAAATAAAGCGCCGCGTTTTCACGCGGCAGACAAGTTCCGTTTCTACGAGAAGAAGATCAAATCGGGATGATCTGATGGGGGACGCCCTCCCCTTCCCTCTGACGTGCTAGTCTGATTTTTCCAATATATGAAAGTATTTATATATTGACTATTTATAATTAAAATGGTATTTAGTGTATTTAAAGGAGATTGTGACAATGGGAATGATGGAAGATTGGCATGATGCCGTTCATATGATTTACGAGCTGCGGGAACGACTTGACCTGGCAACAAGCAACTTTGACGACGACTATCGCAGCAAGATTCTGAAGCATTTATTTTGCTGCTCACTTGCTCCAATCGAACGGGGAAAAATCGAAATTCATCTCCTGTTTCTGCTCTATGTGATAACGCCGGATGAATTGCCGGACACAAGTCAGATGACATTCTCGGTATTGGACTTATCGTGGATCGCAAGCCAAAATATTCAAAAGATCAGAAAAATCATTCATCCAGAGGAGCCGGATATAGTTGATGTCCGTGTCATTACAAAACGGGATCCGGAGGCACGTGAGAATCTGCGCAAATGGCTCAAAGGCGCCCGAAAACAGATTCAGCGAGATGTCCAGAAGCTCCTGCAAATGGATCAACAGGCATTTCTCCAATATTCCTCGCAAAGTATTTGGCTATCGCTTGTACAACACGCGGAACTCCACCCCATAAACAGCAAGCAAGAGACTGTTGTGCAGGATCTTCTTGTAAACTGGCAGGGTCAAATCGTAAAAGAGGAAAAGACTCGCAAGCCGCTTCCCTACGATCTGAGAAGATTGTGCCAGAGATTTTCCCGATACCTGCCACTTCCCGATATCCGCAGTGAATTTTTGATGCAGCGCATCCCGGATGATGAGAAAAAGAATGGACGGCAGATTGGCGCTGCACCGTTTCATATAGGCTGGTATGATATTTACGGGACGGCGGTGATGTCCGGCGTTTACACTTCGACTGAAAAGACTGCTCTCTACGGAAGCGCGTTGCTGCGCAACCGCCCGACGGCGGCCGGAGGACTGGACAAGCTATTGGCCGCAGCACCTTATGAGGTTACGGTGCCGCTTTTGTGCTATGGAATTTTCTCTGTCATCAAGCCATTTGTGCCAGGCTATCCAGCCAGAATTTCAGCACATGAGCCTTTTTCAAAGGTAATTCAAAAGCAAAACCACCTGTTCTTTTTATCGCTGACCGGTGATCATGCCGAAGACCTGGCAAAGCTCTTTTTCGGCTCGTTCACAGATTATGGCAAGGAAGAGTCCATAACTGAAAAGCTTGTCCGCCGAATCCAAGGCCGGGTCCATGACGGCGTTGTGATTTTGAACCGGCAATACAAAGACCTACAGGCATTCCGTAACGGAGCACTGCTCCGGGACGCCTGTATTGTCCTGACAAATGCCGCTTTTGAAGACAATGATTATGAAATCTGCCTCAGTTCTGATCAATTCCGCACTGAACCGGACACAGCAGATATGCAGCGGGTATTTCCAGATTTGTTGGTTGCTTTTTTAGACTGGTTCCAGCGTGAATATATAAGCCGGCAAAAGGAAGCGGTACGCGAGGCATTGGGTGTCATTGCCGATAATGCAGAAAATTTATGCTGTGAGTTGCTGTGGTTAGACAAAAAATCTGATAAAGAATTCCCAAAGAAATTCCGAAAACTTCGAGATTTTCCCGCTGGTACTTGGCAGGAATTGGGTATTATAATCGACCTGTATATGAATCGGCTGAACGATATTATCGAAGAAGAATATGCCAATCATGCTTTCGGCGAAAAGCTAAAACAGTATGACCTAAGTAAAGTGAACAGCTTTGCCGCTCAGGCCAAAAAATTCATGAAAGATCGGCATATGAAAGCAGAGGATTCCTTTGTCAATTCTCTTTTCAATCTAAAGCTGATCCGGTCACAATTTCCTTTAGAAAAATCAGCCAACCTCCAGATTGCCCTTTTTGTATTTCGCAAATTCATGCGGGCAAATCCTGCATACGCCAATGTAGAGCTTCCCCGTCCGTGGGAGGAATATTTGGCGCTTGACCGGCCGTCCGAGCAAGATGACGTCAAGCTGTTCTTTGATTTTCTGTCAGATAAGATCGTAGCGGGAGAGATCATTCCGTTCCGGGCAGAGAGGACTTCTGCGTGCTGCGGGTGGTATGACCGGAAAAAAGAGCTAATCTATATGCCCTACCCGGACTACTTCGCCAATTTTCGAAAGTGGCTGCTTGAAAGAAGGCAGGTCGATCTTCCCAACCAGAGAATCTTCCAGCAGAAAATGGCAGATCAGGGTCTGCTATTGCTGGCAGATAACCACAGCAACAGCGGATATATGCGGCCAGACTACCGAATCATAGTAGATTCGGCAGCTGACCCAAATGCGAAACAACGAAAGGTAATCAAAATCTGTACAGATACAAAGCTTCTCACATCAGACGCTGAATCGGTCTTACAAAAACTAGCGGAGCAGCAAACTTCGAGGCGCAGAGCATCCCACAATCGCTCAATAGCGCTCTAACAGGTCTTCCCTCTTCACCCTCCACTGCTTTCCAACTCTAAACGCCGGCAGCTCGCCGGACTGGACCATCTTGTAGAAGGTGTTCTTCCCAATCGCCAGCAGCTCCATCACCTCTCGGGGTGTCAAATACTCGTTGAGCTCCAGCGTGCCGTCATAGTCCTCACGCTCATAGCCGAACTCATCGTAGCGGTCATCATATCTTGTCATCGTAAAAACCTCCTATGTTGAAATTGGCATAAAGCCTTATATCCTTGTTGTCCCCTTCTGTCCCATTTAGCGTTATTTCTTACATCTCAACCGTATATTATTAGTAAGAGAAAGAGCCAGAACCCGAAGATCCTCGATGATCACGGGCTCTGGCTCTTTTTCGATTTTGCAGAGAAAATGATGGATTTTCTGCTCTGCAAGCTGCAAATCAGCGGAAAACACACGAAAAATGCGAAAGGAGACTATGACTATGCTGCACCACTTACTGCGTCTCATCCGCACGGTTTTAGCGGAGATTGTCGGCGTTCTGCTGCGAAAGGCCGTGTTATCATGATGGACGCAAGGGACAGAAAGGGAGAAGATCACCAAGGATAATCAGAACTTGAATACCAACAACATCATTGAAATTTTACTGGCCGCTGCCGCCGCGCTGCTCTGTGCAGCGATTGACTATTTTACAAAGGAGAATGAAAACGATGACTGAACATTACACCTGCCGCCACTGCGGAGAAACGATTTTGACCACCCCGATCTGGATGAACGAGAGTCCTTTATGCGAGAGCTGTGCTGAGGAAACAACGATGCTCTGCTCCCACTGCGGTGAGCGCATCTATCGGGACGACAACGCCGGAGACGAATCCACGCCGCTCTGTCAGGACTGCTATGACCGTCACTACACAAACTGTCACAACTGTGGTGATCTCATTCGAGTCATCCATACTTATTATGCCTGTGAGAGCGATGGCAACGAATATCCGTTCTGCTATGACTGCTACACGAGCCGCACTTCCCGCAAGCCGATCCAGGACTACTATTACAAGCCTGAGCCGCTGTTCCGTGGGAACGGTGATCGCTATTTTGGCGTAGAGCTGGAAGTGGACGGAGCCGGTGAGGACGACGACAACGCCGCCGAGGTCATGTCCATCGCAAACGGCAACGGCTTGGAAAACCTCTACTGCAAGCACGACGGCTCTCTGGACGACGGCTTTGAGATGGTGACGCATCCCATGACGCTCGCCTACCATCAGTCAGAAATGCCGTGGGCGGACATCTTGCGGAAGGCCGTGCAGATGGGATACACCAGCCACCAAGCAGGCACCTGTGGACTTCATGTTCACGTCAACCGCAATGCTTTTGGTGAGACGGAAGCACAGCAGGACGCCGTGATTGCCCGCATTTTATATTTCTTTGAAAAGAACTGGGAAGAGCTTCTGAAGTTCAGTCGAAGAACGCAGCATCAGCTCGACCAGTGGGCGGCCCGTTATGGCTACAAAGATCAGCCGAAGGAGCTTTTGGACCATGCCAAGAAGAGCGCTCACGCCGGTCGCTATACCAGCGTCAACCTCACGAACAAGAACACCATTGAGTTTCGCATTTTCCGTGGAACCCTCAAATACAACACGCTCATTGCCACATTACAGCTCCTTGACCGGATCTGTGATGTGGCTCTTTTCATGTCCGACGAGGAGTTGAAAGCGATGTCTTGGACGACCTTTGTCTCCGGCTGCACACAGCCTGAGCTGGTACAGTATTTGAAGGAGCGGCGCTTGTATGTGAACGAGCCGGTAGAAAGCGAGGCGGAGGTCTGATGTGCTGCTTATTCGGCCTGATCGACAGCCGGAACCAATTCAGCGCCAAGGAGAAGAGCCGCATCCTCTCCGTATTGGCGACGGAATGTGAAGAGCGCGGTACAGACGCCACCGGCATCGCGTACTGTTCTCACCGGTATTTGAGCATCTACAAGCGTCCCGTAGCGGCACACCGGATGCGGTTCCGTATTCCGGCAGACAGCAGGGTCATCATGGGCCATACCCGTATGACCACGCAGGGCGACGCGCGAAGGAATCGAAACAATCACCCGTTCCTTGGCTACGTAGAAAATAAGCCGTTCGCCCTTGCACACAACGGCGTTCTCTGGAACGACGGCATTCTTCGCCGCACCAAGCACTTGCCAAAAACAAGGATTGAGACGGACAGCTATGTGGCCGTCCAGCTCATTGAGCAGAAAAATGCCCTCGACTTTTCCAGCCTTACATACATGGCGGAAACGGTCGAGGGTTCTTTTACATTCACTGTGCTGGATCAGCGGGAGAATCTGTACTTCGTGAAGGGGGATAATCCGCTGTGTCTCTATTACTACCCACACTGCGGCCTGTACCTGTATGCGTCCACCGAGGCTATCCTGAATCGCGCGCTGAAACGGATGCATCTGCCCATCGGCAAGCCGGAGCGCGTCGAGCTGAACTGTGGAGATATTTTGAAGCTCCGCCCCACTGGGCAGATGGAAAGGGCCTCTTTCGACGCGGCGAATCTGCTTTGCCCATGGAGCAGCTTTTCGCTGTATCCCGTGCAGAGAAAGGCCGTCCCGCAGCAGCACAGAGCCGAACAGGAATATCTGGACACGCTGAAAGGCGTTGCCGCCTACTACGGCTACGAACCAAGCTCTATTGACGAGCTGCTGGACGTAGGCTTTTCCACCGACGAAATTGAAGAACTGTTATACGAAAGGATGATCTACTGATGAGCATTTACGAGATTGACGCGAAGGTCAAAGAGTTAAAGGAACTGCGAGACATGGAAGCCGAGGTAAAGTCCTCCATCGCGGCCATTGAAGATTCCCTGAAAGCTGAAATGCTGGCAAAGAACACGGATGTGCTGTCCGGAAAGGACTACCTCATTACTTGGAAAACCATCATTACAAACCGCTTCGACAGCGCCGCCTTCAAGCTGACGCACGCAGATCTGTTCAATCAGTTCAGCCGCAGCACCACCACGCGACGCTTTGTCATTGCGTAAGGGGGATTGCTCATGCAAGTTGTTATTGTGGAACCTGAGAAGAAACCGTTCGTGCAGAACATCGACGATACCCTTACTTCCATGCAGCAGATCGTCGGCGGAACCATTCAGGCGGTCTATCCATTTGAGGAACCGGTCGCCCTGATCTGCAACGATGAAGGAAAGCTGCTGAACCTGCCCCTGAACCGCGCGCTGAGAGACAGCAATGGAGCTATCTACGACATCGTGGCGGGGACCTTCTTCCTCTGCGCGGCCCCAGTTGACAGCGACCGCTTTGAATGCCTGACCGATGAACAGGTGCAGATCTACTTGGAGCGCTTTGCTACTCCGGAGCAGTTTATCATGGTCAACGGTGATATCTTCGTCCTGCCGTACCTGTAAGGCGTCCCGTTAGGGCATACCCCAGCGAGACGCAAAAAAAGAGTCCCATTAGGGTTACTTTCCGCATTTTGGAACGTGCCATTTGCGGAGAGGACCCTAATGGGACATTTTGTTGAAAGGAAATTATTTTGTGAAAATCGGATATATCAGGGTCAGTACACAGGAACAAAATTCCATGAGGCAGGAAGTCCTGATGGAATCTCTCGGTGTCGATGAAGTCTATATTGACCGCATGAGCGGCAAAAGCACTAACCGTCCGGAGCTGCAAAAGATGATGGAATACGTCCGCAGGGGCGATACCGTTATCGTCGAATCCATCAGCCGCTTTGCCCGCAACACGCGAGATCTTCTGGATTTGGTAGAGAAGCTGTCTGAAAAAGGTGTGGAGTTCGTCAGTAAGAAAGAGGCAATCGATACTACGATACCGACAGGGAAGTTTATGCTCACTGTCTTTGGGGCTGTCGCCGAGCTGGAACGGGAATACATTTTGCAGCGTCAGCAGGAAGGTATTGCTATCGCCAAAGAAGAAGGAAAGTACAAGGGCCGCAAGCCGATTGAACGGTCAAATTTTGATTCCGTTGTAAAGCAGTGGCAGGAAGGCAGAATCAGTGCATCAGAAGCTATGAAGATGCTGCGCATGACGAAAAGCACATTTTATCGAAAGGTCAAAAAAGCCAACAGCACCGCGCCGGAACAACGCTAAGATCAGACGGAAGCTTTGACAGACCAATAGAAGAAATGGCTGCCCCAAATCCGCCGCAGCCATTTCTTTTAGGTGAGTCCTTCGCCTTTTTTTCAAAAAGCTCGTCGATCGTACAGCTGAGCAGCTGCGCCAGCTTCGGCAGCTTGTTCGCGCGGGGAATGTTCTCGTTAATAAACCATTTGTTGACCGTGCTGCTGTCAACGCTGAGTTGATCGACGAGATTGCGCCGTGGCAGGCCCTTCATCTCGCGCAGCCCCCCGGC
>ERZ780168.2993-NODE-2993-length-13993-cov-4.758502_pt1 | contig 13993 bp, 15 predicted proteins | sample MGYA00510981_ERZ780168 | MGnify/ENA primary metagenome ERZ780168 (study PRJEB29588, sample SAMEA2158769) | human gut metagenome | biome: human gut; feature: human-associated habitat; material: faeces | place: Denmark | collected 2008/2010 ...
GCAGGCAGCTTAACGGTACTATCCGCACATCGCTTTGGTCGGGCCAAGGAAGAACTGCAAACAGCGGAGTTGCTTTTGAAAAATGCAAATTTCCGGTCTTCAATCAACCGCTCCTATTACGCTATTTTTCATGCGATTCGCGCAGTCAATGCATTGGATGGATTTGACAGCAGCAAGCACAGCGGAGTAATTGCACACTTCAATCAGGAGTATGTCAAGACTGGCGTGTTTGAGAAGGGAGCATCAAAAATTATCCGCAATGCGTCGGAGTTGCGTGAACAGGCTGATTATGAGGACTTTTATGAAGCAACGCAGGAGGAAGCTTCTGATGTGTTTATGCAGGCATCTCAATTTATTTCAGAGGTGGAACACTATCTTCATAGCAAAGCGATTCTCTAATCAGTAGTTACCTTTAGACTACTATTTGACTACTACCGCAAAAAATCTCAGAAGCCCTGCCCTGCAAGGCTTCTGAGGTTTTTCTTCAAAATGCCAAAAATTTGTGCAATCTCAACCAAGCCCTTGCGCCGCAGGGCTTTCCGGCTTGACGGCCTGATAACTCCGACCGTCGACATTGCTCCTGTCAAGCTCTATCCTTATGTAAAAAGCAAGACGCAAACTCATGCATTTGAGTTTGCGTCTTGCTTTTGCCCGTACCGACTGTACCCCCATGACACATTGTGTACCTATGGGGCGAAACAGTTGAAACTTCTGGGCTTTTCGCAGCGGCATCTTTTTGGTGCAGCTTGATGTGTTTTCACTACACTATAGATGAACAAGTATCATGACGTGATGTCAGCTCATGTCGGAGAAATTCGAGTTCGGTTCGACTATTAGCCGCGACAAATGCGCTGTTGAATTCCAATTCGCCGCAAAGTGCCCAAATATTCATTTCCTCAATCACATTTGAATCTGAAACGACGGCGGTCATCCCGGCGCACGCCATTTCCCGTGGTATCAATAGTATGGCGCCTTTCGGACAAACCGGCGCAACTATATGTGGAACATCTTGCGATGTTACAAGATAAAAGCAGTTACGTGGAACAACGAGCATTCTTTCTGTCTTATTTATCAAAACCGATACATCCATCTTTTCCAGGTTGCTTTCAATCAGCCCATATGAGCGCAACCCAAAACACGCCAGCATATCATGATTACTTTGCTCCGTGCAGATACTCGCAGTAACAGAGTGCTTGTTCATTTCATCCTCCGCCATTTTGCTTCGGATAAACGCAGCCTTGATATAACGCTTGCATGCATCTGCGTCATCAGCAGAAATCTGCAAGCACGGTATTTCGCCTGTACAGTATTTTTGAATTCTATGGGTTATGATCGATAATGGGTTTTCAATGTTCTCCGCCCAAAACCTTTCGCCTGTTTCAGAATAGTATCCCTTGCAAGTTCCGAGCTTTTTGGAGGACTTGCGCAGAATATCGCCTGTCTGCACATCCAAATACCAGACTTTCTTCTCCGGATCTGTTTCATCCCGAAAATTCCGTAAAACGCAGTTGGGGAGTTGTACATGTGAATTGATATTCATTTCAAGCCCTCACTCACACGCAGTCAATAGTGCGTGTAAAAACACATTTAGATTTTCGAAACGCTATGTTTTTTACTTTTCAGGATTATCTCCCTCCCGATATTGAACTACCGCAGAGGGAACAACCTCTGATGCAGGGTCTGCATGAACATGTTTATCGTCAAAAAAGATATGTGCACCAAATGCCGAAAGCACATCGCGCTTACTTACTCCACCAAGAAAAAACGCCTCATCAATATGTACATTCCATTTTCGCAGAGTTTTGATTGCACGCTCGTGTGCGGGAGCATTTCGCGAAGTAACCAACGCCGTCCGAATAGGTGAATTACCCTTATCCTTAAACAACTCTTGAATATGCGCTATGGTCAAAAGGAAAATTGCAAAAGGCCCTTTTTGCAGCGGAATATCCGCCTTTGCTCTTTCATTGTCCATAAAGGCCTGCATCCCTTCATGCTGATATATACGCTCTGATTCAGATACAAACAAAACTGCATTTCCGTCAAAAGCAATACGTATTTGGTCAATTTTTGCTCTTGGAAAAGATCGCATTCAGCCATATTATCTCACCTGCTCTCTGCCTAATGACAACTTCAGCAACAGCATCTTGAATTCCGGCGATATCCATGACGCGAATTCGCAGCCAATCATCGGATGCGCAAACGTTCCGCCGCCTTTGCCTTGTTTGGAAGCGATACCGATCGCCTTTGTTTTCTCAATCCATAGTTTTGGCGTCAAAGTAAACGAGGCAGTTTTCTTTTTCTCTAAAAGTTCAATGTAGCCCGCTTCTCTGTAATCGGGGTTATTTTCCTGCTCCCACAGATTTAAAAAGGCTAGTGTATTTTCACTGCGCAGCCAGCTCTGTATCACATATCCCGGGGTATTCTTGCTGTGATTTCGTGCAAGCTCAGTCAGTGAAATGTAACTATCCTCCTGCTTTTGGGGCTGAGACTTCGACTGCTTTCTCTGTTCCATGCGGGCCAACACCTCCGCCTTACTTCTTTTATAGCCGGCAAGAACAGAAAGCCTGTATTCGTCAATCTCATTGTCCTTCGCAATTCGCAATATAATTCGGTCCCGCTCCTCACAGGTGATGATATCCTCAGCTACGAGGGGCTCCAACAAGTTTCCGATACCGATCATATCCACCAAACTAAGTTTCTCTGCCACATCTCTCACCTCTTAAGGTTATTGTAGCATAATGTACAGAAATATAAAAGATGGATCATTTCTGAGCCATAATATGCGAAACATAGCGCGTATTTTTTCTCGGTAAGCCCTCCTTGTCATAATCAATGTTACAGCGTGCCGCCTTTTCAAATTGTACATCCAGAAACTTCTTTAGCCCGATGATCGCCACATATTTTCCGTTAGAAAGAAGATGGTCTACCGCGGCACGAGTCCATTTTGCCTTTCCAGTCGGAGACGGTATTTGTTTTGAAAAAAGCATATCTGCAACCTTTCCCAAACTTGCACCTGCCATGTAGAGGTCAAAAACCAGGGCAACGTTATCTGCTTCACTCCTGTTGATTTCAAGTGTCCCGTTGTTGGTCAAAGTAAAACCATATGGTATTCTCATGTTTTGTTCCTCCTAAAATAAAAATTCCTATGTTGCCACCTCATCCAAGAGATAAAACATAGGAATAAATGATATTTTGCTATCTTCTGTATGCACATTCTGCACAGTTTGCGAGTTTATTTCATGTGACTTTCCAGCAAAAAATCAAAAACCATGTATAACTCAAGTTATACACGGTTTTTGTCTAATTTGGCAAGCAGCACCCTTTTAGATCCCTCGACTTAAAATCTCCTGAAATCTCAAGGGTTTTCGCGTTTCCTGCAAGTCAAAGCAGCTTAGTCTCAAGGGCTGAGTAGAACCAAAATAGATGCTTGCCCTCTGTTGTCTTTATTATAGCTCTTATTGCACTGTTTTGCAATGAAAACTACACACATGGTCGCATTTAATATATCACTTCATTTTGCAGCCATTCTTATCTCTCAGTGTGTCCGCCATAACACACATACGGTTCACTCCGGCAAGGCGTCTATTTTTTGGAGCGAAAGCATTACTTGCCCAACAAATGGAATGCCTGCGGTGTCCGTTCCTCCCAGAAGGCAGGCAAAAGACGCGGCTGCGCACAGATCCGGTTTGAGCAGTTCCAGTGAAAAGTCTGCCGTATACTGGCCGCTTGTATGTTTTCTGAGCGTTCCCTGCTGACAACAAGCAAAGTTGGCACTGGTGCTTCGGCCGCTCAGTCCAAAAATCAGACTCTCCTCTACGGGTTCAAAGGGACAAGAGAAGGTAACTGTTATGCTTTTTTTCTGATTGGATTCCAGATATACCGGCGCAGCATCTATCCGCCGAGTCTTTTGTGAAGCAAACATTTCAAGCGCATCCAAATCTTTGCATATTCTCAAATTATCTGTTTCACGAAGCAGCGTCAATGCATTCTCAACCTTACCACAGCGGATGAGGCTTCGTGCTTCGTTCTCCGCCCTTGCTATAGCCTCGCAGTCGGCGTTCCAAAGATCAGACAGAAGCTTACGGCCGTCGTCTGCGGTGTCACAATACAGCAGATCCATTGCATTTTGGTAATCACGGAATCTCTGCCAGACACTTCTTGAATATCCCATCTCTTCGGGTGCTGATAAATAGTGTTTTGCGGCTCGCTCAACAGGCTTTTCCATGGAGTTCAGGGCTTTCGGAAGTCCTGCGGCCGGGTGTGTCGGCATATAGGGAAGCTGGCAGGGCCGCCCAAGACAAGTCCATATTTTTGTAAACAATGCCTCATTGGAAAACTCACATACGATGCTGTCTACAGTGGAGCCGGTGCAAATGCGGCGGATACTGGAATAATGCGGAGAGCGCCCAGGGCCAACCCGTTCCGCGTCATCCGGCGTGCCCTCATAGTGTTCAGACATGATATTGCCTAATTCACGGGGTGAAACCTTATGGTTCGGGCGGCAAACAAAGGGCAGATCATTTGTTGTGTTCCCGCATTTCTGATGCATCAGCTTCTGAAGAGCGTGCTTTGCGCGCAATACATTATAAGGTTGGTGTTGTTTTTCCTCTATCGCATACGCCTTTGCAAAGTCAAAATCCTCAAAACTGCCATCCTGCCGGGGTTTATACCACCCTTTTTCTATGGCGTATTCAACCAGATCCGGCGAATAGTAGGCTTCCGGGAAGTCGTTGAGCCCGTGCAGTGTATAGTGATTAGGCATTACTGCCACCATATCGTCCGGAATGCGAACTGCCATATAATGTCGACCGCTGACGATCTGAATCATAAACGCTTCGTTCTTGTCTGCAAACGTGTAGCTTCGTCCGTCTGGCGCATATCCATATGTATCGACCATTTCGATAGCGATCTGCAGCGCTTCCCGCGCCGTCGATGCCCGTTCAGCTACTATGCGGCGAAGATTTCCCTCTATGCCGCCATTGCTCAGGCGAGACGGATCCCGTGTGTTCTCCTTTGAGACTTTACAGCTGTTACTTACAATAAGAATGCCCGCATCGTTGAAATAGGTATCTGCATTGGACAAGCCGTACATTCCTGCTTTCACTTCGACCCATAGATACCCACGTGTATGTTCGATCTGAGGGATCAACGCCCGCCCATTTTCAGCAGGGATCACAGAGCCTGCCTGCCAATTCATTTGCGGGACATCGCCGCGATAGACTTTGCAATATACATTGTCATCCTCGTTATGTGCGACAAGGACCTGGCCGGTCGTTGTCGCATTCTTTCCGGCAATCAATGTCATGCAGTTCCACGCAGAACGATCTGAATGATCACATACATGCTCAATAAACTCTCCGTCCAGCATTCTGATTCCTCCCACTGTATTTTGTAAAACCAATTTGCAAGTGCGCAGAGCACACACTATTTCATTCTTAGAATGCTCTGACTATATTCTACCAAATTCAACACGTATGCGCAACTCTAACAGTTAAAATCCCCGTTTTTAAACATTTTTATTTATAATGGTCACAGGCACAGTTTGGGCCACATATTCCACTCAATTGGCTCCCCACAAAAATTCCTTTGCAAAAAGCTCACGGTCAAGATTCTTAATTGATTGTCGTTCAAATTCAATTTGCCGTGGTTTGTCCTAAAATGTAAGCGCAACCGCATAGTCGCTGTAGGCAGCTAAAGAGGTCGTCCCTAAACGTTAGGACGACCTCCAAGCCGTTTTCTGCATATTGCAAGACAATTTTGCAGTAATACACGGTTTTACGTTGTACTCATAACTTTTTCTCAACTTTACACCCCTTCGCCAAAGATAATTGGCAATTGGTCATCACTATATAGTCAAATAAGCGGCGATAGAAATTCCCTTTTGCTGGAGCATTTCGGCAGCTGCGGATCCTACGGCTAGTCTCTAGCTTGATCCAGCTCTGACTGCGGCTGTTTTTAGGATACTTGATGTACTTTCCTGTGTGCAGCAGCGTCCGACCGTCAAAGCCCCAATCGATGTATCTGCGATGCGTGGCATGGTTGCCATAATTTATAATGTGCAGCAGTCCGTCACTCTTTTGAATGTCGCGAACGCGGCGCAGCCTACGCCGGTTTTTGCTTCTCAGATGCGCTTCAGATGATTCATTCTCCGCGAGCCCAGCGATCTTCTCTCTTAATTCGCTTTCGGTCATAAAGCCTTCTACTAGGCACGGTGCGCGTCACGGGCGATATACCGTACCAACTTCCGCGCTGTTTGCTGTGATATTCCTTCTGCGCTCGCTTGCTCTGCTTCTTCAGCGGTACTGTATTGATCATACTTCATCCCCCTCTAGTTTTACATTTGCATTACAAACCGTATTTTTGTCTTGCATCTGGCTGCCATCTCTGATATTTTGTAATATCACGATCTTAAAGGAGGCAAGCAAAATGGACTTGAAGACCTACCCTGTGATTGATCCTGTCGCCACGGGAAACAACATCCGCCGTCTGCGCATGGAGCGCGGCCTGACCGTCCGGGATCTGCAAAGCTACTTCGGCTTTGAAGAACCGCGGGCGATCTACAAGTGGCAGAAGGGTGAAAGCCTGCCCACGGTAGATAATCTCTATGCACTCGGAGTGCTCTTTGAGGTTCCGATAGATCAGATTCTTGTTCCTGTTATAAAACTGCATATTGTCAGTGAGCAGCAGGCCGAGACCTGCTGCTCACATCATTTTCTCCCCGGCTATTTTGGATACGGCAAGCGTCCGATGCAGCTTCCACCATTTGCTCCGCCTGCATTGCCTGCTGCGTGACAGGTCACGCATTCAGCTTCGCACACGGAAAAAGATCAGCATTTGATCGTAATTGATTTCGTAATCAGCGAGTCAGGCTTGTACGCCTTACATATGGAAATGTCAGTTTGGATGCAGGAAAACGTGTGATATGGAAAAAGCGGTTTTCGCGGAAGAACGTCTGGCGAGGACGGAAAAGCGGAACGCTTCTTTTTTCTTCCATAAAAGCTCGTAGGGTGAGCCAAGCCAGAATATCTTTCTAAAAGTGTGCAGCGTTATCGTTCATCTGCACCTGAACCGGTATCCGCATTCTCTTGGCTTGCCGCATCCAAAATAGCCGGGCTGTGCCGGGGTATTATGCCCCGGCGTTTTCTGTATATATCTCGAATGCTTCAGCGAAGCTGGCATTCACATCAAAAGGCGGCGCATAGTCCACCTTCGACGTAACAAGGCACAGGTCAATTTTAGCGGAAGTCTCGTCAGCCCGCTGATTCAGTCTGCCGAGCGCAGCGCGGATGACCTTGCGGTCATAATTGATCGTCGTCACTCGCCGTACATCGCAGCGATAGGAGATCTGATTGCCCTCGGCGTTGAACCGGTAACCGGTGCCACCGTTTGAAATCGTCTGCTCGGAGCTGCGCAGATCATTCATCCGTTTGAACGTGCGGGCAATGCCCTGACGCGTTGTGTTGAGGCTGACCGCGCTGTCCATATCGATGTCCAGCTCCGACTTTGCCTTGCGCATTTTCGTGGAGGCTATCAGGTACATCGCGTTGGTTATCTTCTGAGTATCCCGGACGCTTTTAATGCGGTCCTTAATCTCTTTCGTGTTAGCCATAGCGCACCGCCTTAACCGCCGTTACGCTCCAGAAAGCGCTTTGCGAAGCCGAGCAGGGACTCTCTCTCCTCCTCGGAGGTCTCTCCGGTGCGGTCTATCTTCTCGCAGAGGTCGGGGATCTCCGAAGCTGCGGAATCCAGCAGGCCGCGGCTGAACTGCGGAATTTTGTCCACCGGGATGTCCTGGAAGATGTGACCCATAGCGGCGGTCAGCAGGATTACCTGCTCGTGCTGCTTGTATGGGTTGTACTGCTTCTGGCGGAGCAGTCTCATCAGACCCTGACCGTAGCGGAGCTGCTTCTTGGTAGCCTCGTCCAGGTCGCTGGAGAACTGCATGAAAACTTCCATCTCGCGGTACTGTGCGAGGTCGAGACGGATAGCGCCGGTCGCCTTCTTCATTGCCTTTGTCTGAGCCGCGCCGCCCACACGGGATACCGACAGACCGACGTTTACAGCCGGGCGCTGACCGGAGTGGAACAGGTCGCTCTCAAGGAATATCTGACCATCTGTGATGGAGATTATATTTGTAGGGATATACGCGGAAACGTCGCCCGCCTGGGTCTCGACTATCGGGAGGGCGGTCATGCTGCCGCCGCCGAGCGCGTCGGAGAGGTGCGCGGAACGCTCCAGCAGACGTGAATGCAGGTAGAATACGTCGCCGGGGTACGCCTCACGTCCCGGGGAGCGCTCCAGCAGGAGGCTCAGCGTACGGTAAGCTACCGCGTGCTTGGAAAGGTCGTCGTAAACTATCAGGACGTCCTTGCCGTGGTTCATGAAGAACTCGCCCATTGCGCAGCCGGAGTAGGGTGCGATGTACTGAAGCGTTGCGGAGTCGCTGGCGGTTGCGTTTACGATTATCGTGTAATCCATCGCGCCGTGCTTGCGGAGGTTCTCGGCGAGCTGCGCCACGGAGGACGCCTTCTGACCGATAGCAACGTAAATGCAGACTACTCCCTTGCCCTTCTGGTTGAGGATAGTGTCCAGTGCGATGGCGGTCTTGCCGGTCTGGCGGTCGCCGATTATCAGCTCACGCTGACCTCTGCCTATCGGGAACATGGAGTCTATCGACAGCAGACCGGTCTCCATCGGGCGGTTGACCGGCTGGCGGTCGATGATGCCGGGGGCGGGGTTCTCTATCGGGTAGTAGTCCTCCTGGGTTATCGGACCCTTGCCGTCGACCGGCTCGCCCAGTGCGTTGATGACGCGTCCCATGAACGCCTCGCCGACCGGTATGCCAGCGACCTTCTTGGTGCGGCGCACCATGCTGCCCTCGGTTATCTCGCTCTCGTCGCCGAAGATTACGCAGCCTATCTCGTCCTCCTTGAGGTCGAGAATCATGCCCTTGATACCGCATTCGAACAGCAGTATCTCGCCGTACTCGGCGTCCTCAAGTCCGCTGATGGTCGCGATTCCGTCGCCGACGGTGAGCACCGTGCCGACTTCCTCGTCCTTCGGGACAGGCTCGAAGTCCTCTATCGCCTGGCGAATCATCGGCAGGACGTCCTGCTTGCCGCGGATAGCCTCGGAAATGCTCTGCTTGAGCTGCTTTGCGCGGCCCTCGGCGCTCCAGTCGAATATGCGGTCGAGGTTCCACTTGTAGGTGGAGGTGCCTATCTCGATGCGGAAGCCGTCGCGCACGCTGTCGTCCTGCTTCGGAATGACTGCTACTGCGGCGTTGTACTTCTTCTCAAGGAAGTCCTGAACCTTCTTGAGCTGTTCGTCCGTGGGAGTTTCACGGCTGTATACGAACGCTTCGACCTCGACTTTTCTGATCTCGTGTTCTGTCATCAGTCATTACTCCTTTCCGGAATCGTCGGACTCAGCGCTGTCAAAGCTGTCGTATGCGCTTCCGGCAGGTACGAGCAGCTTGTCGACAGCAGCGGATACCATTTCCTCGATCTGCGCGTTTGCTTCCTGAAGCACCTTGTTCTTCTCGGCGAGCGCGGCTCTCTTTGCGTCGGCGAGTATGCGCTGCTTCTCCTGCTCGGCTTCATCAAGGTGAGCCTTCGCAGCGGCGTCGGCGTCCGCCATAGCCTTCTTCTTCAGCTCTGCGGCTTCGTCCTGAGCCTTCCCGATAAGTCCGGAGTACTTCTGCTGCTCGTTTTCAGCGGCTGCGAGCTTCTCGGCGGCAGCCTTGTCCATATCCTTGTAGTAAGCCTCGCGCTTTGCCATGAAGTTCTTCACCGGCTTGTAGAGCAGCAGCCAGAGTCCGCCGAAAAGGATAATGAAGTTGAACAGATGCAGCAGGATCTGCTGCCAGTCTACATTCAGAGGGATTCCCATAAAATTACCCCCTTACAGTACGAAGATGATGAGGATTGCAACTACCAGGGCGTAAATGATCGCGGTCTCAATGAATACCAGACCAAGCATCATATTGGTACGGATCTTGTCCGCAGCCTCGGGCTGGCGGGAGATACCCTCAGAGGACTTCGCAGTGGTAAGACCCATGCCTATGCCGGCGCCGCATGCTGCGATACCTACGCAGATACCTGCTGCGATAGCCTTGCTGCCGGTGGAATCAGCGGCGCTGTTCGTCTCAGCTTCCTGGGAAACGCTTGTGCCGTCCTGGGGAGCGGGCTCGGACTTATCTGCGGCAGCGAAAGCCACCAGGCTGCAAAGTGCGCATACCATCAGCGCAATGATTCCGCAAACTACTAATTTCTTAACAGATCTCTTCATGATCGTATCCTCCATTGTTCAGTAAAATTTATTTGTTGGTTGATTTGGAAAGGCGCTTTTTTACCGCCTTGACGGGAGGTTCGGAAACCTCGCCGTAGAACATTGCCGTGAGCATAGTCAGGACGTACGCCTGAATAAGCGCGTGCAGCAGCGTGAACATGATTCCCACGAACACCGGGAGAACGAAGCTCAGGCTGATGTTGTAGTAAACCAGCTCGGTGACGAGCAGACCGCTGAGCAGCGCGCCGAAAAGACGGAAGCTCATTGAGATGGGCAGCGAGAACTCCTTGAGGGTCCTGCCGACGCCCTTGATCTTCGCGCCCGCGATGCCTCCGCTGAGGATCACGAGGTAGGACAGGCAGCCGAGCATGATAGCGGCGTTGATGTCAGACAGCGGAGCCGGAAGGGAAATCGCACCTCCTGCGGTGGTCGCCGCCTGAATGCCGAACAGCTCGAACAGGGTCCCCACGAAGATGTAAACGCCCGCTGCGAACACGTAAGCCCCGAGGAACGAGTTCTTATGGGGGCTGCTGGTCTTTGCGAGGTTGTCAAAGAAGGTGACGAGCTGTTCGAGCAGCATCTGGAACTTCCCAGGAACCATTTTAAACTTAGGTATCACGAATATCCGGATAACAGCCGCGAAAACAAGGAGCGCCCCGCACACTATCAGCGATGAGATATACGCCGGGTTGACGTCCTTGATACCGAAAAGGCTGACCTTATTCGTTCCGTGCAGCACCGCGTCGCGCATGACCACCTTGATGGACTCGGACTCGCCGCTGCCGCCCACGAGGAGCGCCGCAACAAGCACTATGACCATCAGCGCGACCCATACGACGATGAATACTGCGCGTTTCTTTTTGCTCATAAAGTTTCTCCTTTCTTTATGTGTCTTTATATATTATCCGCATTTCTGCGGTGATCGTTGCGTTAAGAATGAAATGGAAAAAATTTTCTGCAAAGAGCGGATCACTGCTCCTGCTTTTCGTGAATGAACATCAGGAAGAAGCTTACCGAGAGCAGACCGCAGCACACCCAGATTATTCCGTGGCCAATCGTCTGCGAAAGCACGCTGCCGATTCCGGCTCCTGCGGCGAACACACCGATGACCCCGAAGTAGGTCAGCGACTTTACGAGGGTCTCATGGTCGCGGCTGCGGAAGTACGCCACCAGGGATTCCATGCCGCTGCGCATGTTGCCTATGCACATCGTGCTGGCGTAGGGCTGACCGTGTATCTTGTGGAAGGTCTGCACCTGGAGCGCGCACACGAACGACACGAGCGCGTTGGCAAGCGGGTCGAGCGTCTCGGGAATGAAACCCACGATGAACAGCAGCAGTATTTCCTCGATGAGGACTATCTGCCGCCAGTGTATCTTCTCCTGTCTGCGGTAGTGTACGTGAACCAGTTCTGCCACCGCTATCCCCAGCAGAAACGACAGCACCGGGATGAGATACCGGGCGCAGTGATCCCACTCGCCGTCAAAGAGATAGGCGCTGAACAGTACGATATTCCCCGTCTGGGCATTGGCAAAGACCTCGTTCATGTGTTCCAGCTTCCGTTTCAGTTCCGCGTTTTGCTTCTGAAGCAGTTATATGGAATCTGCCAGAGGGCGAATGAGCTTCGCTACCTCCGCGGCGGTGTATGTACTTTTTTTGTCCGCTGCGGCCATGGATTACACTCCTAAAAAGTAGATTTATCCTGGACTTATTATACCATAAATCCAGGATAAAGTACAGAAAATATTCGGTTTTTAGAATATTTTTGTCAAAACAAATCCTTTGGTTTTCCTTTGCGGATGGCTGTTTTCTGTTCTATTCGGAGTCCTTCCATGAGCCAGCGAAAGCTCTGGGGATCCAGCAGCTTCAGCTCCGCTTCCGACCTGGGCCACTGAAATCTGCCGTTGGACAGGCGCTTGTACAGAAGAATATAGCCGTCTCCTGTCCAATACAGTGCCTTAATTCGGTCTGCCCGGCGACCGCGGAACAGGAAGAGGCTTTCTTCATTCAATTGCGCCATACTGCTGGGTCACAACTGCAGCCAGCCCGTCGATTCCAGGACGAAGGGCGGGGGTTATTGAGCGCTTACTGTCGAAGGTGCAGAGCAGATAATTTATAGGGATTTACCGTTCTCCCGGGCGATCTGCGCAAACCAGTGAGCACTTTCCTTCGGGATTCTTGTTTGCGTCGGATAGTCGACATAGATCAGACCAAAGCGCTCTGCATAGCCGCTGTGCCACTCAAAATTGTCGGTCAGCGACCAGTGGAAAAAGCCGCGGACGTCGGCCCGTTCACATCCTCTGCAAAGCGCAAGCAGATAGCGGTGCAGAAAATCGATCCGGTCCGCGTCGTGGACCTGCCCGTCCAGGAAGATGTGGTCATTACAGCTCAGCCCGCACTCCGTCACGTAGAGCGGCAGCCGGTAGCGGTCAAAGAGAAAGGCAAAGCCATACGCCATGATCTCCGGCGTGACGGGCCACTTGAGCGCCGTGCAGGCAAAGCCCTGCGGCCGCGGCAGATAGACCGGCACGCCGTCCGGCCCGGCGGCGATCTCGCTGCCGTTGTACGAATTGACGCCGATAAAGTCTGGAACAGCGTGCATCGTGTCCCATTCTGCGGGCGTGACGGCGCTTAAAAGGCCGCGAAGCGCTCCCGGTTCTGGCTCGACACAGCCAAGGCACACGGCGTCTAAAACGATCGGGTGCGTGAACATCCAGTCGGCATCCGTCAGGCGGAAGGTCTCCTGCCGCGCGGTGGTCTCATCGGCAGGGCTGTGCGGATAGCAGAGCTTGCCGGTGGAGGCAATACCGATCAAAGCTTCCGGCGCAGCGTTCCGGATGGCCCGGAAGGAAAGCCCATGCGCCAGCATGAGGTTTTTCCAGCACGAAACGAGTTCCGGAAGCAAAAGCCGCTTCCCGGGCGCATGGATCCCGTCGGCGTATCCGAGCTTGAGCACGATCTGCGGCTCGTTGAGCGTGATAAAATGCGAAACACGGCCGGAAAAATGCGCCGCCATCATGCCCGCGAACCGCGCAAAGCGTTCCGCCGTCCCGCGATCCTGCCAGCCGCCGGTTTCCTCCAGCGCCTGCGGCAGCTCCCAGTGATAGAGCGTCATCCACGGCGTGACGCCGTTTGCAAGGCAGCAGTCTACCATGCGGTCATAGTATTGGAGCCCGGCCTCGTTCCACCGGCCGTCTCCGTTCGGGTCGATGCGCGCCCAGCTCGTGGAAAAGCGGTACGCACGCAGCCCGAGCGACGATAAAAGCCTGATGTCCTCTTCAATCCGGTGATAGCCGTCACAGGCGATCGAGCCGTTATCTCCATTTGCGATCGCGCCGGGCCGGCGGCAGAATGCGTCCCAGATGCTCTCGCCGCCGCCGTCCGCGGCAGGGAAGCCCTCGGTCTGATATGCGCTTGACGCCGCACCCCAGACAAAATCCTCCCGAAACGCCATCTCAGCCTCCCAGAACCACGCGCACCGAAACAACGCTGCCCGGCGCGGCGGGGGCGATTAGATTCCCGTCCTGCCGCACGCCGTCCACATACAGCTCCCGCACGCCGTGCTCCGCGCCGTCCGGATTTTCGACTGTAATGCAGTACTGCGCGCCGCGGAAGCGCCGCGTCAGTGTCAGGTGCGTCCATTCCGGCGGGACACACGGGTCGATCCGCAGCCCGTCCAGCTCCGGCTGCACACCGAGAATGGCC
>ERZ780168.2995-NODE-2995-length-13987-cov-3.002297_pt1 | contig 13987 bp, 10 predicted proteins | sample MGYA00510981_ERZ780168 | MGnify/ENA primary metagenome ERZ780168 (study PRJEB29588, sample SAMEA2158769) | human gut metagenome | biome: human gut; feature: human-associated habitat; material: faeces | place: Denmark | collected 2008/2010 ...
CTTAAAGACTATATTGTGGATAGCAGGAAAGACGATAAGTGTTGGAATTATAGCCCTTGTTATTATATTCCAGCCTGAATTAAGAAGGGCGTTAGAGCAGTTAGGAAGAAAGAAATTTGTTCTTAATTTCCTGAATTTTGGTGATAACAGCAATAAAGATGAGCGTTTTAGTGTTAAGACGGCAGACGAAATTGTTGATGCGTGCTACAGGATGGGAGCGGTAAGGACAGGTGCATTGATAGTTATAGAACAGGATATGCTTCTGGAAGAGTATATAAAGACAGGAATACCTGTAGATGGTATTGTCACAAGCCAGCTTCTTATTAATATATTTGAGCATAATACACCGCTTCACGATGGTGCAGTTATAGTTAGGGGTAACAGGGTTGTTGCAGCTACCTGTTATCTTCCACTTACAGATAATGTTAATCTTAGCAAGGCTTTAGGAACAAGACACCGTGCCGGAGTCGGAATAAGCGAAGCTACAGACAGTATGACAATTATTGTATCAGAGGAAACGGGTAAGGTTTCCGTAGCTTTTGGTGGTGAATTAATACACGATATTGATGCAGATTCTTTAAAGAATAAACTGGAATATATCCGTAGAAAGAATATAGATGTTAAGTCTTTCAGGATATGGAGAGGCAGGTTGAAGCATGAAAGAGAAGATATTTAAGAATTTCAGCCTGAAGTTATTATCCGCTGTATTTGCAGTTGTTCTATGGACAGTTATTGTTAATATATATGACCCTAACACGAGTTATACATTCAGTAATATAACTGTACAGCTTATTAATACACAGAGCCTTACAGACAAAGATTACAGTTATGAAGTTGTTGATGGCGGCAAGATTTCAGTTACAGTAAGCGGTCCAAAGAGTGTCGTAACAGACCTTAAGACAAGTGATATAAGTGCAACCGCAGATTTGAGTAAGGTTACTGCATTTACAGATTATGTAGATATACAGGTTCAGGTAATTAAAGATGGACAGGTTCTTAATAATGTAGAGGCTGTTCCAAGAACATCAGCACTTAAGCTAAGCATAGAGAACAGGGATACCAAGACTTTGTCATTAGATGTTAACACGACAGGTTCTACAGCTTCAGGATATACGGTTGCTTCGACAAGTTCATCACCAACATATATCAAAGTTACAGGTCCTACATCTTTACTTGAGAGTGTAGCAGCATTATCAGTAAATGTAGATGTATCAGGTGCTAAGGAAGATATAAGCACAAGTGCAGATGTTAAGATGTTAGATGAAGATGGTAATGAAATAGTAAATGATGCACTTGAACTGTCATGTACTAAAGCAGATATCAATGTTGATATAGCAAGAATGAAGACGGTGTCAATAACAGCAAAGACAGGTGGAACGCCGTCAGACGGATATATTATAACAGATACAATATTAAGCCAGGCATCTGCGGTTATAACAGGTTCAGATGATTTGCTGGGTAAAGTAGATACAATAACAATTCCATCGCAGAATATTAATGCTGATGGATTGAGTGCTGATAAGACATATACTTTCAGATTATCAGATTATGTTCCATCAGGAATTAAATTTGTATCTGACAGCAGTCTTACTGTTACAGTTAAGATAGCACAGAAGGCTACAAAGCAGATAAGTCTTTCAGCTTCAGAGATAACACTTAATAATATACAGACAGGGTTTAATGCACAGGTAATGCAGGGTATTACATTTACTGTAACAGGTAATGATAATGTGTTATCGGCTGTCAGTGCATCAGATGTAAAGGCAGGCATTGACCTTAAGAATCTTGGGGCAGGAACTCATAATGTCACAGTGGCGTTATCACTGCCTGATGGAATAACTGTAGTAGGTAATGTTACTGTTAATGTTACAATAACGGCAATACAGCAGGAAACAACTACAGAGAGTACCAAAGCGACAGAAAGCACTACATCGGCGACAAGGTAATTTGTTAAGAACTGCCATTTAAGGAGGGATTATAATGGTAAAGGAGAATATAATTGTCACAAGCCAGCTTGGAATACATCTTCGTCCAGCGGGTGCTATGTGTGATGCGGCAATTAAATTTGATTCTAATATATCATTTGAATATGCAGAGGGTAAGACAGCCAATGCAAAGAGTGTAATATCAATACTTGCATCAGGTGTTAAATGTGGAGATGAGATAACTTTAATAGCTGATGGAAGCGATGAAGAAGAAGCGTTAAAGACAGTATCAGAAAAGTTTAAAGAAGCTCTTAAAGATTGATTTAATCTACGGATTGAATTATAATTAAATAAAATGATGTAGCAATACGTGTACATCAGTCAGGGAAAAATACCATTTTCCCCGACATTATTAAATAACAAGGAAAGAGGTACAGAGTATGGGTTATATGGAAGTTTATAAGTCTTGGTGTGACAATATGTATTTTGATGAAGCAACAAGAGATGAACTTAAGTCGATCGCTAATGATGAGAAGGAGATTGAAGACAGATTTTACAAAGATCTTGAATTCGGAACAGGAGGCTTAAGAGGTGTAATTGGCAATGGTACTAATAGAATGAACATTTACACTGTAAGAAAGGCAACACAGGGACTTGCTAACTTTATTATTAAGGAAGGTGCAGCAGACAGAGGTGTAGCTATTGCATTTGACTCAAGAAGAATGTCACCTGAATTTGCTGATGAAGCAGCACTTTGTCTTAATGCTAACGGAATTAAGGCATATATATTCCCTTCACTTCGTCCAACACCAGAATTATCATTTGCATTAAGAGACCTTAACTGCATAGCTGGTATTGTAGTAACAGCAAGCCACAACCCACCAGAATACAACGGATATAAGGTATACTGGGAAGATGGTGCACAGATTACAGCACCTAAGGATTCACAGATTATATCAGAAGTTAAGGCTGTAACAGATTACAATACAGTTAAGACTATGGATAAAGATGAAGCTAAGGCTTGCGGTCTTTACAATGTAATCGGATACGATATGGATGACAGATATATGGCCGCATTAAAGAAGATGAGTATTAATGGAGATATCATTAAGAAAGTGGCTGATGATATTAAGATTGTATACACACCATTCCATGGTACAGGTAATATTCCAGTAAGAAGAGTACTTAAGGAATTAGGCTTTAAGCATGTATATGTTGTTCCAGAACAGGAAAAGCCAGACCCAGATTTTACAACGCTTGAATATCCTAACCCAGAAGATCCTAAGGCATTCACATTAGCATTAAAGCTTGCTAAGGAAGTTGATGCAGATATCGTTCTTGCAACAGATCCGGATGCTGACAGACTTGGTGTATATTCTAAGGATACTAAGACAGGTGAATACCAGTCATTTACAGGTAATATGTCTGCTATGCTTATTGCAGAATATATCCTTTCACAAAGACAGGAAAAGGGACTTCTTCATAAGAACGGAGCATTTGTTAAGACAATAGTTTCAACTAATATGGCTGACAGCATTGCTAAGGAATATAACCTTAAGCTTATTGAAGTTCTTACAGGCTTTAAGTTCATCGGTGAGCAGATTAAGTTCTTTGAACAGCAGGGTACATATGAATATGAATTTGGTTTTGAGGAAAGCTATGGCTGTCTTGTAGGAACACACGCAAGAGATAAGGATGCTATCGTTGCAGTTATGGCACTTTGTGAAGCAGCAGCTTACTATAAGAATAAAGGTCTTACTTTATGGGATCAGATGATTAACATCTATGAGAAGTATGGCTACTATAAAGAAGGACAGGTTGCTATCACAATGAAGGGTGCTGAGGGTGCTGGAAAGATTGCTAAGATGATGGATGACCTTAGAAATAATACACCATCTAAGATTGGTAACTGGACAGTTCTTGAAGCAAGAGATTATAAGAAGGACGAATGTGTCAATATGGTTACAGGCGATAAGCATAGCACAGGACTTCCTAACTCTAATGTACTTTATTATGATTTATCAGATAATGCATGGTGCTGTGCAAGACCATCTGGTACAGAGCCTAAGATTAAGTTCTATATGGGCGTTAAGGGCAGCAGCATAGAAGATGCAGCAGCTAAAGAAGAAGCTTTAAAGAAAGCTGTTATGGAGCTTGTTGGGCAGTAATCAGTAAGTATTATTTGATGGATATGTTTTACATAGCATAATTATATAAGTTCAGATTTTCTTAACAAGTAATACACAATATGAACACATTTCGTGAATATACTAACAGTATCAACAACGAAATGTGTTCATTTTTTCGTTGAAATGACATAAGTAAGGAGTGTTTGGATATGTATAATAATGAAGATAACGATTATATGAACAATAATTCTGATAATAATTCTAGGAATTATGAGAATGTAGAGCCTGATAATAATCAGAGTACAGGAACAACTGGATATACAACATACAGCCATAACACAGGTTATAATCAGAACAGTGCAGGTGGTGCTGGTATGAATAATGGACAGAACCAGTATTCTAACGGAAGTAATAATTATGGCTATAATGGTTATGGATATAATCAGGGTGGTATGAATAATTCACAGTATGGTGCTAATACATCATACAATAGCACAGGAACTAATGCCGGATATAATAACACAGCATATAATAATGGTGCTAATACAGGCTTTCATAATGCATCAGATAACAGTAATTCAACCTATAGATATTCATATGTTAATAATAATATAGGCAGTGATCAGAATAATTCTTATAGGAATGCACAGAGAGCGGCTAAGCAGGCTAAGAAGGAAGCAAGAAAGAAGTCATTTAACAATTGGTTTTCTAAGAATTCCACGGCTAAGAAGTATATAAGTGGTGTGCTTGCAGCAGTGGTATTTGGTGTTGTAGCTGGTTCAGCAATGTATGGAACTTATCATATTGAGAAGAAATATTTAGGTGGTAATGATACTAAGAACTATACAATTTCAACTGTGACAAGCAATATTGATAAAGTTACAAGCGATGATATTAATGCTAATGGAGATACTAATCTTTCACAATATTCATCAATGAATGTAGAAAGTGTGGCACAGGCAGCACTTCCGGCTATGGTTGCCCTTAATGGTACAACTACAGTAAGCAGTTCATCTTCAATGTATGGCTGGGGACAGCAGCAGTACGAGGCTTCAACAAGTGGAACTGGTATTATTGTTGGTAAGAATGATACAGAGCTTCTTATTGTAACTAATGCACATGTTGTAGATAATGTATCCAACTTAAAATGTGTATTTGTGGATGACCAGTCAGTAAGTGCAACGGTAAAGGGTTCTAAGTCAGATCAGGATATAGCAGTAGTTGCTGTATCATTATCAGATATTCCGTCTGACACAATAAGTAAAATAGCTATTGCAGAACTTGCAGATTCTGATACAATTGCAGTAGGTCAGCAGGTAGTGGCAATTGGTAATGCACTTGGAGAAGGACAGTCAGTTACTAATGGTATTATAAGTGCCCTTGACAGATCAATAACAGTTAACAATGTTACATTTTCAGGACTTATAATGACTAACGCAGCTATTAACTCAGGTAATAGTGGTGGAGCACTTCTTAATGCAAGCGGCAAGGTAATTGCTATTAACTTTGCTAAGACATCATCAGATGGTGTTGAGGGTATGGCATATTCAATACCTGTATCTAATGTTAAGGAACTTATAAGCTCACTTATGAGCAAGCAGACAAGACAGAAGGTAGATTCAGATAATGCTGGATATCTTGGTATTGTTGCTATAGATATAACAAGCACATATGCTTCTATGTATGGTTACCCACAGGGTATAATGGTTCGTACAGTAGCATCTGGCTCAGCAGCAGAGAAGGCAGGACTTTCAGCTTACGATATAATTGTCGGTTTTGATGACCAGTCAATATCAACAATGTCAGGCTTACAGTCACTTCTGCAGTATTATTCAGCAGGAGAGACAGTAAAGGTTGACTACTATCATCTTGAAGGTAGTGAATATGTACTAAAGAGTGTGGAGGTTACATTAGGAAAGAAGAACTAATAAGCCTCGTAACACAGAATTGAGGATTAAATGAGTAACAACGATAATAATAATGAGAACAATACAACTGCTAACACAGATGAATACGAAAAGGTGTGTTATATATGCAGAAGGTCAGAGTCTAAGGCTGGTAAAATGATTAATATGCCAGGTGGTTTATGTGTATGTGCAGATTGTATGCAGAAGACCTTTGATACAATTAATAACAGTGATATCAATTATGATGACCTTATGAATAATATGCCTAATATGGGAATGTTCGGCGGCTTTAATATGATGGGTAATGACATTTCCAACAGGCAGAAAGTCAAGAAAAAGAAAGAAGATAATAACAAGCCTACAGATAAGGAAAAGGACGATACACTTGATTTGGCTAATCTTCCAGCACCTCATCAGATAAAGGCAATGTTAGATGAATATGTAATAGGTCAGGACTATGCCAAGAAGGTTATGTCAGTTGCTGTATACAATCATTATAAGAGAGTTGCCACAGGAACTATGGACGATATTGAGATTGAAAAGTCTAATATGCTTATGATAGGACCTACAGGAAGCGGAAAGACTTATCTTGTAAAGACACTGGCAAGACTTTTAAAAGTACCTCTTGCAATTACAGATGCTACTTCACTTACCGAAGCTGGCTATATAGGTGATGATATAGAGAGCGTTGTATCAAAGCTTTTACAGGCAGCAGATAATGACGTGGAGAAGGCAGAAAGAGGCATTATATTTATTGATGAGATAGATAAGATTGCCAAGAAGAAAGAAACAAGAAGCCGTGATGTAAGCGGTGAATCTGTACAGCAGGGAATGTTAAAGCTTCTTGAGGGAAGTGATATAGAAGTTCCAGTAGGTGCTACAAGCAAAAATGCTATGGTTCCGCAGGTTACAGTTAACACACGCAACATATTATTTATATGCGGTGGTGCATTTCCAGACCTTGAGAATATAATAAAGGCAAGACTTAATAAGCAGTCATCAATAGGTTTTAACTCAGACCTTAAAGATAAATATGATAATGACAAGAATATATTATCAAAGGTTGAATTAGAGGATTTAAGGGAATTTGGTATGATTCCTGAATTCTTAGGACGACTTCCTATAGTATTCTCTTTAGAGGGTCTTACAGAGGATATGCTTGTTAAGATTATGAAAGAGCCTAAGAATGCAATACTTAAGCAGTATCAGAAGTTATTAGAACTTGATGAGGTTAAGCTTGAATTTGATGATGATGCTTTAAGACAGATTGCAAAGAAAGCTATGGAAAAAGATACAGGAGCAAGAGCATTAAGGTCTATAATAGAAGAATATATGCTTGATATAATGTATGAAATTCCTAAAGATGATAATATCGGAAGTGTCACAATAACAGCAGATTACATCGAGAAGAAGGGCACACCGCTTATTATGATGCGTGGACAGGAAAGACTTCCAATGAATAATGCAGAAGTTTCACAAGCCATTATGCACAAGATATTCTGCTGATGTTATTTTGCAGAAGTTATTATGTATATGTCAGTATGTCAGTATATTAGTATTATTATAAAATATTAATCATATAATGTCCTTAAAGATTATCTTTAAGGACATTTTTTATGCCTTTATGCAGTGAAATGATAACAGATGAGGATATATATGATTATATAGTTGTCAATCTTCCGGGAATTAATAAGATGCTTCAAAGCAACCCTGATGTATGTATACAGAAGGTTGATGACCAATGGCTTGTTGCACATAGCAGGCTTCCGGATGACAGGGATTTTAATATAAGTGACTTGGGATATTATACAATTCCCAAGTTGTATGGGCTTATGGATACATCAAGCATTGATGCGGTAAATGCCACCAACATAACAAGCCAGCCTTTTTTAAATTCAAAAGGGCAGGGTGTTATCGTGGGGATAATAGACACAGGAATTGATTATCTTAGTGAGAACTTCTGTGATACGGCTGGTAATACGCGTATTATGGCTATATGGGATCAGACCCTTGAGTACAGGCAGAATTTATATGTTAATTATGGTCGTATATATGAACAGGCAGAGATTAATACAGCACTTGAAGCATACCGCAATGGACTAAATCCTTACGATTATGTGGGAACAACCGATATTACAGGGCACGGAACATTTATGGCTGGAGTAATTGCTTCAAGAAAAATTGATGATTACATAGGTGTTGCACCAGAGGCAAGCATAGTATGTGTAAAATTAAAAAATGCAAAGAAATATTTAAGGGATTACTTCTACATAAGGGATGATGCAGTGTGTTTTGAGGAAACGGATATTATGCTTGCCGCAAGATTTCTAAAGGATTATGCAGGGTTAAAGAAAATGCCTCTTGTCATATATATGGGACTGGGTAGTGGTCTGGGCTCAAGAACAGGCGGAAGTCCTTTATCAAATGTTCTTGATTCACTTACAATGCACGTTAATACATGTGTTGTTGTTCCTGCTGGCAATGAGGCAGTCAAAAGGACACATTTTAGCGGTTACGCTTCTGTTGTTCCTGAATATAAGGAAATGGAGATAAATGTTGAGAGGCGTGGAAAAGGCTTTGTGCTTGAAATATGGGCAAAAAGTCTTGATGTACTGTCGGTATCAATAATATCACCGACAGGCGAGATTATTCCAAGAATACCAGCAAGGATAGGCTCAAGTACACAATATTCATTTCTTTTGGAGAATTCAAGGATATATGTTGATTACCAGATTACAGAAACTGTTGCAGGGCAGGAAGTTATATTTATGAGATTTGAACGTCCGGCAGAGGGACTGTGGAAGATAGATGTATATAGTCTTACTAATCTTCCTGGATATTTTAATGCGTGGATAACTTTAAAAGAGCTTATGGACTGTGATGCCTATTTTCTTAATTCAGATGCTGATGTAACGCTTGTAGAGCCTGCCAGCGGTTTAAGGCTTATTACTGTTGGTGCATATAATCATAATACCAACGGAAGCGACGTGAACAGCAGCAGGGGTTATACGGCGGATAACAGGGTTAAGCCTGATATAGCAGCACCAGGAGTTAATGTGTATGGTGTTGGAGGCGTAAGAGGCTATACAGTTAGATCAGGAACAAGCATTGCTGCGGCACACGTTGCAGGGGCAGCGGCATTATTTTTTAGCTGGGGAGTTACTAACAATAACAGATCAGTTATAAGTAATAGCGAGATTAAGTCATATATAATAAGGGGAGCAGACCGACCGGGGGATATTGCTTATCCAAATGTTGAATATGGCTATGGCAGATTGAATATAGCAGGTGCATTTGACCAGATGAGGATAAGTTAATAAAAGCTTAAGGCTTAGCTTATTGTAATTATTAAGTACATATGATAAAGTGATTATGTATGCGGATATATTGTCAGGAATTGCAGGGTGATGTAATAGTGAAGCAATTAATTGGCATATGTAAGGGAAGTATCCCCGACACCTATATAAGAATTATAAAGGACAGGTATTTAACAATGAAATATAAAGCGATTGCACTCGATCTTGACGGAACACTCACAGACCATAATAAGAAGCTTCCGGAGGCTAATAAGGAGGCTGTATGGGCTGCAATTGATAAAGATGTTACAGTTATATTGGCTTCGGGACGTCCATTATTTGGGATAACACCGATAGCAGATGAGCTTGAGTTAGATAAGAGAGGCGGATATATATTAGCTTACAATGGTGGTGAGATAATTAACTGCCTGAATGGAGATGTAATTGTAAGCCACGAGCTTCCAAGGCAGTGTATAGACGATATATGTGATTATGCAAGAGCTAATGATGTGTATGCACTTACATATTCGGACGGAAAGATAGCAGCAGAGAGTGATGATGATGAGTATGTGTTAAAAGAAGCATTTTGCAATAATACAACAATAATTAAGACAGATGATTTAAAGAAATATGTAGATTATCCAGTTAATAAGTTCCTTGTTGTAGGAAGACACGATAAGCTTGTGCCAGTGCAGGAAGCTTTATTAGAGCATTATTCTGACGTGCTTGATGCATTTTATTCAGAAGATTATTTCCTTGAGGTAGTACCAAAGGGGGTTGCCAAAGATAAATCATTACAGCAGTTATTAGGTAAGCTGTCTATCAAAGAAGATGAGCTTATAGCCTGTGGAGATGGAATGAATGATATACCAATGTTAAAGATAGCAGGTGTTGCGGCTGTTATGGATAATGCGTATGAAGAAGTGAAAAAGTATGCAGACTATATCGCACCATCTAATGATGAATCGGGAGTTGCCGATATAATTAAAAGATTTATATTAAATGCTTAGAGTGATTAAGTGATAAATAATTATGGAGATTGACAATGGGAAGAGATAATGTTCAGAATGAAGAAATAGAAATTGATATTGGACATATTTTATCTATATTATGGGATAAGATAATGGTTATTATTGCAACAGGCATAATAGTGGGACTTGGTGCATTTCTTGTGGCAAAGTTTTTTATAACACCACAGTATGAGTCAGAAACCAAGCTGTATGTATTAAACAGAGCTAACGACAGTGCGACTACTTTATCAGATGTCCAGTTATCTACACAGCTTACGAAAGATTATAAGATACTTGTAACAAGTGCTCCGGTTATGAATGAAGTTATCAAGGAATTAAAGCTTGATATGAAAGCCTCACAGCTTGCTTCAAGCATATCTGTTGATACACCTTCGGATACACGTGTATTGCAGATAACAGTTGTTAGTGATGATCCTTATCAGGCTAAGAAGATAGCTGACTGCGTGGCTAAAGTATCATCACAGAAGATATGTGATATTATGAAGATTGAACAGGTAAATGTTATTGAGGAAGGCTCATTATCAGAGATACCAGCATTTGCTGTTGTCCAGAAATGGACAATTATAGGTGCTCTTGCAGGTATTGTGCTGTCAGCGGCGGTTATAGTAATAAAGTCAATGTTAGATGATACTGTAAAGACTACAGAAGATGTGGAGAAATATTTTGACCTCAGTACACTTGCAGTTATTCCAATTTCAGAAGAAATGGATGATGGCTTGCCAAAGAACAAGAAAAAGAGCAGGAAGAACAAAAAGAACAAGAATAAAAAGTAAAAGTCAGGTGAAAAGATAATATGCAGACTATCAATATAGAACGATTAAGAAAGCTTGATTACAGGGCTAATGAGGCATATAAGAATTTAAGAACGAATATCCAGCTTTGCGGTTCGGATATCAAGGTTATTATGCTCACAAGTACGACACCGGGAGAAGGTAAATCTACTGTATCATTTAATCTTGCGGTATCACTTGCAGAAGCAGGCAAGAAGGTTATATTTATTGATGCGGATTTAAGGAAGTCGGTGCTTGTAGGACGTTATAAGATTAATACGTCTGTTAAGGGACTTACACATTTCTTATCAGGAATTAATAAATTTGAAGAAGTTATGTATGCAACTAATGTTGAGAATTTTAATGTAGTATTTTCTGGTCCGGTGCCACCTAATCCTACAGAGCTTCTTGGCAATAAGGTGTTTAAGACACTTATAAAAGTATTAAGGGATTTGTATGATTATATAATAATTGATACACCACCTATAGGAAGTGTAATAGACAGTGCCATAGTGGCACAGGAGTGTGACGGAGTTGCCTATGTAATGGCGGCTAATGATGTAAGCTACAAATACGCCCAGAAGGGTCTGGAGCAGATTAAAAAGACAGACTGCAAGCTTCTTGGAGTGGTACTTAATAAGGTCGATATGGACGATAACAAATACTATGGTAAGTATTATGGCAAATACTATGGCAAGTATGGAGAACATGCCAATAAATAGGTGGCTGGTTATGTCGTAAATAACATATAATATTATAAACAGCTAATTGACATATTAACTTAATAACTATTTAAAAGGTCAAAAAGGCTTCGCATTACGATATACATAATGTGAAGCCTTTTTCTAATACTTGATAGTATTTTGTTAATAGTGTTTTATTAATAGTATTTTGAGCAATATTTTATAGTTAATTAGCTGCAGCCTGATTAGCATTGGAATTGCTATCTGCCTGGGCAGGGGCGGCAGCCGCCTGTGTAGGAGCTGTTGTAGCTTCTGTCTTATTGCCGTTACTGCCGGTATTATTGCTGTTATTATTATTATTACTGTTATTGTTATTACTGTTGTTGTTGTTATTGTTATTGCTATTGTTATCAGGAGCAGGGGTCTGTGTAGGAGCTGCTGTAGTTGTTGCTGCTTCTGTAGGTGCGGCAGTTGCTTTAGTTGTAGTCTGCTGCTGCTTAGTTGTTGATGAACTCTTAGTTGATGTGGCAGCAGAAGTTTCTTCTTTGTTAGTGCTTGATGATTTTGAAGTATTAGGTAAAGACATCAAACCAGTTGGGTTAGAAACCTTGCTGATCTCTTCGTCATAATATTCCTGTGCATCGAATATATCACCATTAATTATCTTCTTGGCAAGCTGTCTGGCAATATCAACATCAGCCTGATAAAGAAGTGATACAGAACGATAAGAACCGAAATGCTGGCATAGTCTGCTGTCAGGTTCTGCACCTGTGCTGTATGTCTGTATATTCCATGAACGGCTGTTGGCAAGCTGCCCTTTTACAAGTGATGTAATATCTGATACAGGCATATTAGTGTAGAGCATATCACCGACAGAATCAAGTAATGCACTGTACTTTGCAAGTATTGCAGGTGATGTAAGCTTATTGATAATAGCTGTAAGGGCTGCAAGCTGGTTACGGCCTCTCTGGTAATCACCATCTAAGAAAGCATTTCTTTCACGGCAGAAAGCTAAGGTCTGTTCACCATTACATTCATTATCACCTATTACATAGTGATATCTTGTTGGAGCTGCCTCAAGTCCATTGACAAAGTCAACAGATGAATTGATGGTTACACCACCAAGTGCATCTACAATTGTCTCGCAGCCGGTAAAGTTAATCTTAACATAGTAATCAATATTAAGGTCATACAGATTCTGAAGGTTTAGTATAGAACCCTCTATACCCCATTGTCCGGCGTGTGTAAGCTTATCATAGCCCTGAGCACCCGTACCAGGATTAGTAAGGTTGATATAGGCATCTCTTGGAGTAGTGATAAGAAGCACTTGTCTTGTTATTGGGTGGATGACACATAAAATGTTGACATCGCTTCGTCCTGTTGAAAGTATCTTGCCTTCTTCGTCATTACCTGATATATATATTACAAAAGGTTCTTCGTTGACCTTTTTGTCAGACTCGCTCAATTCAACAGTTCTCTTAAGCTCAATAGTTCCTACAATTCTTATTGAGTTAAGGAATTCTTCATATTCCTCATCAAATGATGACAATGTGTTGTCATTAATAAGCATAGCCTGAATATCAGTTCCAGCCTCTAATGCAGGAATGATATCTTCCCAGGTTGTATATTCCCTGGTTTTGATGTCAGCGTTGTTATTAAAGTTAATCTTCTGTATGGCATCCTGATTATCATCAGCATCTACAGTAGAATTATAACCAAATGTATAAGATAGAGTATCAGAAAGTGACTGTGCTTTATCCTTCTTTAATACAACTACATCAACTACATCTGTAATCTCCTGTATGTTATTACCATTACTGCTTATCTTATCAAGAGTTGTATCAACCTTTGATGTGAAAAGGAATGTATATAAAAGTACAGCGGATAAAAGTACAGATATTACTTTTCCTATAATATGTGTCTTAGTAAACTGTGATAGGAAGTCGTATATTGCCACAAGCACAAGAACGGCATCAATAGCTGCTATATACTTGAGTGGAAGAATATCAAGTTTGTAAAGCTTCAATAGTGTCAATACAGTGAATATAAGCTGAACAACAACGAGTGCGATACCAATAACTGTCGCCCATGCTCTTAGCTTGTGCTTCTTCTCACTCTGGGAAAGAGTGCTCCCCTTTTTGAAGATATATTGCATATCTTCTCTGGTCTTGTCAAAGAATCCTGACATAATGTTATCTCCTGTTAATATTCATAGAATAAATGTATAAGTCAAGCTAAAAAATGTG
>ERZ780168.2997-NODE-2997-length-13976-cov-10.336542_pt1 | contig 13976 bp, 10 predicted proteins | sample MGYA00510981_ERZ780168 | MGnify/ENA primary metagenome ERZ780168 (study PRJEB29588, sample SAMEA2158769) | human gut metagenome | biome: human gut; feature: human-associated habitat; material: faeces | place: Denmark | collected 2008/2010 ...
CATTGAACAACAACGGAGAGTGTATCAAGGTAAAAGAAATTGCTGCCAGACAGGGGATTTCCGAAAAGTATCTGGAGCAGATCATTGCTGTTTTGAACAAGGCAGGTTATGTAAAAAGCGTCCGTGGTGCCCAGGGCGGTTATCGTATTGCCAAGGATCCGGCAGATTTTACCGTAGGAATGATCTTACGACTGACGGAAGGCTCACTGGCCCCGGTGGCATGTCTGGAGGAAGGCGCTGATATCTGCGAACGATGTGATACCTGTGAGACTCTGGAGGTATGGCAGGAATTGTATGATGCAGTGAACAAGGTAGTGGATGGAGTCACCATTGCGGATCTGGTGGAACGACGGAACAAGCGCCTGGAGAATCTGGATTACTCCATATAAAGATAGGAATAATAGAAGACAATAACGCAGCCCGACAGGAGATCCTGCCGGGCTGTTTTTTGGGTTTGCAGAGAATGAAAGGGGGTCATTCCTGCAGAAAATGTTAACCGGGGGAATGAATGGTTAACAACTCAAGTATATCGAGAGAACTGCCCATTGTCAACGAATGTCGTATGTCGGTTGACAAACTTTCATCGACAAATATCGCGTAATTCGGATTTTTCATACATATAGTAATAAAAACTACATAAAACAGCATAAAACACCACGAAATGAAATATAATAACAAAAACTCATTGCTTTTTACTCCACAACGTGGTAAGCTAAACTCTGCAAACAAGTAGAAAGGTGTATGCGAGAATGAGCGAAGCATTTCATATTATATCAGACGGTTCCTGTGATCTTCCCATGGAGATGACCAAAGAAAAAGACATTACGGTAGTTCCTTTTTATGTATCTTTTGAAGAGGGGAAATACCAGAAGGAAATGATAGAGATCGGTGTCCGTGAGTTCTATCAGGAAATGGTGGATCACCCGGATGTATATCCGAAGTCTTCCATGCCTTCCGTGCAGGATTATGTAGATGCATTTCTTCCTTTTGTCAAGGCGGGAATTCCCATCATCTGCATCTGTATCACAACCAAGTTCAGCGGCTCCATGCAGTCTGCTCTGAATGCAAAAGCGATCCTGGAAGAGGAATATCCCAATGTACAGATTTATGTCTGCGACTCTACTGTGAATACCGTATTGCAGGGCATCTATGTATTGGAAGCGGTACGCCTTAGAGATGCGGGGAAGAGTTACCAGGAGAGTATCGACCGCCTGAATGAGATCAAGAGCTCCGGCAGAATCTTTTTCACCGTAGGAAATATGGAATATTTAAAGCACGGCGGACGTATCGGCAAAGTAGCCAGCGTGGCCGGCAGCCTGCTTGGCATCAAGCCCATCATTACCTTAAAAGAGGGAGAAATCTTCCCCTCCGGTATCGGCAGAAGCCGTCGCAAGACGGTAGATAAAAATATCGATCTGCTGTTAGCATATTTTGCAGAGGAAAAGGCAGATATTGCCAATTACAACGTCTGCGTGGGATATGGCTACGATTATGAAGAAGCCGTAGAGTTCCGCGACAGACTGGCAGGCAGACTGAAAGAAAAGGGATACGACATCGACACCATTCCCATCTTCCAGATCGGTGCCACCATTGGCGTACACACCGGACCGTATCCGTTGGGAATCGGTGTCGTGAAGAGAGCTATTTAAAATTTATTTCACCCTGGCAGGCATTTAATAATTCCTGCACATTTTCAAAAGCATAGTCCGGCAGATATTGGGTATTCGGCTCCCCCTCTGGAGTCAGAATATCCTTTTTTTGTGCCTCGCCGGTGAAGAGAACACAGGTGTCCACACCACCGTTGATGCCGCAGGCAATATCGGTGTACAGACGATCGCCAACCACCAGAGTCTCCTCGGGAGTGAAGCCGGAGACTTCAAGGCAAAGCTTTACGACCTCTTTGCTGGGCTTGCCCAGATAGATGGGCTGTTTGTCTGTGGTGGCGGTGATCATGTCGCAGATGGCACCGCAATCGGGGATAAAGCCGAAGTCGATGGGGCAGCGCAAATCCGGGTTGGTGCCGTAGAAAGGAACATCCTGGGTGAATAAAACCTTGCAGACTTCGGTAAGTTTTGCATAATTTAATTCACTGTCATAGGCAACGACCACGCAGTCAATGCCGTCCTCGCAGACCTCGGTTACCAAGAGGCCATTCTTTCGCAGTTCCGCCACAAAAGAAGCGGTTCCCAGCACGAAGATTTTCTTGTCTGCATAATTCTCCTTCAAAAAACGCAGCGTCATATAGCCGGAGGTGATGAAATGATCCTCCGTGCTGTCCAGGTGAAATGCATCGTGGAATTTTTTCACATAGTCCAGTCCGCTTTTTGTGGAATTGTTGGTAATGTAATAAGCCCTGCCGCCGATGGCCTGAATGTAGCGGAGAAGATCCGCACTTCCCGCATACAAGGTATCGCCTACGGCAATGGTGCCGTCGATATCGAACAGGAAAAGCTTTTTATCTTTCAGACGAGCCAGCTTTGCGGCATCGCTGTAAATGTGCTTCGGGTCAAAAGTATCCATAATTATCCTCATTTCTAAGCATCAAACGCTCAGGTTCATGTTAGCAACGAATATCCCCACTGTCAAGGAAAAGACGGCTTCTGGAGGGAAACGTGAGTGGAATTGCGGAGGCATTTATGGTATGATGGGCATAGGCATGAGCTGTGTTGCCTGTGGCTCTTATGGAATTCGACAGATTGCATACAAGATTGCGCAAGGGACATGGGAAATAGGATGAAGTGATTTAACGACTACAATTAAAAAGGACAACATTACGGTTATGGACGAAAAGAAAGATAAAGGTTTACAGGGAAATGAGAAAATAGAGGAGGCAATTCTGGCATTACAGCAGGAGCCGACAGAAGAACTTCTGGCGCATGCTCTGACGGTGGTGCGCAGACGTATGCGGGAGCAGGGACAGCTTATCGTGGCGGTGGAACCGCCCTCAGCAGATGTGCAGGAAGCGGTGACACAGGCCGCCGGAACTGCCATGCGCCTGCAGGCGGTGCAGACCTCCGATGGGAAAAAATGGTGGTCGGCCTTCACCGGATTTGAGGAAGAATTAAAGGGAAGCGGCAGCGTAATGTCCACTTTTCTCACGGATATGGAGCAGCTGTTCCGCATGACGTTGACTGCCGATGGTATCGAGGGTGTGATCCTGAATCCCTGGAACCGGACGTTGATGCTGGACAAGCGGTTCCTGCATATTATTCTCGGAGAATAGCAAAAGAGGGAGAAGCGGAGCATGACAGAGAGCTATGAACTGCCCGTGCTTTTTACGGACGATGAATGCAAGGCTTATGCCGCATGGGGCATGAAAAAAGAAAAAGTACTGATGCCGTTTGCCCTGATCACTATACTGATCTATATGGTAGCAACCGTGCTGGTAGTGATGAAGGTCTGGGGTGTGCGGGAGAGTGACCATCTGCTGTTTCAGATGCTGTTGTTGGGTGACTGGATTCCGGAACTGACGGGAGCGCTGGCGGTTTTCATGACGATCCTGTTACTGGGACCGTTGAACTTTATACTGGATAAATTATGGAAAAAACCGGCAGAGCCCATGTGGCTGTGTGTAGTACCGGAGGGTGGAACTGTGAAGGTCACTGCCGTGAGAGGCCTGGAAGGTAATCCCCGGACACCGGCAGAGATCTATCCACTGACGGAACTGGAAACCTTTTTAAACCCGGCGGACAACACGATCTGCTATCAGAAGAAATGGTATCGGATCGGGGAAAATACCATAGAAAATATTTATCCGCCGGAAAAACAGCATCCATGGATGGATCACCCGGAAAATAAAGCCAGCGGCATCATCGATGTACAAAGACTTATGGAGATCCTGAAAGGGTACGAAGCGTCTCTGAAGGCTGCCCGGAAGGAATGTGAATGGATGGAAAAGCACGGCGGATAGAACGAATAGATGACAGAAAAGCGGATAAAAATTATGACCGGGATAAGATAGCATAAGACAAATCAGGAAATAGGCAGACAAAATGATAACAATCAGAAAATTTGAAGCAAAAGATGTAGCAAGAATGGCAGAAATCTGGAATCAGGTGGTAGAGGATGGCGTGGCATTTCCTCAGGAGGAAGGACTGACAGGAAAGGGGAAAATATGAAACTGATCTCATGGAATGTGAACGGGCTGAGAGCCTGCATGCAGAAGGGATTCCTGGATTTCTTTCAGGAAACGGATGCAGATATTTTCTGCTTGCAGGAGACAAAATTGCAGGAGGGACAGATCGCACTGGATCTGCCCGGATATCATCAGTATTGGAATTACGCAGAGAAAAAGGGCTATTCCGGCACTGCAATTTTTACAAAGGAAGAGCCCATACAGGTGACTTACGGCATCGGCGTGGAGGAACACGACCATGAGGGCCGGGTGATCACTGCAGAGTATTCGGAGTTCTATTTTGTGACAGTCTATGTACCGAACGCCCAGAGAGAACTGACGAGACTGGAATACCGCATGCAGTGGGAAGCGGATTTCCTGGCGTATCTTAAGAAGCTGGAAGAGAAAAAGCCGGTGATCTATGCGGGAGACCTGAACGTGGCGCATCAGGAAATCGACCTGAAAAATGCGAAGACCAACCGTGGCAATGCGGGCTTCACTGATGAAGAGAGAGCCTGCTTTTCGAAGGTACTGGAGAACGGATTTATCGATACGTTCCGCTATTTTTATCCGGACCTGACCGGGGTGTATTCCTGGTGGTCTTATATGTTCCAGGCGAGAGCAAAAAATGCCGGATGGAGAATTGATTATTTCGTGGTATCGGAGTGTCTGAAAGACCGGCTGGCGGATGCGAAGATCCATACGGAAATTTTGGGATCGGATCATTGTCCCATTGAACTGGATCTGAAATGAACGGACAGCATAACGGAGGAGACTTATGAGCTTACGTTTCTGTTTTGGCCCTTCCGGGGCGGGCAAAAGCCACAGAATCTATGAAGAGATCATGCAGCGGGCGGCAGAGGAACCGGGCAGGAATTTCCTGATCATTGTGCCGGATCAGTTCACCATGCAGACCCAGAAGGATCTGGTCATGCGCAGTGACCGGGATGGCATCCTGAATATCGATGTCCTGAGCTTCGGCCGACTCAGCCACCGCATTCTGGAGGAAGTGGGGACCAAAGAGATGCCGGTACTGGATGACACCGGCAAAAGCCTGGTGCTGCAAAAAGTGGCGGCGGATCTGAAGGAACAGCTTCCGGCCATGGGAAGTCTCCTGCACAAGCAGGGCTATATCCATGAGGTGAAAAGTGCGATCTCCGAGTTCATGCAATACGGTATCAGCACACAGGATATGGACAAGCTGATCACCAGTGCACAGAAACGTGGCGCGCTGGCCATGAAACTGAAAGACTTAAAGACTCTGTACCGGGGCTTTCAGGATTATATCAGGGATCATTTTATCACCACCGAGGAGACACTGGATGTACTGCGCAGATCCCTGTCCAAATCAAAGATCTTAAAGGGCAGTGTAGTGGTGTTTGACGGCTTTACGGGATTTACTCCCATACAGAACCGGCTGATCCAGGAACTGATGCGCGTGTGCGCAGAGACCATCGTTACCGTGACCATTGGAGTGGGAGAGGATCCGTATAAAATGGATGGTGAACAGAAGCTGTTCCATCTGAGCAAGAAGACGGTGGCGGATCTGGAAAAGCTGGCAGCGGAGGCAGAGGTAGAGCGGGGAGAGGATCTCTTTGTCAAGGGGGGGCCCAATCGCTTCGCCAAGGCACCGGCATTACACTATCTGGAACAGAATCTGTTCCGGTATCAGTATGAGCCGTATGCGGGAGAACAGCAAGAGATCCATATGTTTGAAGCCCTTTCCCCCAGAGAGGAAGTCCACCAGACAGCGCTGTACATCCGGCACCTGATCAGAGAGCAGGGGATGACCTACCGGGACATTGCCGTGGTCATCGGAGATCTGGAAGGATACGCTTCCTATGTGGAAACAGAATTCGGACAGCTGGAGATCCCATGTTTCCTGGACCGTACCAGAGGGATCGTGCTGAATCCCATGATCGAATATATCAAGAGTGCATTGCAGCTGTATATTAAGGATTTTTCCTATGATACGGTGTTTCATTTTCTGCGCAGCGGCATGGCGGATATTTCCAGAGAAGAGATTGATGAGCTGGAAAACTATGTGATCCGCACCGGGGCGAGAGGCTATCGGACCTATAGCCGTCTGTTTACCCGCAGAACGGAAGAACTGCAGGAAAATGCGGAGGGGAGCGAACAGGCGGAAGAGAAGACCATGGAGCGTCTGAACCGTATCCGGCAACAGTTCATGGATGCGGTGGAGATTCTGCACATGGGAAGCCAGGAAAAGGCTGGAGACTATGTCAGCCATCTGTACGATTTCCTGGAACAGAATCAGGTGCAGCAAAAGCTTTTGAACTATCAGCAGCAGTTTGAAAAAGAGGGAGACTTATCCAGAGCCAGAGAGTATGCACAGATTTACCGGCTGGTCATGGATCTGCTGGATCAGGTCTATGAACTGTTGGGAGAGGAAGAAATCTCCAGACAGGAATTTGCGGATATTTTAGAGGCCGGTTTCGGCGAGATCACTGTCGGTACGATCCCTCAGAACGTGGATCGTATCGTGGTGGGCGATATGGAGCGAACCCGTCTGAAACAGGTGAAGGTATTGTTTTTCCTGGGAGTCAATGACGGAAATATTCCGAAAAATGCTTCCAAGGGCGGGATCATTTCGGATATGGATCGGGAATTCCTGATTGAATCCGGGACGGAGATGGCACCCAGCCCGAGACAGCAGATGTATATCCAGAGATTATATCTGTATTTGAATATGACCAAGCCCTCAGAACAGCTGTATCTGTCCTATGCTAAGGTAAACAGTGAAGGAAAGGGCATAAGACCGTCCTACCTGATCGATACGGTGCGGAAGCTGTTCCCGGCAATGAGCGTGGAGTATCCCCAGAACCGCAGCCGCCTGGAACAGATCGAGGGCAAACAGGAAGGTGCCAGATATCTGGCGGAGGAACTGCGGGAATATGTGGAAGGAACCCTGCCGGAAGAAGAGAGGCAGGACTTCTATCTCATGTACCGTGCCTACGAGGCGGATGCGGCGGGCAGAGACCTGCTGACCCGGGCGGCATTTCGCAGATACAGGGAGAGCGGTCTGTCCCGGATCGTGGCCAGAGCATTGTACGGACAGCAGCTGGAAAACAGTGTCAGCCGTCTGGAAACTTATGCTGCCTGTGCCTGCAGACACTTTTTGCAATATGGTCTTTCCCTGCAGGAACGGGAAGAATTCGGCTTCGAGGCTTCGGATATGGGTACGGTATATCATGCAGTACTGGAAAACTTTGCAGGAAAACTTGCAGAATCCAACCTGACATGGTGGGATTTTACGGAGGATTTTGCAGCCAAAGCCGTCAAAGAATCCGTGGAAGCCTATGCGGCAACCTACGGGGAGACGGTATTATACAGCTCTGCGCGGAATGAATATGCCATTACCCGCATGAGCAGGATCCTGACCCGCACAGTGCTGACCTTGCAGAAACATTTGAAACAGGGCAGTTTCCAGCCAGATGATTATGAACTTTCTTTCCGGTTTGCGGAGGATCTGGACAGCATTCATGTGGATCTGTCTGAGGACGAGAAGATGCATTTGCAGGGACGGATCGATCGTATCGATGTGTCGGAAGATGCAGAGCATGTCTACGTCAAGGTCATTGATTATAAGTCCGGCAACCGGAAATTTGATCTGGCGGCATTGTATTACGGTCTGCAGTTGCAGCTGGTGGTATATATGAATGCAGCCATGGAGATGGAGAGCCGAAAGCATCCGGACAAGGAGATCGTTCCGGCGGCACTTCTGTATTATCACATCGATGATCCCACCATAGAGACACCGGTGGAACTCACGGATGAGCAGATCAATGAACAGATCCTTGCAAAGCTTCGTATGAACGGTGTAGTAAACAGTGATCCTGAGGTCGTGGAGCGGCTGGACCGCTATATGCAGGATAAGTCTGTGGTAATTCCGGTGGAGAAGAAAAAGGATGGAAGCTTCAGTGCCAGATCCGGTGTCTTAAGCCGGGAGGAGATGCAGCTGATATCTTCTTATGTAGATGCCAAGATCCGCAGCATCGGGCGGGAGATCCTGGACGGAAAAATAGCAGCCAATCCCTATGAGAAAGGCAATGAAGAGGCTTGTACTTATTGCGCCTATAAAAAGGTCTGCGGTTTCGATGGCAGTATTCCGGGCTATGAGAAGAGACAGCTGGAAGATCTGGATAAGCAGGCGCTGATGCAGCGGATGCAGAAGACCGTGGAAGCTTAGGGCAAAGGGTGCCCGGCGGGAGTGTGTGCCTGACAGGAAGCTCGAAGAGAAAGCACCCGCTGCCCGGAGGAACAGGACGGCAACAGGAGAAAAGAAACAGGAACAGAGGTAGCGTATGGGAATGAATTTTACCCCGGAACAGCAAAAGGTAATCGAACTGCATAACAGCAACATTCTGGTATCGGCGGCCGCGGGAAGCGGTAAGACGGCGGTACTGGTAGAGCGTATCATCCGTATGATCTGTGAGGGGGAGCATCCGGCGGACATTGACCGCCTGTTGATCGTGACTTTCACCAATGCGGCGGCTGCGGAGATGCGGGAGCGTATCGCAGCCGGGATCGCCGCCAGACTGGAAGCGGATCCGGGGAACGACCATATCCAGAAGCAGTCAGCCCTGTTACACAATGCCCAGATCACCACGATCGACAGCTTCAGCCTGTTCCTGATCCGGAATCATTTTAATGAGATCGGTCTGGATCCGGATTTCCGTGTGGCAGACGAGGGTGAGATCAAGCTGTTGCAGCAGGAGGTGCTGGGACAGCTGCTGGAGGATGCCTATGCGGGGAAATTTGTTCCGGATGATGTTCCGACGTCCCGGGAAAACCGTGACAGCGGAGCGATGATACCGGAGGAAGCGTCAGGGAATGATTTTGCGGAAGAGGTTCCGGGAAAACGTGACAGCGAGGACCCATCCCGGGAGGCACGGGAACGTTTCCACGCCTGTGTGGAATATTTCTGCCCCGGCGGCAGAGAGCGCGTGCTGGAACAGCATATCCTGAACCTGTCCCGCTATGCCGGAAGTTTTCCCTGGCCCGCAGAATGGCTGGAAGAGCGTAAAAACGATTATGCGGCGGGAGATCTGGATGCCCTGCTGCACAGTGATTACGGACAATATCTGGCAGAGCGTGTGAGCCGTGTCCTGCAAGGGTGTCTGGAAAAACTGGTGGAAGTGAAAAAGCTGTGTGAGCTGCCGGACGGTCCATATATGTATGGAGAACTGACAGAAGCGGAGAGCGAACAGCTGGAACGCCTGGCGGCCTGCAAGGATTTGAAGGAACAGGCAGCAAAGGTTCCAGCAGTGACTTTCGGCCGTCTTTCTTCCAAGAAGGATGAGAGCGTGGATCCCGCCAAACGGGAGCTGGCGAAATCCATCCGTAATAGCGTAAAAGACACGCTGGCGGATCTGACGGAACAATATTTCAAGACACCGTTAGAGTTGGTGGTGGAACAGGGAAAAGCCTGCAGAGAGCCGCTCCGGATGCTGCTTAACCTGGTGCTGGAATTCGACAGAAGGCTTCTTGCGGCCAAACAGGAGCGACATCTGATTGACTTTTCCGACATGGAGCACTATGCGTTACAGATTCTGCTAAAACGGGAAAAAGTGGAAGAGACCGGCGATGCAGGGACGGACAGCACCGGTGATACAGGAATGGATAGCACCGGTGTGAAATATGATATTGTGCCAAGTGACGTGGCATTGGAGTATCGCCAGTATTTTCAGGAGATCCTCATTGACGAATACCAGGACAGTAATCTGGTACAGGAATATCTGTTAAGTGCCATCTCCGGGGAAGTGGAGGGACATTATAACCGCTTCATGGTAGGTGATGTGAAGCAGAGTATTTATAAATTCCGTCTGGCCAGACCGGAACTTTTCCTGGAAAAATACGACACCTATCAGGAGAGTGGGGATCTGTGCCGGATCGACCTGGCGAAGAACTTCCGAAGCCGTGTGCAGGTGGTGGATGCGGTAAACGATGTGTTTTCCCGCATCATGAGCCAGGAGATCGGCGGCATTGCCTATGATGATAAGGCAGCATTGTATCCCGGGGCCACATATCCCGCCACAGAGGATCCTGCATACGGCAGTGAACTATTACTGATCCGTAAGCCGGAGAAGGGGGATGGTGCGGAAGGCGGCAGCGGAGAACAGCGTCCCGACGGGGCAAGAGGTCCCGTGGACTATGACAACGTAAGACAGCTGGAAGCACTGGCTATTGCGGCACGTATCAAGCAGCTGAAGGGCAGTCTGAAAGTCATGGAGAAGGCTACGGGAGAATTGCGCCCGGTGCGGTACTCGGATATGGTGATTTTGCTTCGTACCACCAGTGGCTGGGATGAGGAATTCAAGAAAGTACTGGAACAGCAGGGAATCCCTGTCTACATTACATCCAAGACCGGATATTTCGGGGCCCTGGAAGTACAGGAACTGCTGCAGTTTTTACGAGTGCTGGACAACCCGAGACAGGATATTCCGCTGTTCGGCGTGATGCAGTCGATCTTCGGAGGCTTTACCCAGGAAGAGATCGCCCGGATCCGCAGCGGAAGCAAAGGGCATTCCCGGAAGAGAATGACACTGTATGAGGCATTGAAAGAAGTGGCGCAGAGGGGACGGATGGCGGAAGCGGGAGAAGAGGCATCAGCGGGCGAAAGCGCCGGGGAAGAAACCGCTGGGGCCGGACAGTACTGGCAGCGCGCATTGGAAGCTGCAACAGTACCGGAGGACATGGAAGCGGAGACAGAACTTTCCCAAAAGGCAGATACTTTCTTACAACGTATTGATCATTACCGTGATCTGACTCCCTTCACCTCCATCCGCGACCTGCTGCAGCGGATCCTGGACGATTACGATTATCTGAACTATGTGACGGCACTTCCTGCTGGCAGCAAGCGCCGGGCCAACGTGGAGATGCTGCTGACGAAGGCTTCTGCTTTTGAGAAGACCAGTTATTTTGGACTGTTCCATTTCATCCGTTATATGGAACAGTTGGAAAAATACGATGTGGATTACGGTGAGGCGGATACCCTGGACGAAAATGCCGATGTGGTGCGGATCATGAGCATCCACAAGAGTAAAGGTCTGGAATTCCCCGTGGTATTTGTCTCCGGGCTGTCGAAGCGTTTCAACATGCAGGATGCGAACCAGTCCCTGATCGTGGATATGGATCTGGGCGTAGCGGTGGACTATGTGGATTCCGGCCGCCGCATTAAAAATAAGACCCTCCGCCGGGCCGTTCTGTCAGCGAAAATGAAGGAGGACAATCTGGCGGAGGAACTGCGTGTGCTTTACGTGGCACTGACCCGTGCCAGAGAAAAACTGATCCTGACAGCGGTGTTGGATAAGGCGGAGGAAAAATGGGAGCTGTCCCGGATGACAGGACAGGAGAAGCTGACCTATCTGGATTTCTGTGAGGCGGGGAGCTATATGGATTTTCTGCTGCCGATCCTGCCTAAGACAGGAATTGCAGTAACAACGCTGGGAACAGAAGACCTGGCAGCAGAGGAGATCAGGGAACAACTGCGCATGGGAGACCGCAGGGAACTGTTGCAGCGTGTGACGGACGGCAAGACTCCTTTGCCTGGGGACCCGGAGGAGAACGAACGAAAGCTTGCGAAACTGCGGGAGCGATTTGCCTACGCCTATCCGTATCCCGGCCTGCAGAAGCTCTATACCAAGGTCACGGTATCGGAACTGAAGATTGCTGCCATGGCGGAGAAGGATGAAGCGGCATTTCATACCTTCGAAGAAAAAGAAGTGGTGCCTTATATCCCGGCTTTCCGCAGAGAACAGGAAAAGGTCAGCGGAGCCGTCCGCGGTAACGCGTTCCACCGGACCATGGAACTGTTGGACTTTTCTTATCTGTTTATGGAATCCGGACTATTTGCCGGATGCCCTGGGACTTATGAGGAATACCGTCAGGGCCTGGATACGGACCGGTTACAGGAACGTCTGAAGGAATTCCTGCAGCGGGAGACAGCTTCCCTACGACTGACAGAAGAGTATGCGCAGGCCGTAAGCCTTCCCAAAATCCGGCATTTTCTGGAACAGGAGCTGGCCTACCGCATGTGGAGAGCTTTCGAACAGGGCCTTTTGTACAGAGAGCAGCCCTTCGTGCTGGGCATTGATGCGAAGCGCCTGGATCAGGACCTTCCTGAAGGGGAAAAGGTTCTCATTCAGGGTATCATCGATGTCTTCTTTATAGAAAACGGAGAGATCGTCCTGCTGGACTACAAGACCGATGTGATCGATTCCCTGCAAGCCCTCTGGAACCGCTACAGCGTCCAGATCCAATACTATGAGGAGGCACTGACGAAGCTGATGCAGCTGCCCGTGAAGGAGAGGATCCTGTATTCCTTCTATCTGGAAAAATACGAGTAAAAAAGCCGGAGTAAATGGAGGTTTCATATGAGTCAATATTTTGATTTATCAATAAGAAGGATTGAGATAAAGAAACCAAAAAGAGACTTGAAACCTGTTATTAAATTACAGGATGAAGTTAATAAGACTTTGCTGCATGATGAATATTATTATCCTACAGATGAAAGAACTATACAGGAATGTTTGGATGGTGATTATATCTTATTAGGCGTATATAATAAAGATAAGCTTATTGCAGCAAGCTTTGCATTTGAAGGTGGTTTGTTCTTCTCTAAGCCTATTACTGATTGGATGGAAATTCCTGGCAATAAAATTATGTGCCATGAATTCGTTGTGGTTGATATGGAATATAGAGGTAATGGTATACAGAAGAGATTCATGGATGCTACTATAAGAGAAGCTAGACAGATGGGTTATGATACTATTTGGTGTTGTGCTCATCCTAATAATACTCCGTCTGTATGTAGCATAGAGAGTACAGGCTATAAATTTGCCGATCAGTTTGTTGTAGATGGCTGGCCTAGGAATGTTTATTACAGAAGTACATCTATACAGAGATAGCAATTATTTAGAGGGAGAGTATAAGTTAAGTATGGCATGGTATGCAGAACGAAAAAGAAAATGTTGGTATTGTATCTGTGGTGTAGAAATGAAGTAGGATGACAAGGTGGAAATCCGGTTTCGTGTGAGGGATAACGGTATCGGAATGAGTCCGGAGTTCCTGCCGCACCTGTACGATCCGTTCTCCCAGGAGCGTTCCGAGGAAAACATCACGGAGAATCTGATGGATGCCAGAATTTTACTGGTGGAAGATAACGAGATCAACATTTATGTGGCCCAGCTGATCCTGGAAAAAGCCGGATGTGTGGTGGAGATTGCAAACGGTACCTATCATTGCCATGACAGCGGATGCTTTTGAAGAGGAGAAGAAAAAGACGCTAGAGGCCGGAATGAACTATCACCTGTCCAAGCCCATCAACCCGAAGACATTGTATAATATCCTGTCGAACCATCTGACCGGAAAGGAAGCATAGAGATCAGAGATATAGAACCCGAGATATTAGAATCATGACATGTAAAAAGGAGGTATCCGTGGCGGATATCTCCTTTTGTGTTGCCTTAACTGCTTCTGATATAAAATTAAGCGGTGATCACGGTGCCGGCCTTGCCCCTGATGGCATCCTTGACGTGATCCATGGAAGTGATCAGGACTTTGCCGGCGGGAACCTTCTCCAGGTAAGAGATCGCTGCCTCGATCTTGGGAAGCATGGTGCCTTCCTCAAACTGTCCTGCTGTGATCAGATCCTTTGCTTCTGCTACGGTGAGAGTCTCCAGTGCAGCCTGATCCTCCCTGCCGAAATTCTTATAGACATAGGGAACTGTGGTCAGGATGATCAGCTCGTCACAGCTTAGGTCGGAAGCAAGCTTACCGGCGATAGCATCCTTCTCGATGACTGCGGAAGCACCCTTCAGCGCATGCTTCTGCTCGATCA
>ERZ780168.3000-NODE-3000-length-13952-cov-11.194502_pt1 | contig 13952 bp, 9 predicted proteins | sample MGYA00510981_ERZ780168 | MGnify/ENA primary metagenome ERZ780168 (study PRJEB29588, sample SAMEA2158769) | human gut metagenome | biome: human gut; feature: human-associated habitat; material: faeces | place: Denmark | collected 2008/2010 ...
TCAGGGAAAATCATCCAGATGCCACAAAGAAAGATCATTTAAAAGAAATCCAGCAATCATCAGGATTTCTTGCTATTAAAGTTAATGACAAGCACACAAAAACGATAAAAAAGAGTAGTTGCTATTAGTAGCAAATTAGTAGCAGTGCAAAAGAAAAAGTCTCGGAATCCGCTTGTTTAGCGGGTTCCAAGACTTGTGGCTACTATTCAAACTCAATCGTTCCAGGTGGTTTACTAGTCAGATCATAGAATACTCTGTTGACCCCACGCACCTCATTTATAATTCTGCTCATGACTGTCTGGAGAACCTCAAATGGAATCTCTGCGCTCTCTGCTGTCATGAAATCAATTGTGTTGACTGCACGAAGTGCAACCGCATAATCGTAAGTTCTTTCGTCACCCATAACACCAACGGAACGCATGTTAGTGAGGGCTGCGAAATACTGGTTTGGCATCCATGCTGGAGCCTTGCCGTTAGCTTTCTTGTACTCAGCTACGGCCTTGTCAACCTCTGAACGGTAGATAAAGTCAGCATCCTGAACGATACGAACCTTATCGGCTGTTACCTCGCCGATAATTCTGATTCCAAGTCCCGGACCTGGGAATGGCTGACGGAATACAAGATGTTCTGGTATTCCAAGCTCAAGACCAGCCTTACGAACCTCATCTTTGAAAAGGTTGCGGAGTGGCTCAATGATTTCCTTGAAGTCAACGAAATCAGGAAGTCCACCTACATTGTGGTGAGACTTGATTACGGCTGATTCACCGCCAAGTCCGCTCTCTACAACGTCTGGATATATAGTTCCCTGTGCAAGGAAGTCAACTGCACCAATTTTCTTGGCTTCTTCCTCAAATACACGGATAAACTCTTCCCCTATAATCTTTCTCTTAGCTTCTGGCTCAGTAACGCCTGCAAGCTTAGAGTAATATCTTTCCTGTGCATTAACTCTTATAAAGTTAAGGTCGAACTGTCCTTCTGGTCCAAATACGCTCTCAACTTCATCGCCTTCATCTTTACGGAGAAGACCGTGGTCTACGAATACGCATGTAAGCTGCTTTCCAATAGCTCTTGAAAGAAGTCCGGCTGCAACAGATGAATCGACACCACCTGAAAGAGCAAGTAAAACCTTGCCACTGCCAACCTTCTCGCGGATTTCCTTAATTGTATTCTCAACAAATGCATCCATCTTCCATGTTCCGGCACATCCGCATACTCCACGAACAAAGTTGTGAAGCATCTTGGTTCCTTCCTGAGTATGAAGAACCTCTGGGTGGAACTGGATTGCATAAAGATTCTTCTCTGTACACTCTGCTGCTGCAACTGGGCAGTCTGCTGTGTGGGCAACAATCTTGAATCCTGGTGCAATCTGTGAGATGTAATCAAAATGGCTCATCCACACAATAGTTTTCTCTGAGACATCTGAGAATAAAGCGCTGCTCTTATCTACAAATGTTTCTGTCTTTCCATACTCTCTTACTGGTGCCTTCTCAACCTTGCCACCAAGCACATGCTGCATAAGCTGTGCGCCATAGCAAAGACCAAGTACAGGTACACCAAGTTCGAAAAGTTCTTTAGTACATGTTGGCGCGCCATCTTCATAACAGCTGTTAGGACCACCCGTAAGGATAATTCCTTTAGGGTTCATGGCCTTAATCTGCGCCAGGTCTGTCTTGTAAGAATAGATCTCACAATATACATTACATTCACGGACACGGCGCGCAACCAGCTGGTTGTACTGACCACCGAAGTCAATGACAATAACTTTCTCCTGATCCATGATCAATCTCCAATCTTGTGTATTTATATATACATTATAGTTAAACTTGCCACTTATGACAAGCCTTAATTCTCCCCAATTCCTATCTTGCTAATTCTCCTCCAGACAATCCTTATCTATGCATCTTTCTCCCCAATTCTCTTCTTCACATAAGAATCCATCTTCTCTCTGACCATCGCCATCTTTCTGTTGGTCTCCTCATTATCAGAATGAAAATGCATAAGCTTTGCAAGATAGCCCTGTTCCACAGTAATCCGCACGCTCTCATCATACACAAGCTCATAAGCAAGTGATACATGACCAATAACAGTATCAGCCGGTGTGCGTCTTATTGCTTTGAGTATACAGTGTTCCTCATCAAACGCTTCTAACACTTCATCTGTAATATCACTCTTCATGAGTTCTTCAGTCGTAGTGTTATATATTTCTTCAAGCGGAGTATCAATATTAACCTTAAATATATCAACCTTATCAGCGTCACGAAGCACATTGCAGAATGCCTGCTCGCGGCTATTAAGTCCCTGCGGAATTCTGTACATATTGTGACACCTTATTGCAAGTTCAAGCATTTCCATGTCCGATTTATTCAATCTGTCATACAGAAATACTCCATCAGAACTATATCGATCCTCTAATGTTCCTGGCTTGTAGCCTGTACATTTGACCATTCCATTAAGAAAAGTACTGATAAGACCATCTTTGAACAACAGGTCTGCACCGAATTTTGCATGGTCAACAGAGTCCGCATCTGAAAATGTGTTATAACGCTTTATCTGTTCAAATCTTCCAACATCATGAAGCATTCCGGATAACCATGCCAGCTCAACATCATAGGCACACATTCCAGCTGCCTTTGCAATTCTTTCGCACAAAGCTGCAACTCTGTAAGTGTGGTCAATTTTTAATTTAATCTTAGGGTCATCTGCATTATAAGCTGCTGTGTATTCTGCAAATGCTTTCTTAACATGCACTCTGTCAACATACACACGGTTTATCTTGGCATTTTCATAATAACCTTCAACATCAGCAACCTTTCCCTCATTCCATGTGTCTATAATATCAGGCACATCAGATAAAGAATGGCACACAACTGAAGTCAGTCTTCGGATGTCATCGTTAATCTCAATAGTATCAGGTATATGAATCACCTTCATGCCTGCTGCATATCCTGCTTTAATGCCATTAATACTGTCCTCAATGACTACACATTCTGATGGTTCACATCCGATAAAGCCTGCTGCCCTTAAGAATATGTCCGGCTCAGGCTTTCCATGCTCAACCTCATCTCCATATACAACACCAGAAAGATAATCCCATGCTCCTATTCTGTGAAGACTCTTTTCAGCACTTGATTTCTGTGTTGAAGTTGCAACAGCACATTTGAGTCCATTATCCTTAATATAATCAAGCAGCATATGAAGCCCCGGCTTAACCGGAACTTCCTCTGTCTCCCTGATTTTGTAAACATGGTCTGTGCGCATTGTCCGCATTTCCCAGTAATCCTGCTCTCCATGATAATAATCATCAAAAAAGCTCTGACTAAGCTTTGCCGGTGCACCTTTAAAACTGTCGATAAGCCATAATGGCATCTCTACATTTTTCTGGGAAGCTGCCCACAGCCAGCCAAGATTAGACTGATTTTCCGTATCAATCATAACTCCGTCCATATCAAAGATAATCCCTTTTATCATAACTGCCTCCATTCTACTCCCCAAAATATCAAACCGACATCCCTTGCATACACTTCCCAGATATACGTTCATTCACTTCTTAATCTTACTTCTCTTCCAGATACTTCTTAACATACTGTCCGGTATAAGACTTCTTAACCTTAACAATCTCCTCAGGCGTTCCCTTGGCAATAACAGTTCCGCCGCGGTCCCCCCCCTCTGGTCCCATATCTATAATATAATCTGCTGTCTTAATAACATCAAGATTATGTTCAATAACAACTACAGTGTTGCCACCCTCTGCAAGCCTGTGAAGGATATTGACAAGCTTGTGGACATCGGCAAAATGCAGTCCGGTTGTAGGCTCATCAAGAATATATATAGTCTTTCCTGTGCTTCTTCTTGAAAGCTCTGTTGCAAGCTTGATTCTCTGTGCCTCACCACCTGAAAGCTCAGTTGATGGCTGTCCAAGCTTGACGTAAGACAAGCCAACCTCGTTGAGAGTCTCAATCTTTCTTCTTATACTTGGCACATTTTCAAAGAAATCAACTGCATCCTCAATAGTCATATCAAGAACATCATATATGCTCTTATCCTTGTATTTTACTTCAAGAGTTTCTCTGTTGTAACGCTTACCCTCGCAGACTTCACAAGGAACATACACATCCGGCAGGAAATGCATCTCTATCTTGATAATACCGTCGCCTGAGCATGCCTCACATCTTCCGCCTTTAACATTAAAGCTGAATCTGCCCTTCGTATATCCTCGTTCCTTCGCGTCCTTAGTCGTTGCAAACAGGTCTCTTATCATGTCAAATACACCTGTATAGGTTGCCGGATTAGACCTTGGTGTTCGTCCAATTGGTGACTGGTCAATATTAATGACCTTATCAAGCTGCTCTATTCCGTCAATTTCATCATGGTCGCCTGCAATACATCTCGCCCTGTTAAGCGACTTTGCAAGGTGCTTGTAAAGAATCTCATTAACAAGTGAACTCTTGCCTGAGCCTGACACACCTGTTACGCATGTGACAACTCCAAGCGGAATATCTACATCAATATTCTTAAGATTATTCTCCCTTGCGCCTCTTACCTTAATCCAGCCAGCAGGCTTTCTACGCTCTGCCGGTATAGGTATCTTGATTCTTCCTGACAGATATGCGCCTGTAAGTGAGTCCTTGCACGCCATAATGTCCGCAGCAGTTCCTGTTGCGACAACTTCTCCACCATTTCTTCCTGCGCCTGGTCCGATATCCACAATATAATCGGCTGCAAACATAGTATCCTCATCATGTTCAACGACAATAACTGAGTTACCAAGATCTCGCAAATGTGTCAGAGTTCCTAGCAGCTTGTCATTATCCCTCTGGTGAAGTCCGATACTTGGCTCATCAAGAATATAAGCAACTCCTACAAGACCTGAACCAATCTGTGTAGCAAGCCTGATTCTCTGCGCTTCACCGCCTGACAGAGTTCCTGTGGCACGCGAAAGTGCCAGATAATCAAGCCCTACATCTACAAGGAACTTAATTCTCGCCTTGATTTCCTTAAGAATCTCTGCACCAATAAACAGCTGTCTCTCTGAAAGCTTCATATTCTCAAGGAATTCCTGAAGCTTTATAATAGACATGTTAGTAATCTCATATATGTTCTTATCTGCAATAGTAACAGCAAGTGAAGACGGCTTAAGTCTCTGTCCGTGACAGGCAGAACAAGGTCTTATTCTCATAAATTCCTCATACTGCTGCTTAGTATTATCAGAATATGTCTCTCTGTATCTTCTCTCCATATTCTTAATAAGACCTTCAAATGCGACATCATATACACCCTCTCCGCGCTGGCCTTTATATTTAACCTTTACAGAATGTCCCTTAGTACCATTGATAATAATATCCTTAATATCATCAGGATAATCCTTGAATGGTGTCTTTAATGAAAATCCATATTCCTCTGCAAGTGCATCAAGAACTGCCCTGCTGAAACTGCCCTCGTCCTTAGATGACTGCCAGCCCATTCCGACAATAGCGCCTTCATCAATGCTGAGACTTTCATCAGGAATAAGCAGCTCTGCATCAAACTTCATAGTATAACCAAGTCCGAAACAGTCCGGGCATGCACCAAATGGATTGTTGAACGAAAAGCTTCTTGGCTCAACCTCATCAATACTTATACCACAGTCTGGGCATGAAAAGCTCTGGCTGAAATTAAGTGTCTCTCCGTCAATAACATCTACAGTCATAAGGCCTTCAGCAAGCTTAAGAGCTGTCTCAATAGAATCGGTAAGTCGTTTCTGGATTCCGTCTCTTACAGAAAGTCTGTCTACAACAATCTCAATATTATGCTTCTTATTCTTATCAAGCTTAATCTCATCTGTCAGCTCATACATGCTTCCATCAGCAATAACACGCACATATCCGCTCTTCTTTGCCTGTTCAAAAAGCTTTACATGTTCACCCTTTCGTCCACGGACAACAGGTGCAAGAATCTGAATCTTAGTTCTTTCAGGAAGTGCCATAATAACATCAACCATCTGGTCAACTGTCTGTTTGTTGATTTCCCGTCCACATTTTGGACAATGAGGAATACCAATTCTTGCATAGAGAAGTCTGAAATAATCATATATTTCTGTAACAGTTCCTACTGTAGAACGCGGATTTCTGTTAGTTGACTTCTGGTCGATGGATATAGCCGGTGAAAGTCCTTCAATACTGTCAACATCCGGCTTTTCCATCTGTCCCAAGAACTGTCTTGCATATGAGGACAGTGATTCCATATACCTTCTCTGACCTTCTGCATATATTGTATCAAATGCAAGACTCGACTTTCCCGAACCTGAAAGTCCTGTAAGCACAACAAGCTTGTCTCTTGGAATATCAACGTCTATTCCTTTAAGATTATGCTCTCTAGCACCCTTTATCCTTATGCAGTTCTTATAACTGCCTCTTTCTATCTCTTTCTTTAACTTACTATCAGCCATGTTTTTTTCCTTCATAAATATATTTATTAATCTCAATCATCTTATCACGAAGCTGTGCAGCCTCCTCGAAGTTAAGCTCTGCTGCTGCCTTACGCATGTTCTTCTCAACCTGCGTCTTAACCTTCTCAAGCTCCTTAATGCTCATAGATTCATAATCAACCTTAAGCTTTCCGGAAGCGTCACCCGGCTCTGCTGCCTTGCTTATGCTTATTAGATCTCTTACTGCCTTCTTAATTGTCTGCGGAGTAATTCCATGCTCATCATTATACTCCTGCTGAATCTTTCTTCTTCGTTCTGTCTCTGAAATAGCCTTTTCCATAGATTCAGTAATCTTGTCTGCATACATGATAACATGTCCCTCTGCATTTCTCGCAGCTCGACCAATCGTCTGTATAAGCGATGTCTCTGTTCTTAAGAAGCCTTCCTTATCGGCATCAAGTATTGCAACAAGGCTGATTTCAGGAATATCAAGACCTTCTCGCAGCAGATTGATTCCAACAAGAACATCAAATCCATCAAGACGCATATCTCTTATAATCTTCTGACGCTCAAGCGTATCAATATCTGCATGAAGATACTTAACCCTGATTCCTGCCTCTTTAAGATAATCTGTAAGGTCCTCCGCCATTCTCTTCGTAAGTGTAGTGACAAGCACCTTGTTCTTCTTGGCAGTTTCCTTATTAATCTCTGATATAAGGTCATCAATCTGGCCTTCAATCGGCTTAACAGTTATCTCCGGGTCAAGAAGTCCGGTAGGTCTGATAACCTGCTCGGTTCTCATAAGCTCATGCTCTGCCTCATAAGTGCTTGGTGTTGCTGACACGAAAAGCATCTGTGAAATCTTGCTCTCAAACTCGCTGAAATTAAGCGGTCTGTTGTCCTTCGCAGATGGCAGTCTGAATCCATAGTCTACAAGCGTAGTCTTTCTTGACTGGTCGCCTGCATACATGCCTCGTATCTGTGGAATAGTGATATGTGACTCGTCCACAATAATAAGGAAATCGTCTGGAAAATAATCCATCAGAGTATACGGTGGACACCCTGCCGGAAGTCCTGCCAGATGTCTTGAATAATTCTCTATTCCTGAGCAGAAGCCTGTTTCCTGCATCATCTCTATATCAAAATTCGTTCTCTCTTCGATTCTCTGTGCCTCTAGAAGCTTGTCCTCACTCTTGAAATATTTAACTCTCTCGGCAAGCTCCGCCTTGATATTCTCAATCGCAGCGTCCATCTTCTCCTTCTCAACAACATAATGAGAATTAGGAAATATCGCAATATGCTCAAGAACACCTTTAACCTCACCGGTAAGTGAATCTATCTCACTTATTCTGTCCACTTCATCACCAAAGAATTCAACTCTTATTGCGTCGCCTGACGAAGAAGAAGGATACACTTCAACAACATCGCCTCTTACCCTGAAGGTTCCTCGCTTAAAATCCTGGTCGTTCCTTACATACTGGATATCAATAAGCTTTCTTATGCAATCATCCCTGTCCTTCTCCATTCCCGGACGAAGCGAAATAACCATGTTCTTATAATCAACCGGCGCACCTAATCCATATATACATGAAACCGAAGCAACGATAATAACATCATTTCTTTCAGAAAGTGCCGCTGTTGCCGAATGTCTTAATTTATCAATTTCATCATTAATAGATGAATCCTTCGCAATATAAGTGTCACTCTGAGGTACATAGGCCTCTGGCTGGTAATAATCATAATAGGAGACAAAGTACTCAACCGCATTCTCTGGAAAGAACTCCTTCATCTCCCCATACAACTGCGCTGCCAGTGTCTTATTATGGCTTATAATAAGTGTAGGTTTCTGAACATTCTGTATAATGTTCGCCATTGTAAATGTTTTACCAGAACCAGTTACACCAACTAGAGTCTCAAACTGATTGCCTTCCTCAAAGCCCTTTGTAAGTGCTTCAATAGCCTGCGGCTGGTCGCCCATCGGCTTAAAATCCGAATGTAATACAAATCTGTCCATAAAGCCCTCCCTATTAAATGCATTTCCCTCATTATACAATATAACAGCCAAAAAGTACAGAACAAACATTCGATTTGTCCTGTACTTTATTCCATACTTCTATAATCTTTATTCTGCCGCTCTGACACTCATTTTGCCATTGAGATACTCTACTGCTGCCTTCAACTGCACATCTTCAGTCGCATCATCCGGAAGCTCCACAATACTGTCAGGTGTCACTCCCTTGCCGTGAATATCCTGTCCCTTAGGAGTGAAATATTTGGCAATTGTATACTTAACCGCACTTCCATCAGTAAGCGGACGGATTGTCTGCACAATGCCTTTACCAAATGTCTGTGTTCCGATTATCTGTGCCTTATCATAATCCTGCATTGCACCGGCAAATATCTCAGATGCACTTGCACTATTGCCATTTACTAAAACTGCCATCGGAATATTAAGCTCATGATTATCAGAACCTGAATATTCCTGTCTCTTACCAGACTTAGTCTCTGTATACACGATAAGTCCGTTCGGAAGAATATAATCTAGCATATCAGCCACAGTCTTAAGAACTCCACCAGGATTATTTCTTATATCAATTACAAGTCCTGTAATTCCCTGCTTCTGAAGGTCATCAACAGCCAATTTAAACTGCTCTGTTGTAACATCATCAAACTGTGAAATATAAATATAACCTATATTATTCTCAAGCACCTCTGATGATACAGTCTTAATATCAATCTTGTCTCTTGTAACTGTGAAACTCAGCTTCTCGCCATTTCTCATAACAGTAAGGTTAACATCTGTACCCTTCTCGCCCTTAATAAGGGCAACTGCTACAGAAAGGTCCATTCCTGTAATATCCTCACCATTAACCTCTGTTACCTTATCTCCATTTCTGATACCAGCCTTATATGCCGGTGCATCATCATATGCCTCAGATATAAGTATTGAACCATCATCAGCCTTCTGGCATACCGCACCAATTCCATAGAAAGAACCTGATGTTGACTCCATCATTGACTTATATTCTTGAGGCGTATAATAAACAGTATATTTATCACCATATGCAGCAAGATATGCCTTAAAAATGTTGTCTGCAGCCTTTTCATCATCTACATCATCAAAGTAGAATCCATCTCCAAGCAGCGAATCAAGAGCATTCAGCTTACCTTCAACCTTAGTTCCGATTCCTTCATTATCACTTGTTCCAACATCCTGGACATATATACGTCCGTCAATTCCAATATGGATATTACCACTTCTTATAAGTCCAATGAATACGCATGACAACGCCAGTATCACAACCAGCAGTGTTGCCACAACACCAATAATAACGCCTTTGCCTAAAGCATGTTTTCTCTTTCGTTCCTGTGCGGCCCCTTCCGAAGAAAAAGGTCTGTTATTATCATATTCCATTGAGTCCTCCTGTTAAGTTGAATTATTTATTAAAATATGGCATAGGATTAACATATTGGCGAGTTTTTCCATCATCGAGCATTACATCAAAATGCAGATGTGCGCCAAATGAATTACCCGTATTCCCCATAACACCAAGCTTCTGTCCCTTCGTCACCTGGGCTCCTACTGATACATTTAAACTATCAAGATGCAGGTATCTCGTATACAGTCCATTACCATGATAAATCATCACATAATTACCCGCTGTTGAGTAATACTCACTCTGTCTGTGTGCAATAACAACTTTACCGTCATAAGCTGCATATACAGGATCACCTGAAACTCCTGCCCTGACCGCTCCAATATCCACACCTTTATGCGGTGAAGTTCTGTCAGATGTATCTCCATATGGAGAAGTTATTCTTGTACTTGTTGTTGGCCATTTGAAAGTTCCGCCATCATATCTGTTAGACGGAGTAACTCCGCTTGCTTCCTCTGCCTTAATCTTGGCTGTTATAGAAGCAATCTCTGCATCGAGCTTCTTCTCGTCAGCTTCGAGCTGTTTCTTATAAGCCACCTGATCAGCCGTATTCTTACTCAAAGCATTAAGCTGGGCAGTCTTCTCATTCTGGACAACCTCAAGTGCATCAACCTGTGCCTGAAGTGCCTCCTGACTGGCAGTCAGAGTCTCTTTATCTTCTTCAAGCTTTACTTTAGAAGATGATATAAGATTAATCGTTGACTGATATTCTTCGAGCATCTGTCTGTCATACTCTGATATCTTATTAATATACTCAAATTTATTAAGCATATCCGCCATACTCTGTGATGATAAAAGAACTTCAACATATGTATAATCATTATGTTCATACATAAACTGGATTCGCAGCTTCATAGCCTCATACTGGCTCTCCTTATCAGCCTCAGCCTGCTCAAGCTGTACCTGTGTCTCCTCAATCTCAGCTTCAAGCTCTGCAATCTGGGTATTAATGTCATCTAATGACGCTGACAATTCTCCCATCTGGGCATCAAGGCCCTGAATAAGAGATGTAAGATCTGAACTCTGTGCCTTAAGCTGAGCAATCTTGTCTTCTGTTTCTTTCTTTTTATTCTGTATATCATTCTGCTGGTTCTGGGCATTCTTCAGATCCGATTTATTATCTCCAAATGTAACCTGTGCAAAACAATACGGTATAAGCAGCATTACAATCATGAGTGCCGCTGTTATTTTCTTTATTAAATTGTTCCGAAACAGTGCTTTCTCCATACAGCCACTCCTTTACCATAATTAAAATGTTTTATAAAAACAAACAGGGACTTCTGCATCCGTTTGCAAAAGCCCCCAAATACTATCCGAAACTATACATCGGCATGCTTTCTTACAGCGAAGAAACTTCCTATAAGACCAATACCAATTCCAAGAATAACAGCTACCGGAATAAGTACCTCAAATACTTCTGATGCTGGCATAAATGCTAATATATTCTGTAAAACAGAGAATTTTCCAAGAACAAAATTAACAACTCCACCATAAATATACCTCAATATTGCTACCGGAATAATAGCACCTATAAGTCCTATAACGATACCTTCTACGAAGAATGGTGCATTAACAAATGCATCCGTAGCTCCTATATATTTCATGATTGATATCTCATCTTTTCGTACTGTAATACCAATGACAATTGTATTAGTAATAAGGAATATTGATACCGCAAGAAGAACAACAATTACTGCAACTGCAACATAACTTACAAGTCTTGCTGCACTGGCAAGTCCGCTTGCTGTAACCTCTGAACGGTTAACCTGTCTTATTCCATCCTTATTCTCAAGGTACTTAACCAGTGTACCCTGATTACTTGCATCCTTAAGATATACTTCATAAGAAGAAGAATTAGCTAAAGGATTATCATCCTTGAAGCCTTCTGCAAGTTCAGGATATGCGGCGAAATACTCACCCTTGAAGCTTTCCCATGCATCATCAGCTGATACATACTGAACTCTTGATACTTCTTCTCTTTTGCTGATTTCATCTCCAAGCTTCTTAATATCTGTCTCACTAAGACCTTCATCAAAGAAAACTGTTACACACACTTCTGTCTCAGCCTTCTTAATCATATACTGAAAATTAACCACTATAGAATAGAATACTCCAAAAAGGAATATACATGCTGTAATTGTTGCTATTGATGCCAGTGAGAACATCTTATTACGATGGATATTCTTGAATCCATCTTTAATATGATATGCTAATGACCTAATCTTCATAGAAATAACCACCTTTTTCCTGATCGCTGATAATCTTTCCTTCACTCATAGTAATAGTTCTCTTCTTCATCTGCTGAACTATCTCCATATTATGGGTAACTACAAGTACTGTTGTTCCCTGCTTATTAACCTGATTAAGAATCTTCATGATTTCATTAGAATTAGCAGGATCAAGGTTACCTGTTGGCTCATCGCACAACAATATAGCTGGCTTGTTAACCAGCGCTCTTGCAATTGCAATTCTCTGCTGCTCACCACCTGATAACTCATTAGGAAAAGCCTTATATTTGTCAAGAAGTCCTACCATGGAAAGCATCGCAAGTACTCTTGACTTAATCTTTCTGTTAGGAGCTTCTACTACCTTCTGTGCAAATGCGATATTCTCATATACATTTCTGTCTGGTAACAGACGGAAATCCTGGAATACTACACCAATATCTCTTCTAAGATACGGAAGCTTCTTTCTTGTTATCTTATTGAGATATTTCTTATTAACATATATCTTACCTGATGTAGGATCTAATTCCTTAAGTAATAATTTGATAAGAGTCGACTTACCTGAACCACTCTTACCTACTATAAATACGAATTCACCTTTCTGGATGTGAAGATTAATTCCATTAAGCGCAGCAACGCCAGTGGAATATGTCTTCGTAACATCTTCCATGATTATCATGTATCATTTCCTCCAAAAATCACTAAAATGTATCTTTACTTTCCATATACTTCATGTACTTAACTACCATAAGAGCAATCTTAAATGTTATTGCATCATCAAACACTCTGAGGTCAAGCCCGGTTATCTTCTGTATTTTATCAAGTCTGTAAACAAGTGTATTTCTATGGATGTAAAGCTGTCTTGATGTTTCTGAAACATTAAGGCTGTTCTCAAAGAACTTGTTAATTGTTGACAAAGTCTCATCATCAAAATCATCAGGAGCCTTTCCTTCAAATATCTCCTTAATGAACATCTGACATAATGGTATAGGAAGCTGATATATAAGACGGCCTATTCCTAATCTGTTGTAAGCAACAACATTCTTATTGCTGTAGAAAATCTTTCCCACATCAAGTGCCATCTTAGCTTCCTTGTAAGATCTTGAAACCTCTCTTATATCATTAACAATTGTACCATAAGCAACATGTGCCGCACTCATCGCCTCAGTGCTTAACATATCAATTATAACATCAGCTGTCTTGTCAAGTTCATCATATGACTCATTGCCTTTAACTTCCTTAACAAGAATTATACTCTTTTCGTCAACTGCTGTAATGAAATCTCTTGTTTTATTAGCAAAAAGAGTTCTTACTGTCTCTAAAGCATTAGTATCCTTTTCGTGCTTAGTCTCAATAATATATACAACTCTCTTTACATCCGTATCAATATGAAGCTTCTCAGCTCTTGTATACATATCAACCCTTAGAAGATTATCAAGAAGAAGATTTTTAATAAAGTTATCCTTATCAAATCTTTCCTTATAAGCAACTAAAAGATTCTGTATCTGAAATGCTGCAAGCTTTCCTAACATAAATACATCATCAGTTGTTCCCTTAGCCAATATTATATACTCAAGATTGCCATCTTCAACAACCTTAAAGAACTGATATCCATTAACCACCTGACTATCTGCTGGTGAATCTATAAATACAAGTGCATCTGCTGTACATTCAGCAACATTATCAAATGTCTTAGCTACAACCTTGCCCTCTGCATCAATAACACATAAATCAACTCGTGATATTTCTTTTAACCCATCAACGGTTGTCTGTAAAATCTGATTTGAAATCATATTATACTCCATTCCTTCGCATCTTTTTGACATTTACTATATCATTGTAAAGCAAAATGACAAAAAAAAAAAGAGGAAATGTATAGAAATTATA
>ERZ780168.3001-NODE-3001-length-13951-cov-6.152274_pt1 | contig 13951 bp, 9 predicted proteins | sample MGYA00510981_ERZ780168 | MGnify/ENA primary metagenome ERZ780168 (study PRJEB29588, sample SAMEA2158769) | human gut metagenome | biome: human gut; feature: human-associated habitat; material: faeces | place: Denmark | collected 2008/2010 ...
GCTTCCAACAAAAATAAATGTACCTCAGAAAAATAGGTTTTGATACTCTCCGCGGCTTCTCCTTCAAATCCATCTAGCATCTGCATCTGTTTGATTTTTTGTGCCATTCTCTTCAGAGCTTCCGTGCAGGAACGTACCTCTCTTTCTACACCGTCCCGAAATTCTAATATTGCTTGGTTATCTATGATGGTATTTTCATAATTCATTAATGTAACTCTTTTATTCCTTTCTCCCACTTTCTATTTTGCTATCTCACTTGCCAATTCAGCATCTGTCTGTGCAGTTTTCTCTATGGCTTTCTTTTCCCTTTTATGGTCTATCCCTTCATTTTTTTCGTCATTTCAATAAATTCTTTATTGCTTTTTGTCTTTACAAACAAATCAATATATCTTTCCAGCATTTCCTCCGAACGCATACCACTCAGTGCCTTTCGCATCGTGCGGTTTGCTTCTACTTCCTCTGGATTCAAAAGCAAATCATCTCTTCTTGTACTGGATTTTAATAAATCAATCGCAGGGAAGATACGTTTTTCTGATAAAGAACGATCTAGTACCAATTCCATATTACCGGTTCCCTTAAATTCCTCAAATACAACATCATCCATGCGGCTTCCTGTCTCAACCAAAGCAGTTGCCAAAATAGTAAGGCTTCCTCCCTCACGCATATTTCTGGCAGCTCCAAAAAATTTCTTTGGCATATGCAACGCAGCCGGGTCCAAACCACCGGAAAGTGTTCTTCCGCTTGCCTGTACTGTCAAATTGTAAGCTCTGGCAAGTCTTGTAATACTATCAAGCAAAATAATAACATCCTTTTTGTGTTCTACCAAACGGCGTCCACGTTCAATTACCATCTCAGAAACACGTTTATGATTTTCTGGAAGTTCATCAAAAGTAGAATAAATCACCTCTACATTTTTTCCTTCTATGGATTCTTTAATATCCGTAACCTCTTCCGGACGTTCATCAATTAACAAAATAATCATATGCATATCTGGATGATTTTTTGTGATTGCTTTGGCAACCTGTTTTAATAAGGTAGTTTTTCCTGCTTTTGGTGGAGATACGATCATACCTCTTTGTCCTTTACCAATTGGAGATACTAAATCCATCATACGCATACCTACGCTACAATTTGGAGTTTCTAAATGAATTCTTTCATTTGGAAAAATTGGTGTCAGATCCTCAAATTTCTTCCTCTTGGAAGCTTCTGAAGGATGAAAGCCATTCACACTTTTTACATACAATAATGCACTAAATTTTTCATTCTGATTCTTAACCTTTGTATTTCCTACAATAATGTCACCTGTTTTTAAGTTAAAACGACGAATCTGTGCTGGTGAAACATACACATCATTTTCCCCTGGCAAAAAATTATCACAACGAATAAATCCATATCCATCTGCCAGCACTTCCAAAATTCCCTCTTTTGTCTCTCCACTGTCCAATTGCTCTGTATCATGAGTGGAATGATTCTTTTGAGAAGCATCTGCTTCAGCCTCATGTTCATGATTATGTACATGACTAGAATGCTTTTTCTCCTCATTCTGTTCTTTCTTTCCTTTTCCAACCTTTTCCTCTATCTTTGCTAAAAGCTCTATCAATTCCTGTTTTTTCATTCCAGAAATATTTTTTAATCCAAATTCCTTGGCTTTTTGTTTCAGTTCTGCAACTGTCATACGCTCATATTTTTCTATCATTATTCACTTCTCTCCTTTTCGGGAAATTCAATTACTCGATTGCATTCAACGCTCGGTAATTTTGATGTTATAGATAAGTATAATTATGGAAACCTTCTTTCAAAATATAACTATACATTATATAGACTTTTAGAAACTGGTTCTATTCTACACTATTTATTTCTAAAAGAAAAGTCCTTTTTTATAATCATTCTTCATTTTTTCCGATCTAAATGCAGTAAAATATCCAATCTTCTCTTTTTGCCTCATAAATAGGATTAAATTCTTTGTTATTTTTTCCCAAAACTGGTAATATATTTTATGCACTTTAACGAAATTGTTAATTTCAGTTAATATTTTTGAAATTTATTCTTGCTTTTTTTGTAATTATTTTGTATGATGGTATTAACAAATAATGTAAATTAAAAATCGTACTAGAGAAGCCAAGCATAATCAATGTAAACATAACACAGCATTTTTTATTCTTGGCTTTTCTTTCCCTTTTTTAGTTTACAAAGCGTAGAAGATACGAATTTCACGCTTACCATTTGCTACTAAATAAAAAAACAAAAAAATAGTTAAAAGGAGGAATTTTCGTGAGAAAATTTGCAAAAAAAGTAGTCTGTTTTGCTCTTACTTCTATTGTAACAGTTTCTTCCGCATTTGGTACCGTTCCATTTACCAAACAGGTAGATACAAAAATTACAGCATATGCAGCACAGACAAGTACTTACACAGTAAACTTTACTGCTCCAACTGATGAAGATTGGACTGGCACTACCGTATATGCATACGCATATTATGATGTAACAACTAACGGTAAAACAACAACAGAGAAACCTTTAGGTTCTTGGCCTGGTACACCAGCCACAAAAAATGCAGATGGAACATACTCTGCTAATGTAACTACAACAACTGGTTCTGCCAAAATCATTTTTGCAAGTATTGATGGTGTAGTTGGCGAAGAAAGAGAAGATGCTAATGGAAATACATATCATGAGTGTACTACAAAGGCACAGCTTCCAAGCGGTTGGGAATTAGATGCAGAGGGAAATCCTATACAGGATGAGCATGGTAACTACATTCCAGTTGATGGATATACCATTTCAAGCAATGCTTGGATCGTAGATGGTAAGGTTTCTACTACAAATCCAAATCAGACAGCAGCACCTACTGCTACTCCTACACAGAAACCAACCACAGCACCTACTGCTACTCCTACTACAGTTCCTACCGTAGCTCCTACTGCTGTTCCTACTGTTGAACCTGTTTCAGGTCCTCAGGTTTATGTAAACAAGGAAAATGGTACTTCTTTCTATGAAGAAAACGGAGACTATATGACTGTAGAACTTCGTCCAGTAGCCGGTGCAACAAGCATTACTTATTCTGTGGACAATGGTCCTGCTAAAACTGCTACAGGTACTACACAGGTTAAGATTGGAGAAGGAAAAATTGCAAACTCTCCTATTACTCTAAAAGTAACTTCTACAAATGGAACAGTTACAAATACACAGACATTTAATTACTTCAAGAAAACAAAAGCATTAGATGCCAGTGCGGCTGCATCTAAAAAGACTACAGTTGCTAAATCTATGGTTTCTTTATTTAGCACAGTAAAGACTGCTGCTGTTTCACAGACACGAAAACTTAAAGTTCATTTCAATCTTCCAACTACAGATAGAGACAAATGGACTGGTAACGACGTTCATATTTATTGCTATGCATATTATGATGAAACAATAAATGGTAAAACAACAACTCAGAAACCTTTTGGTGCTTGGCCTGGTACAGAAATGTCAAAAGATTCTGATGGTTCTTACTATCAGGAAGTTACTACATCTGTACCTTATGCAAAGGTTATGTTTGTAAGCGTAAAAGGTGGAAAAGGAAGCTATACATACAATAATCAGGGTGAAGACTACTATGCATGTGACCAGCTTGCTAAACTTCCTGACGGATGGGTTACAGACGGAGAAGGAAATGCAATCACTGATAGTTATGGAAACTGGATTCCTGTAGATGGATATATTGTAACAAGTGAAACATGGTTCACAGGTGGTTCTATTACAAGTACAGCTACTGCAACACCTACTGTTACTGCTACTCCTTCCGTAACTCCTACTGCTGAGGTTACTGCTACTCCTACTGCACAGCCTGCAACACTAGATGGTTACTTTGGTGCTTCTTTATCTGCACCACAGTTAAACACAACAGCACAAACTCTTTCTGCTGTTGCTGTAAATGCAGTTGGTGATGTAACTTACAAATTTACTGTTGATGGAAAAGAAATTTATTCAGGAAAGAACAGTTCTGTTGCATGGGATACAAGCTCTTTAACTGCTGGTACACATGTAATTACAGCCGAAATTTCTGACAAAAACAATACTTGGGCTGATCAGAAAATTTATACAATTGAAACTCCTGCTGTAGAGCCTACTGCTACTGCCGAAGTTACTGCTACTCCTTCCGCAGTTCCTACTGCTGAGGTTACTGCTACTCCTACTGTAGCTCCTACTGCTGAAGTTACTGTAGCTCCTACTACAGTTCCTACTGCTGAAGTTACTGCTACTCCTACTGTAGCTCCAACTTCTACACCTGATATTGTAATTATTCCAGATCCAACTGCAGTACCTAACAACCCTGTATTAGCAGTTTCCTTTGATAAGGCTGGAAAATCTCTTGGTGAGACAGTTAAGGTAAAGGCTAAACTTACAAATTATAAATCAGCTTATACATATACTTATGTTGTATATAAAGGTTCAAAGAAAGTAAAAACACTTGCTTCTAAGACAAAGAAAAATGCTGTGAACTGGACACCTACCAAAACAGGTACTTATAAAGTAAAAGTAACAGCTTACAACCAAGCAAAGAAAGCAATCACAACTACAACTAAGAAATATACTGTTAAGAAACGTATTATTACAATTAAGAAGTTCAAATTTAACAAGAAAACAATCAAAGCTAAGAAAACTCTTACAATTACAGTAAAAGCTACTGCTACAAAGGGAAAACCACAATACAAAATTGTAGTAAAGAACAGCAAAGGCAAGACTGTTGCTACTAAGAGCTATTCTAAGAAAACAGTGAAAAAATGGAAAACAACAAAGAAAGGTACTTACAAGATTACATTGTATGTAAAGAACGGAAAAGGCGTTGTTGTTTCTAAGACAAAAACTTACAAAGTAAAATAATCAGTTTTCAATGGAAGTGCGATACTACTATTCGCACTTCTTTTTTTCTTGAATTTTATGACGTATTCTTTAAATTTATATTAAAAAATTATTGCTTTTTTTTGTTTTTTTTCTTATTATGGTAGTAGGTAATTCTTTTTAAATTTAGCATTATATTTAATGAAAAAAGGAGGTATTTTCGTGAAAAAATTTACGAAAAAAGTGATTAGCGTTACCGTTGCTGCTTTACTATCAATAACAACCATTTTTAGTAGCAATGCAATTAACGTGAAAGCTGCACAAACACAAGCAACTGTTGATGCTGCACAAACAGCCACGGACACAAAAGCTTCTAGCATTCGTGTTCATTTTACCCCACCAAATTCAGCAGAGGATTTGGCAACATGGACTACAGATAATTCTCATATCTATGCCTATGCCTACTATATGGATGATGAAAAAACAAGCGTTCCTCTTTTAGGAAAATGGCCTGGTGCAAGAATGACTGAAAAAGATGCAGATGGATATTACTATGTAGATGTTCCTACTGCACCAGAAGGAAAAACAATCGAAGTTATCTTTTCCAGTGTAAAAGATAGCGCAGAATATTCTGATGATGATATTATTGTTCAAATTCCTGCAAAAAATCAGGGTGGTCTTGAACTACCAAAGGAACGCTGGTTTGAAGGAGGTACTTTAAGACGCGAGGAAGCCACTCCTGCTCCTAGTACAACTCCTACTATAGCTACAACTCCTACTATAGCTACAACTCCTGCTGTCACAGCTACTACCCCTGCTGTTACAGCTACCGTAAACCCTACTGCAGTTCCTACTGTTGAACCAGTAGAAGGTGCACAAGTAGCTGTAGATGTTCCAAACGGCACTGCTTATTACGAAGAAGATTCTGATACTTTAACCGTACAGATTTCCCCAATTAACGGTGCAACAAGTGCTACTTATTCCATTGACAATGGTCCAGCAAAAACAATTACAGAAGCTACTGCTGTTAAAATTGGAGAAGGTAAAATTGCAAATTCTCCTATTACTTTAAAAGTAACTTCTACCGATGGAACAGTATCAAACACACAAACATTTACCTATTACAAAGCTACCAAAGTAGGAAGTTATACATCTGTATCTTTGAAATCTTCCCTAACAAAATTATTTGGACTTGTAAAGAAAACTGCGGAAGAAAGCAAAACTACATTAAAGGTAACTTATAAAATTCCAAGTAATGATGACAGTTCTATTAAAAATTACAAACGAAGCAACTGGACTGGTGATGATGTACATATTTATGCATACGCATACTATGATACTCCTGAAACTGCTGCCGATCCAGATAGCCTTCCAATCTACCCATTAGGTGATTGGCCTGGTACAGAGATGCAGTCAGAAGGAAATGATACCTATAGTATTGATGTTTCTACAACAACAGGCGAAGCTAAGATTATTTTCACTTCTGTACAAGGAGAAGTAGCTCCAACCTCTACTGTATTAGTAGATGAAAACGGAAACTCCGGACTTCCATTCAGACCATGTAACTCTATCGTACAGCTTCCAGATTCTTTGGGTGGCTATACAATTAAGGGTACCACTGGAACAACCATCAACTTTGATGCAGCTGCTATGCCAACAGTAGAACCAACAACAGTTCCTACAGCTACTCCTGCAGAAGCTACGGAAACTCCAATTGTTTCTTCTACACCTACGGTTGACCCAAATAACACACCTTTTGTTGAACCTACAGCTACTCCAACAACTGCACCTACGGCTACTCCTGTAGTAAAAATGGATGCTTACTTTGGTGCTTCTTTATCTGCACCACAGTTAAATACAACAAAGCAAACACTTTCTGCTGTTGTTGTAAACCCTCAGGGTACTGTTACTTATACATTTGCAGTAGATGGAACTATTATCTATAACGGTAACAATGCAAGTGTGGAATGGAATCCTGAAGAATTGGAAGCTGGCTCACACATCATTACAGTTTCTATTACAGATGGAAAAACATTAAAGTCACTTTCCAAACCATATACAATTGAACGTGTAGCTGCACCAGACACCACAGAAACTGCTCCTGTAGTATCTACTACACCTAATGTAGATGTTACAACCGCTCCTGCGATTACTACTTCCCCTGCAGTATCTGCGACTCCTGATGTAGATGTTACAACTGCTCCTGCAATTACTACTTCCCCTGCAGTATCTGCGACTCCAGTTATTGAGCCAACAGCTACTCCTGTAGTTACTTCTTCACCAGCAGTTACCTCTACACCATTAACTGCTTCTATTAAAATAACTTCTGGAAAAACAGCAGGAGAAACAATTCCAGTTCATTTGAATTTTGCTAAAAAATCACAGGATCCAAAAGTAAAATATGTTTACTCTTACTCTGTGACAAAAAGCAAAAAAACAAAAACACTGGCTTCAAAAACGACCAAAACAACTGTAAACTGGACTCCTTCTGCAAGTGGTACCTATTTAGTCAAAGTTAAGATTATAAATAAGTCCACCAGAAAAGTATTGAAAACAGTTTCTAAGAAATATACGGTTAAGAAACGTGTCATTACAATTAAGAAATTAACAACAAATAAAAAGTCCGGTCAGAAAAAAGGAACAAAAATTATAATTACTGCAAGAGCAGTCACAACCAAAGGAAAAGTTTCTTATAAAATTGTAGTACGCAACAGTGCAGGAAAAACAGTTGCTACTAAGAATTATTCAAAAACAAATAAAACAACTTGGAAAACAAAACAGAAAGGTACTTACAAAATTACCGCTTACGTGAAAAACGGAAAGGGTGTTGTCGTTTCTAAAACAATCACCTTTAAAGTTAAGTAATTTCAAATTTCAAGGATATAACAATAGGCGTGTTGCATTAAGCAACACGCCTATTGTTTGTTATTAGTAAAATGCCTAAAAACATTTCTCTAATAAATCCAGTATTAAAAAACTTCTTTAAAATTGAAACAACAAATCGAAATTACGCAACACCTTAAAATCTCCCTTGGCAGTTACTGCTCCCGACATAAATGCACGTTGCAATGTCATTTCTCCATCTAAAATATCTTGTAACACTTCTGCTGTAATCTTTACAGATACCTCTGCTTCATCCGAATCTACATAATTACAACTAAGCTTTTCCCCTTTTACTTCTAGCAAAAGATGAGCATCTTCTTCCTCAATGTTAAAACAATACGTAGCCTTTAATCCCATTTGTCCATGAAAATGACTTCTAAATGCTGGAATTCGGGTTTCTACAACTTCATCCTCTTTTGCCACACTTTCCTCTTGCTCTTCTTCCCCTAACATTCCTTTAAACATCTGTGCCAATTCCTGTATGTCCTCTTTTTGTTTCTTTACATAACTATCGTCAGACACATAAATAGACAACTGTTCACTTTCCTGCGGGGTTAATTCCAATGCATTTCCCTGTAATACAGTTTCTGTCACAATATTGATGCTAGTTGGAAAACTCTGTTGTTTGTGGCTAATCAATCGGTATATTTCTTCTGCTTTCTTTTCAATTAAAAAAGCATATCCCTCATTTGTTTCAAACTCCACATGATTTTTTACATAAGCACAGATACCTTCACAAGGTACTCCTCCAAGAAGTTCCCAGGCTTTTATCAAAGTGTACTGTGCATCCCGTTCTCCACAGGTAGAAGAAAGTACAACGGGAAGCATACGCATCCCATTTAATTTACCTTTATCTCCATATAACCAACAAGCATCCAGAAATTGCTGCATTAACCCGCCAATACCAAACCATTCAACCGTAGTAGCTAGAATAACACCATCTGCCTCTTTTATGGTATTTGGCAATATATTAATTCCCTTTTTATCTTCATACAAATTGTATCGAACAACTTCCACACGTAATTCTTCCAATACTTCAGTTAATTTATCCATCACATAAATAGTTGGATCTTCAATTAAGCCTCTTCCGCCATAATAGATATTAATTCTCATGACGCTCCATCCTCCTTGTCTATTCCTCTGTAAAGCACTATTGCCAATAAAAATCCTCCTATAAGCCCACCAATGTGTGCCGCATTTCCTACTGTGGAATCTGCCATTCCCACATATATATTTAATAAAATAAGAAATGCAATCTGTACCCATGAGATATCCTCTATTCTTCCATGATTACAGATAATTACCCACAGTAAAGCTCCTGTTAAGCCAAAAATCGCACCAGATGCCCCAGCGCATACCACATCCACATTTCCGGTTCCAATATAATAATACAGTGACACAATATTTCCAATCAGTCCTGCACCCAGATATATGGTCATATACTTCCATTTTTCCATTCTCTTTTCCAGATAGGAACCCATAACAAGAAGCATAAACATATTATTTAACAAATGAGAGACTCCAAAATGTAAAAACATACTGGTTACCATCTGTGTCTGCCATAGGCCATGCCCTACCTGTGAAATTACTAAGGCTCCATGCTTTTCCATAAACATTACATTTTCGGTATTTCCTATCATGGATAATACTAAAAACACAAGGCAGTTGATAAGAACCAAGGAATATGTGCAATAATTATCTTTCAGTATCGAAAGAAAGTTCGCTCTCTTTTCTACCTGCTCAATTACCACTTCATCTCCGTACAATAAAACCTCTTCTATCACTTCTTTCGTATTTAAAAAGGATGCAATCTGATTCTCATAAATTAGCAAACGATTTTCACTCATATCAACAACCCAATGCTCTCCAAATGCTTCCACCAAATTCTTTACCCGCTTTGGGTCTTTGGTGCAAAGAACATTTAACATACGAACCTCTTGAAAATCATACTGATACAAAGAACTCCGAACACCTCTTTGCAAATTTTCGTAATCTTCCACCGTCATATTTTCAAAGCAATCACAATCCACCATAACTACTGCATATGCATCTCTTGCCTGCACCTGCAATAAAACCTCTACATGACTTCCATTGACCACCGCTCGTGTAAAGCCAGAATGAACCATGTGCTTTGTAATCTGTTCCATTTGCATAGACAATTTGTATTTCCTTTCCTTTTTCATAAAAATTCTTTTTCATTCTATTATAACAAGATTAAGTAGGAGATACAAGGTAGAGAAACGAGTCCCCCAACGAATTTTACCTATTATATTCTTTTATATATGTGCTGGCAATGTAAACCGATACTGGATATCTGCAAGTGAAATCACATCCCCTTCTTTTACTTCCTCTTTTCCTTCTCCTTCTAGTCTTTTTTGATTTATATACGTTCCATTGGTCGAATGTAGATCGGATAGGAAAAAACGTCCATTTTGTTTTTCTAATTTACAATGCATCCGACTTATGTTCACTTGTTCTTTCAATTGATCGGTATCTTTTTGAAATCTTCCAATAAAAAACGGAAACTCTGCCACTTCAATTTTAATTTGTTCCTCATTTTCAGGCACTAGATAGCACTGCGGTCTCTGCCTCTCATTTTTCCTGCCAAACAAAGGCGCAGGCTGTACAATTGTTTTTTCAGAATCAATCATGTCTGTCTTTTCATAGGAATAAAAATTTGCTGTGGAAACCTTTTTTATTTCTTTTGGCTCTTGCATCTCCTGTTTTTGTTTTATTTCCTGTTCTTCTTCATGCCAAACAGGATCTCTTTCTTCCTCCTCTTTAAAGACATTAGATAAAGTATACCAATCTAATATCCCACATATTAATAAGCATCCCCCCATTTTTGTATAAGACAATTGTCCATACTGCCAAAACACTCCATATTTTGCTCCTACAGACAATGCCAACAAAACGGCAATCTGTAACACTACCGCTACCACTATTTTTTCTACCGATATTTTCACAGCCTGCTTCTTTTCTTTATAGTCTTTGTTTTCCTTTTGCATGCTTTTCGTTTTCTTAATTTTTTGTATTCCCATTATTGCCCTATCTTTGTCTCTTCGTATATTTTTCTTATTTGACAAAGGTCCATCTTCTTTTCTTTTCACATCTATTGACTCTTTTCTACCGTTTTCTCCACATTGGCACCCTTTATTTTCTTTACCTACCATAGGAGCTTGTGCATACTGCCTCTGACTCTCCTTTGGTTTTTGTTGAATTTCTTTTCTATCCATAGAAAATCCACTCCATAAACGCTGTAACGTACAGTTTTCCTCCCTGCTGATATCATAAAGCCTATACACAAGTTCTACTGCTTCCCTATCCGCATAATCTACCTGCTCTAAAAAATAAGAAAACAGTTCTGTCAACTGTTCATTTATATTCCGTTCATAACTCCAGGTATAGCAAAGGAATACTTCTCCCGTCTCTATTTGTCGATACATATATTCTGGTTTCAATACAAAATGATCCGGCCATAGCAAATATTCTCTCGCTCTTCCAATGGCATCCAATATATTGGATACCGCCTGAATGACATCCCGTTTTTTCCACTTTGCTTTTGATGATTTTTGCACCAATGTTTCTTTTCCCGTAATATCATAATAATATTGACGCTTATTATCCAGTATACGAACATCTAATTCCAGCAAACCCTTTACACTATTCCCATCCAACATTTGTATCATATACTGTTTTTCTTCTGTTCCCTGAATTACAAGATAATTCTTTTTAATGTCATGTACTACCTCCGCTTCTAACATTTTCGGCCTCAGCTTTCCATGCTTTTTTCACTGCATTTCGGCAATACTTATTTCGGCGTGAGCCATACAAGTCTTTTATCGGCTGTTCGCGTTATGATTAAGTGTTTCGGTGCGGTAAGCTGTATGTATTTTCTTTCACTTACCACGCCTATGGTCGATTTATTCACTTTGCTCAGAAAAAGCATTATACCGAATTTTATAATCGAAATTGCGGAACTGATTTACAGATACATTTTTGTGCTGTTTGACGTATCGCACAGAATACACACCGCTCAAGACGCACGTTTGGGGTACAGCAATCTTCGTGTAAGCTACCACTCAACGGCACAGCTTGCGTCAAACCTTTTTATACGTTCCTTTAATCAAGCCGAAAAAACGTATACCGCTATGGAGTCACGCGGTTATGACGGCGAAATCAACGTTATTATGCCGAAGATTAATCATTCGGTCAAATTTAACGTATTTGCGGTTATATTTGTCGTAATTACAACAGCGATTGCGATATTTTCAAGAAAGGCGGGAATTTGATGAATATTATCGAAACAGAAAACCTTTCATATAAATATGATGAAAGCCATTTTGCTCTTTCGGATTTGAGCATTGGCTTTGAAAAAGGGAAAATCACAACAATTCTTGGTGCAAACGGAGCAGGCAAATCAACATTGTTTCTGAATATGAACGGAATTTTAAAACCGCATTCGGGGACAGTAAAATTTATGGGTAAACCGATAGGTTATTCAAAAAAGGAAATCAGAGAATTAAGAAAAAGTGTCGGAATAGTTTTTCAAGACCCCGACGACCAGCTTTTTTCCGCGTCTGTTTTTCAAGATGTGTCTTTCGGTGCAATGAATTTGAAATTACCGCAGGACGAAGTTGTTCGTCTTACCGAAAATGCACTTAAACGCACAGGTATTTTTGATTTAAAAGACAAACCTACCCATGCATTAAGTTTCGGTCAGAAAAAACGTGCCGCAATAGCCGGCATACTTGTTATGTCGCCGGAGGTAATCATTCTTGACGAGCCGACGGCAGGGCTTGACCCAATGGGCGTAAGTGAGCTTATGCACCTTCTTCGCGACATATGCGAAAATGAGGGTACGACAATTATAATGTCAACGCATGATATTGACGTTGTGCCGATTTATTCGGACTATGTTTACGTTATAAATCACGGTAAGTTACTTACAGACGGTACTCCCGAAGAAGTATTCTCAAATCCGACGCTTTTGCGTGAACATAATTTAAGATTGCCGAGAATTGCACATCTACTTGAAATTTTGAATAAATGTGATAAACTTAATGTAGACTTCTCAAAAGCCACTATCGCCGTCATTATTTTTACGGTAGACGCGGGATAAACTCTTTCGCTCGAATTGTATTCGTACAGCACACGGTCGTTCTCGAAGTTGTAGAGGTATGCAGACGCGGCGTGCTGTATCTCCGGCGGGTCAGAGCTTACTTCCGTGTCATCCGCAAAAACCGCGCACGGGAATAAAAAGAACATCCCCGCCGCCATGACGAGAGAGAGATACCTGTATTTTTTCATAATCATAATATGACGTCCATTTTGTATGTCGGAGCGTATTTTTCTATGCTTTCCGCGGCGTGCTGTGCGTCATGTGCAATCTGTTCCCGCAGAGCCTCGACCGTAGGAAATCTTATCTCCCCGCGCAGTCTTTCGGCAAAATACGTCGTGACCGAGACAGAATATAAATCCCCCGAGAAGCTCATGATGTACGTCTCGAGCGTGATGTCGTTCTCGTCGCGGTTCACTGTCGGGCGATATCCTATGTTGCACACTCCCGCGTATGAGCGCTCTTCTCCGTCAAAGCAAAAGCTGTTCACGGAGCTGTAGATTCCCTCCTTCGGGAGAGCCTTGTGCCTTACGGGACGCTGGTTTATCGTGGGGAAGCCTATGGTCCTGCCGAGCTGCTTGCCGTGCCGTATGGTGTCCGTTACCGAGTACATCCGTCCGAGGAGTGCGTTTGCCTTTACCATGTCTCCCTCGGCTATCAGAGAACGAATCGCACTGGAGGACACCGTCATTCCGTCAAATTTGTACTCTTCAACGGGAGAGCAGGAGATTCCGTGTTCGGCGCAGAACCCTTTCAGCTCATCCGTCGACCATGCCGCGCCCTTTCCGAAACGGTAGTTGTAGCCGCAGACGACGCGGGAGGGGGAGAGAAACAGCACGCATTTTTCAAAGAAACCCCTGCCGCTCATGTCGTGAAGCTCAGCAAAATCGTCGAAAACCACCGCGTCCACTCCGGCTGTCTCAAGCAGTGAGAGCTTTTCTTCCGTTGTAGTCAGCAGAACTTCGGCTTTCGGCAGAGCGGTGAACATCCTCACTACGGTGAAAGCATTCCCATCCCGCGCTTCTTCAATGAGCCTCATGTGACCGCGGTGTACTCCGTCGAAAAATCCGAGAATTACGCTGACGTTTTTGTTAGCGGCAACGTAGCTGATTTTTCCGTCATCCC
>ERZ780168.3009-NODE-3009-length-13909-cov-3.717194_pt1 | contig 13909 bp, 8 predicted proteins | sample MGYA00510981_ERZ780168 | MGnify/ENA primary metagenome ERZ780168 (study PRJEB29588, sample SAMEA2158769) | human gut metagenome | biome: human gut; feature: human-associated habitat; material: faeces | place: Denmark | collected 2008/2010 ...
CAACCCCCGATCCGCTCAAGCAGATGCTTCCGTTTGTGTATGTTGGCACCGGTCTTATAATTGCTCTATGTGCGGCGTCGGTTATTTATTCTTCAAACAAGCGTAAAAAACGCATTATGTCAGAGCTTGACATTGAAGAAGATTAATTAAAGGTAGTTATTTCCGTATGCTAACGGAATAGATTATAAGAATTAATAAGGAGGAATATTATCTATGAGAACTACGAAGAAAATTGTTTCTGCAGTTCTTGCAGCGTGCATGCTTGCCTCAACAGCGGTTGTATCAAGCTTTGCCGCAACAGCCGATGACAGTTCGGCAGTTTCAAGCGACTACGCGAGAGACAATTCTTACACAAAGGCTGCTGAAGATATTGACGCTCAGTATGCTTATTCCGGCAATGATCTTGGTGTTACTTACACAAAAGATGCTACAACATTCAAGGTTTGGTCACCGACAGCAACCGGTGTTAAGCTCAATATCTTTACAAAAGGTTCGGATGACGAGCAGGGTGCATCTAAAGTTGCCAGCTACACACTTGAAAAAATGCTCGTTGACGGTGAGTGGAACGGTGTTTGGACGATTACACTCGTCGGCGAATGGAAGGATTATTATTACACATACTCAGTCACAACAACAGACACAACACACATTGGTTCAGATGCAACAAAGACTTATGAAACACAGGATGTATACTCAACGGCAACAGGCGTAAACGGCAAGCGCTCAATGATTGTTGACCTTGACGAGACAGATCCTGAGGGTTGGTCAAACGACAGCCATGTTCTTCTTGACAAGTCAACAAAGTCATCAGTATGGGAACTCCATATCAAGGACTTTTCTTATGACAAGGCTTCGGGCGTAAGCGACGCTAACAGAGGCAAGTACCTTGCTTTCACAGAATCAGGCACAACTCTTAACGGCGAGGGCAAGGTTTCAACCTGTATTGATTACCTCAAGGAACTCGGTGTAACAACAGTACAGCTTAACCCGTTCTATGACTTCCAGTCAGTAAATGAGGCAGGCGATGATTCTCAGTTTAACTGGGGTTATGATCCGGTAAACTACAATGTTCCGGATGGCTCGTATTCTTCAAATCCGTATGACGGTAAAGTAAGAATCAAAGAGTGCAAGGAAATGATCAAGGCTCTCCATGACGCCGGCATTTCCGTTGTAATGGATGTTGTTTACAACCATACTTATTCAACTGATTCATGCTTCCAGTACACAGTTCCTAACTACTACTACAGAATGAAAACAACAGGTACATTCTCAAACGGTTCGGGTTGCGGCAACGAAGGTGCAACAGAGCGTGCAATGTACAGACAGTATGTTATTGATTCACTCAAGTATTGGGTAAACGAATACCATGTTGACGGCTTCCGTTTTGACCTTATGGGTCTTATGGATGTTGAAACAATGAATATGGCAAGAGAAGCGCTTGACCAAATTGACCCACGAATCACAATGTGGGGTGAAGGCTGGGCAGGCGGTGACTCCTACCACCCGACTAACACTTGCTCAGGCACAAAATTCTATCCTGCAACACAGGCTAATGCGTCAAGACTCAGCGACAGAATCGCTATCTTCAATGACGGCATCCGTGACGGTATAAAGGGAAGTGCAATGGACATCAGCGATGTTGGTTTTATACAGGGCTCAAAGTCATCCGCAAAGGGTGTAAGCTACGGTGTTCGTGCCAACAGCTCAGGTACATACAAGTGGAAGGCTCAGGCTCCTTCACAGTGCGTAACCTATGATGCGTGTCACGATAACGCAACACTTTACGATCAGATTATTGCGTCAACAGGTCTGGCAGACTACGGAGAGAGAAATTCCGAGGCTGTTAAGATGAACAGGCTTGCAAGTGCAATTATCTACACATCACAGGGTATTTCATTCACACTTGCCGGTGAAGAAATGGCTCGTTCAAAAGACGGTGACACAAACAGCTACAAGTCGGCAGCTGACCTTAATATGATTAAATGGCAGAATGTTGTTGACTATGCCGATGTAGTTTCTTACTACAAGGGTATGATGCAGATTAAGTCAGCATTCTCGCCTCTTACAGCTATGGATAATTCATATGCTGACAAATACACATTCACAAAAAAGGTTTCTGCTTCAACAAATCAGATTTCATTCACAATTCAGAACGATGTTGAGGGTGAATGGAACAAGATGGCTGTTATTTATAACAATGCAACCACAGCTGCAGATGTAACCCTTTCGGATACATCCGTAACAGATTGGGTTGTTATCGCTAACGGTGAAACAGCAGGTCTTGACTCACTCGGCGAGGTGACAGGCTCAACATTCACAGTACCTGCTCGTTCGGCAATCGTAGCTGTTGACAAGGCAGGCTATGAGTCAGCAGGCATCCATTCTTCAAAAGGTAAGGTAAAGGTTAACTATGTTTACGAAGCAACAGGAGAAAAGCTTGAAGATTCTGTAATCCTTCAGGGTTCTGTAGGCTCAGGTTATGTAACAGTTCCGAGTGCAGTTGTTCCCGATACATACATCGTAAGTCGTATTGGCGGAAATGCAGAAGGCAAATATACTTCCGATATGCAGGAGGTTACATACTACTACACAGACTACATTCCTGAATCACTCAAGAACGCTGACTTCAACGGTGACGGTGAAGTTAATGTAATTGACGCTACACTTCTTCAGAAGTATATTGTAAAGCTTGAAACTCCTACAGTTGATGAATCAGTTCTTGACCTAAACTATGATGGTACTTTCAACGTTGAAGATTCAACAATGATAATGAAGTATGTTGTTGGAATTCCTGTATCTTCCGGTAAAGTAACAGTAAACTACTACTACACAGACGCTGACGGAAAACAGCAGAAGCTCACTGATTCAATCGTATTCGCAGGCAGAGCAGGCAGCACATATAAGTCAACTGCATTCAAGGTTGTTGGCTACGCTGTTGATCCTGACAGAATGCCGGAAAATCAGTCTGGCTTAATTCCTTACGGTGATGCTGAGGTAAACTACTACTACATCGCTTCAAGCCTTGACATCACACTTCACGTAAAGCACAACGGTTCACTTACATGGACGCCATACCTCTGGATATGGGGTTCAGACCTCAAGGGCAAAGACTCAGGCAACTTTATGTCAGAGTGGCCGGGTGATCCTATGACTAAAGGTGAAAACGGTTGGTTTGATTACAGCTTCACATATAAGGGAGCAGGTACATACAATGTAATTGTATCAGATAACGCTACTAACCAAACAATTGACTACAAGGGCTTTGTAGATAACGAAATGTGGATTGTAATTGATGACTCTGCTGTTATGGGCAGTACATACCTTACATTCTACACAGATAACCCTGACACTAACCCCAACGCTCCAATCGCTGAGCAGGTTACACTCGGTTAATCTGAAATCAGAAACACAAATTGCAAAAGAGGGCTGACCTTAAACGGTCAGCCCTTTTAATCGCTTAAAAAGGTTATTATTGCTCTGTAACGGAAAACTCCCCGACAGCTTATAAAACTGTCGGGGAGTCATTGGTTTATCAGTTGTTGTTCATTCTGTAGCAGAGAGTCATAAGGCTGTCGCTGAGATGAACATTCTCTACCATAGTATCATTATAACGAGCATTTATATCATAGTGGCTGAAATTCCAGTAATTCTTGATTCCGTGTGAATAAAGCTTATCGAGAACATTTTCAACACAAACACGGGGAATGCACAAAAACGCTGTGTCAATATGATTTTTATTACAAAAATCGTCGAGTTCACTTTCGTTTTTAACTGTAATTCCGTTGAGCTTTGAACCGACTTTTTGTTCGTTGCTGTCAAAACAAGCGATAAGCTCAAAACCAAGTTTTTCAAAATTCATATGCATTGCAACGGCCTTACCAAGATTACCCGCACCGATAAGAATGGCCTTGTAATCGTTGTTAAGTCCCAGAATGTTCTTGATTTCCTCTTTCAGCTGACTTACGCTGTAACCGTAACCCTGCTGACCGAATCCGCCGAAGCAGTTAAGATCCTGTCTTACCTGTGAGGCGGTCACATTCATAATTTGTGCAAGCTTAGTTGAAGAAATTTTGTCAATGTTCTGGTCATTCAGTTCTGATAAAAAGCGGTAATATCTTGGCAAACGCCTGATAACCGACATTGAAATACTGTCATTCTTAGACATTACTCACTATGCTCCTTTAATTTTAAAATCAGAGAGATGCTGCAAGGCGCTCGTCAATAGCCTTGAGAAATTCTTCTGTGTTTACTTTCTTTTTGTTCTCAAGTGTCGAGATAACGTAGAGATCGCCTGTCATAACGCCGTCCTCAATTGTCTTGATTGTTGCTGCCTCAAGCTTGTCTGCAAACTTCATAAGATCGTCAAGACCGTCAAGCTCGCCTCTTTTGCGGAGAGCACCTGTCCATGCAAACAATGTTGCAACAGAGTTTGTGGAAGTTTCTTCGCCCTTGAGATACTTGTAGTAGTGGCGCTGAACTGTGCCGTGAGCAGCCTCGTATTCATAGATGCCGTCGGGAGAAACAAGCACGCTTGTCATCATTGCGAGCGAACCGAATGCAGTTGCAATCATATCACTCATAACATCGCCGTCATAGTTCTTACAAGCCCACATATAACCGCCTTCACTTCTGATAACTCTTGCAACAGCGTCATCAATAAGTGTGTAGAAATATGTAATACCTGCGTTCTCAAACTTCTCTTTGTACTCATTCTCAAAGATTTCGTTGAAGATGTCCTTGAATCTGTGGTCATAAATCTTGCTGATTGTATCCTTTGTAGCAAACCAAACATCAAGCTTCTGATCAAGTGCATAGTTAAAGCATGAACGGGCAAATGATGAGATACTCTTGTCAATGTTGTGCATACCCTGAATAATACCGTCAGTCTTAAAGTCAAAGATTGTGCTTCTTTCCTCGGTACCGTCAGGCTTTGTAACGCAAAGCTCTGCCTTGCTTCCTGCCTCAACCTTCATCTCTGTGTTCTTATAAACATCACCGTATGCGTGACGGGCAATGCAAATTGGCTTTTTCCATGTAGGAATGTAGGGAACAATACCCTTAACAAGAATTGGGCTTCTGAATACCGTACCGTCAAGGATAGCACGAATCGTACCGTTAGGTGATTTCCACATACTCTTGAGGTTGTACTCTGTCATTCTTGCGGCATTAGGTGTGATTGTGGCACACTTAACGGCAACACCGTATTTCTTTGTTGCGTTGGCGCTGTCAACCGTAACCTGATCGTCTGTTTCGTTTCTGTGCTCAAGACCAAGGTCATAATATTCTGTTTTGAGGTCAACATAAGGTGTGATGAGAATGTCTTTAATCTGTTTCCAGATGACTCTTGTCATCTCGTCGCCGTCCATCTCTACGAGAGGAGTGACCATTTTAATTTTTTCCATATCAGCTGTTCTCCTTTGTGTAGTCAAGCAGACCGCCTGCAATGATAATGTTTCTTGTTCTGTCTGAAAGCTCACAGTCAGCAACAATTGTGTCGCCTGTTGTCTTGTTTACAACAGTAACCTGCTTGCCGTTTGCAATTTCGTCCTTAACATTCGGAAGTTCAAGCATATCGCCAAGCTTGATTTTATCATAATCTTCTGCGTTTACAAATGTAAGCGGAAGAATACCTGCATTGATAAGGTTGCTCTTGTGAATTCTTGCAAAGCTCTTTACGAGTACAGCCTTAACACCGAGGAAAAGGGGAGCAAGAGCCGCATGCTCACGGGATGAACCCTGACCGTAGTTTTCACCGCCGACAATAATGCTCTTGCCGAGTGTCTTTGCACGGGTTGGGAATTCCTTGTCGCATACTGTAAAGCAATGCTCTGAAATTTTCGGAATATTTGAACGGAGCGGAAGAATCTTTGCACCTGCAGGCATAATATGGTCGGTTGTAATGTTGTCGCCGACCTTGAGTGAACAAGACGCCTCAATAGAATCTGTGAGCGGATGAGTTTCGGGATAGCTCTTGATGTTAGGACCACGGAGAATTTCTACGCTGTCCATTTCTTCAACAGGAGCGGGATCAATAACCATATTGTCATTGATGAGAAATTTTTCGGGCATTTCAATCTCAGCAGCCGCACCAAGACATCTCGGGTCTGTAAATACGCCGTTGATTGCAGAAACAGCCGCAGTTTCCGGAGATACAAGATAAATCTGACCGTCTGCCGTTCCGCTTCTGCCCTCAAAGTTACGGTTGAATGTTCTGAGTGAGATACCGCCGCTGTTAGGTGACTGACCCATACCGATACAAGGACCGCAAGCACTTTCAAGGATTCTTGCACCTGCCGCAATCATGTCGCCGAGTGCGCCGTTGAGAGCGAGCATATTAAATACCTGCTTTGAACCCGGAGCAATTGCAAGCGATACATTATCTGCAACCTTTTTGCCCTTGAGAATGTGAGCAACTCTCATAAGGTCAAGGTAGCTTGAGTTTGTACATGAACCGATACAAACCTGATCAATCTTCTTGCCCTCAAGCTCTTTGATTGGCTTAACATTGTCGGGTGAATGAGGACAAGCAGCAAGAGGTTCAAGCTCTGAAAGGTTGATTTCGATAACCTCATCATAAACTGCATCGTCATCAGCTTTGAGTTCTGTATAATCTTCCTCACGGCCCTGAGCCTTGAGGAACTTTCTTGTTGTTTCATCAGACGGGAATACAGAAGTTGTAGCACCAAGCTCTGCACCCATATTTGTGATTGTTGCTCTTTCGGGAACTGTAAGTGTTGCAACACCTTCTCCGCCGTACTCAACAATCTTGCCAACGCCGCCCTTAACGCTCATAACACGAAGAACTGCGAGAATAATATCTTTTGCAGAAACCCACGGACTGAGTTTGCCCGTAAGATTAACTCTTACCATTTTCGGCATAGTAATATAGTATGCGCCGCCGCCCATGGCAACAGCAACATCAAGACCGCCTGCACCGATTGCAAGCATACCGATACCGCCACCCGTTGGAGTGTGGCTGTCAGAACCGATTAAAGTCTTTCCCGGTTTACCGAATCTTTCAAGGTGAACCTGGTGACAAATGCCGTTGCCGGGTCTTGAAAAATAGATACCGTGTTTTTTACAAACAGACTGAATAAATCTGTGGTCATCGGCGTTCTCAAAACCTGTCTGAAGTGTGTTGTGGTCAATGTAAGCAACGCTTTTTTCTGTTTTTACTCTCGGAATGCCCATAGCCTCATATTCGATATAAGCCATAGTGCCTGTTGCATCCTGAGTAAGAGTCTGGTCGATTTTAAGACCGATATCACTGCCAACGGTCATTTCTCCGCAGACAAGATGATTCTTGATGATTTTCTGCGCAATCGTGTAGCCCATAATATTACCTCCTAAAAATTAATGCCTATCATAATTCAGGTCCTGCGAAAAAAATGCAAAACACTATGTTAATTATATAACAATCTTGAGATATTGTAAAGAAAAAATCACACGAAATGAGCAAAAATCGTTATTTTTTCACTAAAAAATATTTTTTGCGGTTTTCTATCGGAAAAATGTTCAAAAAGTGTCGGATATTAGCATAAAAGGTGATGAAAAATATAAATTGAATTTTAGCTTTCATAGTGTTATAATGCTTGATGTATGCAATAAGATTTAAGTGATTTTAGCAAAACGAGGTATTTTTATGGATGTTAGAGAGAATTTAAGAAATATTGCAATTATCGCCCACGTTGACCACGGCAAAACTACTCTGGTTGACCAGCTTTTGAAGCAGAGCGGTGTTTTCAGAGCAAATGAAAATGTAGAAGAAAGAGTAATGGACTCTAATGACCTTGAGCGTGAAAGAGGTATCACAATCCTTTCAAAGCCGACAGCCGTAATGTACAACGGCATCAAAATTAACATTGTTGACACCCCCGGTCATGCCGATTTCGGCGGTGAGGTTGAGCGTATTCTCCAGATGGTTGACGGTGTTGTATTGCTTGTTGACGCATTTGAGGGTTGTATGCCGCAGACAAGATTTGTTCTTAAAAAGGCACTCGGCCTCGGCAAAAAGCCGCTTGTTGTTCTTAACAAAATCGACCGTCCCGGTGCAAGACCCGAGGAAGTTGTTGACGAGGTTCTCGACCTCTTTATCGAACTCGGTGCCGACGAAGATCAGCTTGAATTCCCTGTAATTTATGCGTCTGCCCGTGACGGCTATGCATCAGAGGATTATCATGAACCCGGTACGGATATGAAACCTCTCTTTGACGCAATTGTAAAAGAAATCCCTGCTCCTCAGGGTGATATGAACGGAGGACTCCAGCTCCTTATTTCAAACATTGACTCCGATAAGTTTGTCGGCAGAATCGGTGTAGGCCGTGTTGAAAGAGGTACTGCAAAGAACGGAGAGGCTGCCGTTCTCTGTCACACAGACGGTACAACTCAGAATGTAAGAATTGCAAAGCTCTATCAGTTTGAAGGACTTAAAAGAGTTGAATGTGACACTGCAACAGTTGGTGACATCGTTTGCGTAAGCGGTGTTCAGGATATCAACATCGGTGAAACAATCTGTTCAAACGATTGCGTTGAGCCGCTTCCGTTTGTAAAGATTGACGAGCCTACGGTTTCAATGAACTTTATCGTAAACAACTCACCGTTTGCAGGCAGAGAGGGTAAGTATGTAACCTCCCGTAACCTTCGTGACAGACTTTTCAAGGAAATTGAAACAAATGTTGCACTTCGTGTTGAAGAAACAGACAGCGCCGATACATTCAAGGTATCGGGCAGAGGTGAACTCCACCTTTCAATCCTTATCGAAACAATGCGCCGTCAGAATTATGAATTTCAGGTTTCCCGTCCGCAGGTTATTACAAAGATGATTGACGGCAAGCTTCATGAGCCTATGGAGTTTCTTATCATCGAAGTTCCCGACACATATGTCGGTCCTGTAATGGAAAAGCTCGGTTCAAGAAAAGGTGAGCTTATCAATATGGGTACTCGTGAAGGCGGTGTTACTCACATTGAATTCAGAATCCCGTCAAGAGGTCTTATGGGTTATCGCCCCGAATTTCTTACAGATACAAACGGTAACGGTATTATGAACCATGTATTTGACGGTTATGAGCCATACAAGGGCGAAATCGTAACCCGCCATCAGGGTTCACTCATCGCTTTTGAAACAGGCGAAACTGTAACCTACGGTCTTTATGCCGCTCAGGAAAGAGGCAGACTCTTTATCGGCCCCGGTGTTCCTGTTTACGAGGGTATGATTGTAGGCGCAAGTCCTAAGTCTGAGGATATCACAGTTAATGTTTGCAAGAAAAAGCACATCACAAACACCCGTGCATCGGGTTCTGATGATGCCCTCAAGCTTACACCTCCGACAATTATGTCGCTTGAACAGTGCCTTGAATTCATTGCTGATGATGAGCTTGTTGAGGTTACTCCCGAAAATATCCGTATGCGTAAGCGTATTCTTTCAAAAGAACAGCGTATGAAACAGGCATTCCGTAAGAAATAATTAAAATAATGAGTTATGTAATTCTTGACCTTGAATGGAACGGTTCATACAGCAAGGTTCTGCACAAATTTGTCAATGAAATAATTGAAATCGGTGCGGTTAAGCTTGATGATGAACTGAATGTATGCGATACCTTTACAATGCTTGTTGCTCCGAAAATTGGCAAAAAGCTATGCAGTAAGGTAAAACAGCTTACTAAAATAACAAATGAAGAGTTGAAGGACGAGGGCGTCAGCTTTATCAGAGCAATCAGCCTGTTCTCGGATTTTCTGGGTGACGGTGTGCTTATGACATGGAGCGACTCCGACCTTCATGCTCTTATCGAAAACTACAGCTACTACACGGGCAGAACCAGACTTCCGTTTCTCTCACGCTATTGCAATCTGCAAAGTTATTGTGAAGATTGTCTTGATTTGCACGATTCATCCTGTCAGCTGGGACTCGGTGCCTGTGCCGAAATGGCAGGTGTTGATTTTTCGGAAGATGATCAGCACAGGGCGCTTGCCGATGTGTACCTGACATTGGAATGTATGAAGGCTTTTTACGGTAAGTATCCGTTAAAGCCGTACATTAAGGATGCTGTTTGTGACGAATTCTATGACAGACTGCTGTTCAAAAATCATTTTGTTACAGATATCAACAGTCCCGATGTTGACAAAAGCGTTATGTTTTTCGATTGTGAAGATTGCGGAAAACCGCTTGTTCAGCTTTCAAAGTGGCGACTTCACAACAAAAGCTTTACCGCCGAATTTTCATGCAAATATTGCAGAAAGAAGTTCAATGGCAGAGTATCCTTCAAAAAGAAGTTTGACGAAGTTTCGGTAAAGAAAAAGCTTAACGAAAAGGTTGAAAAGAAGCCCGAGACAAAAGAACAGGTGAACACCGTTTCGGCAAACTGAGTGCCTTTTGTATATGGAGTTATTTCTATGATTATAAAATTCTTTGATAAACTTCATTATAAACTTTCTTTATCAGAATCACAGATAAATGATATAATCAAAAGTAATTCTAAGTATGGTGCTGACATTAAGAGAGAGGATTACTCCTATGATGTAAAATTTACGGATAAGGGCTTTAAAATGGAGTTTGTACCGGCTAAAAATTACGGTGGAATTTATAGCCTGAGTCCGATTTTTTCAGGTAAGATAGAGGAAGATTGTGGATATTCTGATTTAACAATCAGAATGTTTCCAAGTCCGATGATGGTTGTTGCTTTCATAATCTTTTCGTTTCTCTTCTTTATCGGTTGTAATCTTATTTTGACAGGAACGCTTAATCCTCGTTTTAAAGGTGTAGGCTTTGTAATTATATTCTTTTGTGTGTTCATACAACTTACTAATAGGTTCTTCAATAATATGAAAAGTATTGTTGACGGATTATTTAGTAAATATCAGATTAAGGATAACTGATATTTAAAATCGTTATTATCTTAAACATTATATAGGGCAGAGCGTTTTGTTCTGCCCTTTTTTCGTGAATACAGATGATTGTGTCGTACTCCTCACAACGCACACCGAATTTTCACATACTATTTTCTTGCTTTCAACATTAATTCAGCCGTATTTCATATACTTTTCACTTTGGGGCTTTATTATATCTACAACATCAAAAAACAACACCGACATTCGATGAAGTCTTTTGAAAATATAACTTTTAATCGGAGGTACAGTTATGAACGATAACTTTGAAAACAATAAAAACGGTTATGACGGTTATTCGTCAGATAATAATACTGCTGACAACAACTATCAGGATATTCATTCATCATCAGATTCACAGTCTGCATCAACTGCAGAAAACACAGAAAGCTCTTATGAATGGAACACAAATTCAACATCAAGTGTAAATTCGGGTGAGTACCGCCATTCGTATATAAACGGTAACAACGAGAATGCGTCACACAACCCTAACCGTTATGAAAGTGCTTATTCTTCAAACACAGCATCGGGTACATCTTCACAGAACTACTCATCGGATTCATACGGTTCACAGTATTCTTCAAACCCATATTCTTCACAGCAGACTAACAACTATTCATACGGTAATCCGTCACAGAATCCATACGGCTCACAGTCGGGTTCACCGTATGCAAATCAACAGTATTCCGCACCAAAGGCTAAGAAAGTAAAAGTTAAAAAGCCTAAAAAGCCGAAGAAACCCGCATCAAAGGGTTTTGTAGCCGCAATGCTTGTAGCTGCAATCATTCTCGGCGGCGGTGCAGGATTCGGTGGCAGTATGCTTGCATCATCACTTAACAACAACTCATCTTCAAGTGTAAACATCAAACAGGCATCCGCAAACAGCACATCAACCACAAGCAATGCCGCTCTCAGCGGAACAACTTCCGAAATTGTTAAGAAAACAGCCGACAGCGTAGTTGAAATTGCTACCGAAAGCGTTGTAACAGGCGGATTTGCTCAGCAGTATGTTCAGCAGGGTGCAGGTTCAGGTGTTATCATTTCCGAGGACGGTTACATCATCACAAACTACCATGTAATCGAGGGTGCGGAGAATATCACGGTAACACTCCGTGACGGTGCAACTTCATACAAGGCTAAGATAATCGGCAGTGATGAGGACAACGATATCGCACTTCTTAAAGTAGATGCAACAGGTCTATCAGCCGCAACAATGGGCAACAGCTCAGATCTTGCAGTAGGCGACTATGTTGTTGCAATCGGTAATCCGCTCGGACAGCTCGGCGGTACAGTAACAGACGGTATTATCAGCGCACTTGCCCGTCAGGTAACGGTTGAGGGTAAGAGTATGACGCTTCTCCAGCACAACGCTCAGATCAGCCCCGGTAACTCAGGCGGCGGACTCTTTAACTCAAACGGTGAGCTTATCGGTATTGTAAACGCAAAGGACAGTGCAACAGAGGTTGAAGGTATTGCATTTGCTATTCCGATTAACAATGTTCTTGATATAATTGACGATCTCAAAACATACGGTTATGTAAAGGGCAAGGTTGACCTCGGTATGGAGCTTACAGATATCACATCCGACGATTCCGCATTCTACTACGGACTCAGCAACAAAGGCTGTTATGTTCTTTCGGTAACAAGCGGTTCTAATGCAGAAAAAGCAGGATTTATGAGAGGCGATATGATTACCGCAGTAAACGGTACAAGTGTTTCTTCAAAATCAGACATTGAAACAGCCCTCAAGAATTCAAAGGTGGGAGACACAGTGACTTTTACCGTTACAAGAAGCGGTAAGACCGCAAATCTCAAGCTCACTCTTGCAGAATATTCACCGAGCGGCAGTTCTTCAACAGGCAATTCAAAAACACAGAATAAGTCGTCACAATCACAGGGTAAAAGTTCAGATAAAAGTGACAGCGACTCAATCTGGAACTATATGTTCGGTCAATAACAGCCAACAAGCTTTTTAGCTTTTTATATAAATATTCATACAGCCAAAGCTGTAGACAAAAACTCTCTCTTAACGAACAAAGCTCCGTAACCGCACGGAGCTTTGTTCATTTTTATATTTTTTTCCGCAGCGCTTTCAATTAAAGCTTTTTGCACATCAGTATATCTTAATTTGCTTACAGGAATTTTCATTCCTCCGCTTAAAAGAATTTGATATCTTGTGATTGATTCAATTTCATTAAGTGCAACCAAAAAGCTTCTGTGACATTGAATAAAATCATCCTTTGGCAGGAGCTTTATAATCTCTGAAAGCGTTTTTGTAAACTCTAAAATTTTGTTATCTTTCAAATGGAAGGTGAGAGTTTTACCGTAAATTTCAACATACAAAATACTTTTTAAATTGATAGAATGGCTTTTACCGTTTTCCTTAATTATAAGGCTTTGTGATTTGTAATTTTGAAATGCCCTCAAAAAAGCTCTTTTCAACTTGGCTTCATTCAGAGGCTTAATAAGGAATCCCGAGGGTTCCGCTTCATAACCGTCAATTGCATATTCGGAATATGAGGTCATAAATATAAATTTAATGTCCGTGAAATTCTGCTTGATTTTGCATGCAATGTTAATTCCGTTTTTGTTTCCGATGATTATATCAAACAAAACAAGGTCAAAATATTTATTTCCGTTTTCAAGGTCGTTTAATAATATGTCGGCATTCAAATACGATTCAACTGAAATATCAATTCCGTTTTTCAGTGCAATGTTTTCGAGCAAGACTTGAGCTGATTCGTTAAAAATTTTTTCATCATCGCAAATTGCAATTCTGTACATTTACTCACCCTCCGAGCTTATTATACTCATATTTGTTTTTACCGTAAAGACATTATCAGTACAATCAATTATCAAAATGCTGTTATATTTTTCTGAAATTGAATTCATCGCAATAATTCCGTACCCGTGATTGTTTTTGTCGCTTTTGTCTGAAATGGGAAAATGGTTTTTGTCAAATACAAGATTTTCAAAACAGCAGTTTGAACAGGAGATAAACAGAAAATTTTTATTTGCTTTAATATCT
>ERZ780168.3013-NODE-3013-length-13901-cov-7.518634_pt1 | contig 13901 bp, 13 predicted proteins | sample MGYA00510981_ERZ780168 | MGnify/ENA primary metagenome ERZ780168 (study PRJEB29588, sample SAMEA2158769) | human gut metagenome | biome: human gut; feature: human-associated habitat; material: faeces | place: Denmark | collected 2008/2010 ...
CTGGGTAGCTATGTACGGACGAGATAAACGCTGAAAGCATCTAAGCGTGAAACTCCCCCTAAGATGAGATCTCTCATCCTTCAAGGAGTAAGGACCCAGAAAGACGATCTGGTTGATAGGCCGAAGGTGGAAGCGCAGTAATGTGTGCAGCTGATCGGTACTAATAGTCCGAGGGCTTGACCTACGAATGAAGCAGGCAAGGCCTTGAGAGGAGCTTTGAAGTTACATTGTTCGGTTTTGAAGGTTCGATTTGAAGACATGCACCTTTCGCTCAGCTGGTACTAACGCCGGCAGGCGTTGTATCGCGGGCAGCCGCGGAGCGGCACTTAGCCTGCGATTGAGCACGTAGTGCGAGCAGGAGGAGCAGACAGAAAGATAAGCGTAATGAGCGAAAGAACATGCACCTTTAGCTCAGCTGGTAGAGCACCTGACTCTTAATCAGGGTGTCCAGGGTTCGAGTCCCTGATGGTGTACCACCCTTGTGGTGTGCCACGAGGGTAAATAGTTGGTGTTTCTAACGGTGAGGGTCCACCCGTTCCCATTCCGAACACGGAAGTTAAGCTCACCAGTGCCGACAATACTTGTCTGGAGACGGACCGGGAAGATAGGTCAATGCCAACACAAGGGATTCGCTCAGGCGAATCCCTTGCTTATGCCTCCTTAGCTCAACGGTAGAGCATCCGGCTGTTAACCGGAGGGTTGTAGGTTCGAATCCTACAGGAGGCGCCAGAGATATTGCCGTCACCTGTGTGGCGGCATTCTTTGAATATGGGCCTTTAGCTCAGTTGGTTAGAGCAACCGGCTCATAACCGGTCGGTCCCGGGTTCAAGTCCCTGAAGGCCCACCAAATATTATGACATATAGGGGAATAGCTCAGTTGGTAGAGCGACGGTCTCCAAAACCGTAGGCCGAGGGTTCGAAGCCTTCTTCCCCTGCCAAAACGCCGCAGACGAATATGTCTGCGGCGTCTTTTGTATACCGAAAACCACTCGCTGGGCGAGTGGTTCAAAAGAAGCCTAATGGCGATTATGAAGACAAAAACTCCTTTTGCTTTAGAATGAGCGTGTGGTCTGCCAACTGCACGAAAAAGCAAAAGGAGGTCATTACATGAATGACATGAATAGTTTATCGCATACGAGCTGGAATTGCAAATACCACATCGTATATGCACCTATGCACCGAAATATCGCAGGAAAGTGTTTTACGGAGAGAACGGCGGGAATTCGGAGAAATTTTACGTACGCTGTGCATGTGGAAAAAGGTCAAGATTGTAGAAGCAGAAGTCAGCGTAGACCATGTACATATGCTGTTGGAAAATCCGCCAAAAGTGTCCGTGCCCAGTTTCATGGGATACTTGAAAGGAAAGAGCAGTCTGATGATATACGAGAAATACCCGGAATGGAAGTATAAGTATAGAAATAGGGAGTTCTGGTGCAGAGGATACTATGCGGATACAGTTGGAAAGAATGCAAAGAAAATAGAGGAATACATCAAGCACCAGTTAGACGAGGATAAGGCTGGGCAACAGCTGACCATGGAAAATTTCTAAGCCCGTTCACGGGCTGCAGTAGCGGAACTCTCGCGGCTGGTAGATCGTACTTGCACGACGTGACGTGCAGGCTAGTAACAGAGGGCTTTGCCCGTCTATGAAAAACCGCCGGCTAGGCCGGCGGTTTATTGTTTGATGTGCCCATGCTCTAACTTTTGTTCTGACAATTCTTGAAGTTGCGCCTTTTCACCATTGAGCGCTGCGTGAGGTATATCTGAATTGCGGTAAATATGGATCAGGTGCACTAAATATTCAGCGCACCTGATGAAGGCTTACATTCATTATGACATGTTGATTATGGAAAAGCTTTATCCCATGCCATATCCAATTCGACAAAGCCTTCCTCGTTTCGCTGGTAGCTGCACTTGGCTGTATCATTTAGATATATGGTACGGCCCAGAAAATGCAATTTCATTGACGGAGCTGTTATGCTCGACAAGAGTTGCTGCGAGATCAGATGAATACATCTCGAGCATTTTCTTGGATGTTTTTCCTGTGTTCTTTTGGTTCCAAGTCAGATAGACGAGTGCGATGTAATTACCATCTGCTTCTGTTCCCAAATCATCGTTAATTGTGATTCTATCTATCTGTGTCATGGTGCATTGTTCGGCGATTCGGTCAATCAGAATTTTTTCAATTTCCCGTGTTTCAGTTAGCCAACTGGTGTCTCTGCTGCTGACGCGGCTCCCGTGGTCGTTACCTCTGTATCTGGTGCCGATTCGGTGGCGGTGTCTGATGGCTCCTGGTTGCCGCAGCCGCCGATAAGCGTAAGTGTCGCTAGCAATACTGCTACGAATGCCATTTGCTTTGTGTGGCGCTCTTTCACGTGTCCATTTCCTTGTGTAATTGTTTGCTTTATCCATTGTAGAGTGCGCGAAAGCAATCGAAAGGGCAAAGTGTTTCTGTATTGCCGTTGATGTTGAAATGCTGTTTATCGCAGCTCCGCCGCTTGACAAAAGATGTTGATTTTGGCATCCTGTCCGTGTTCCTACCGCCGGGCGGGATCGGGAGCGTTTGCTCTGCGTCGTAGGCCTTAGAAGACGCGGGCGGGCGCATTTTTTATTTGGAGGGAAACATTATGGCATGGGTCATGCTCGGCATTGCCGGGATTTTTGAGGTCGTTTGGGCGACCTGTATGAAGTATTCGGAGGGATTCACAAAGCTCAGCTGGTCGCTGCTCACGTTCGCCTGCATGGCGGTGAGCTTTTACCTGCTGGCGCGCGCAACGAAAACACTGCCGCTCGGTACGGCGTATGCGGTCTGGACGGGCATTGGCGCGCTGGGCTCCGTGATCGTCGGCATCATCTTGTTCAATGAGCCGGTAACGGCGGGACGTCTGATCTTTGCCGCTCTGCTGCTTGTTGGCATCATTGGACTGAAGATCACGTCGGCCTGATACATACGATCATTCTGCCTCGGCCAGCGCGTCGATGCGCTGCTGCAGGTCCTGAACGAACCGCCCGATGTGCAGCCCGTCGATGAGCCGGTGGTTCACCTCGAGCGCGAGACCGAGCACATCCCGTTCGCCCTCGCGATGATATTTGCCCCAGACAATGCGCGGGATGGCGTCGTCGGCGTCAAAATCCCGCTCGTTGGTCAGCGCCGTGAGCGAGACCCACGGCAGGCAGCTGAAATAGATCAGCGCGTCGCTCTCGGCCGCAGCAGAGAGAAACTCCGTCTGCGCCCGGCTCTTGGCGCGGGCTGCGCGGCAGAAGTCCTCCAGTGCGTCACCGGCCGGCATCGTCACGATGTGGAATTGTTCCGCACCGGGGTGCAGGTCGGTGAAGCTCGGTTCACGGCGTGCGAGTAGGACCGGCTGGCCGTTTCGGATGGCATATCGGAATGCGGCCGTTTGATTGATCGATTGCGTGCACAGCCAGACCAGAGCGTAATAAAAGGACAGGCCGCGCCGCTTCGTGTAAGTATGCAGTGCCGTGACGTCCACGGTGACGGTCACGCTGTAAAACGGATCCGACAGGCCGGAGAAGAACGTGTATGCTTCGCGCCGCGGCCAGGTATCGAGAGCGACGGGCGCTACATCCGGAGTGTTCATTGGGGTACCTCCTCGTTTTTTCAGCAGTATACCACGCTCTGTCGGAAAAGTGCAATTTTTTCACGGAAAAGTGCGGTGTTTACAGTTCTTTGATATATTTCTCATAGACGTGTGATAAAATACAAGAATCAAATTCATCAGCCTGGAAAGGTGATCGGTCATGAGACAACGGCTTGCAAAATGGATGATGGGCAGAAACGGGATGGACGCACTCAACCGCCTTCTGTCCGTGCTGACACTGATTGTGTTGATCGTCAGCATGTTCGTGCACGGTTATGCGGCGCGCATCCTGTGGTCGCTGGCGGTCCTTGGCCTGATCGTGATTTATTTTCGTATGCTCTCGCGCAATGTCTATCGCCGGCAGCAGGAAAACGGCGCGTATCTGCGCCAGAGATACAAGGTGACGAGCGCGTGGCGCGGGGCTGTTGACCGCTGGCATCAGCGGCACGAGTACCGCTTTTTCAAATGTCCGTCGTGCCGGACGCGTCTGCGCGTGCCGCGCGGCAAGGGCAGAATCAACATCGTCTGCCGCAAATGCGGCACGTCCTTCCAGCGGAAAACCTGAGGCGAAGCCAGATGTTTGGATATGTGATCGCAAATCTCGAGGGCCTGACGCAGGCGCAGAAAGATCGCTATAAGGGCTGCTACTGCGGCCTGTGCCGGGTGCTTAAGCAGCAGCACGGCTTTTCCGGCCGCATGACGCTGACGTACGACATGACGTTTCTGGTGCTGCTGCTCTCGGCGCTGTATGAAGCGGACGAGGAGCGCGGCATGGAGATCTGCCCGGCGCACCCGCTGCGCAAGCATTTTTACTGGCAGACGCGCTACACCGCCTACGCTGCCGATATGAACGTCGTGCTGGCGTACAACAACTGCCGCGACGACTGGCAGGATGACGGCAGCGCGCTGAAATATTGGGAAGCGGAGGCGCTCAGCCGCCAGTGTGCGGCCGTGCGCGCGCGCTGGCCGCGCCAATGCGCCGCGATCGAGCAGTGCATGGCGGAGCTTTCTGAGATCGAGCAGGCCGACACCGGCGACCTGGACGCCGCGGCCAACTGCTTCGGCCGCCTGATGGGCGAGCTGTTTGTGACGGATGAGCTCTGGGACGACCGCTTGCGCCCGTTTGGCGAGGCGCTGGGCCGGTTTATCTATCTGCTTGACGCGGTGATCGACCTGCCGGAAGATCTCCGGCACGGGCGCTATAATCCGCTGCGCACACTGCCGCAGGATGCGGACCTGCACGTGCTGCTGACGATGCTGCTCGGCGAGTGTTCGGCGGCGTTTGAGGCGCTGCCGGTGCTGCAGGATGTGGAGCTGCTGCGCAATATTTTATACTCCGGCGTGTGGCTGCGCTACGAGGCGGCCATGAAAAAACGAAAGATCGGGAGGAGCGCCGAATGAGAGACCCATATGAAGTCCTCGGTGTTTCCAGAGACGCGAGCGAAGAGGAAATCAAGGCGGCCTATCGTCGCCTGGCCAAAAAATATCATCCGGACCTGAATCCGGATGACCCGCACGCGACGGAAAAGATGAACGAGGTCAATGCGGCCTATGACGCGATCAAAAACGGGCAGGCCGGCAGCTACGGAGCGTCCGGCGGTTACGGCCAGGCGGGTGGTTACGGCGCCTATGGCGGCTGGGGCGCGCGGCGCGATCCCGGCATCCGGCCGGAATATCAGGCGGCGGTGAACTTTATTCAGACGCGGCATTTTGCCGAGGCGCTGCAGGCGCTGTCCGGCGTGCCGATGGCCGAGCGCGATGCCACCTGGTACGCCCTGAGCGCCATGGCGAATTCCGGCGCGGGCAACCGTGTGCAGGCATTGGCGGATGCCAGGCGCGCGGTCGAGATGGATCCGACGAATCCGGACTTTCAGCGCCTGCTGCACCAGCTCGAGAGCGGCGGCGATGCGTATGCGACCTACAGCGCCGGTTATCCGAACAGTGGCTTTGGCACCGGCAGCTGGTGCGCGGATATGTGCCTGCTGAACCTGTGCTGCAATCCGTGCTTTTCCCCCTGCTGCTGAGACAACTGCAAACGAACACCCCGGCGGGACTGCGCGTCCTGCCGGGGCGTTTTGCGCTCATGTGCCGGGGAAGGTGCGCAGATACCGGTCGGTGAACGTGGTCAGCGCGGCAAAGTCCATGCACGGCCGGTAGACGGCTTCCAGTTCGTTGTGCAGGAGATTGGCCATGCGCAGCTGCTCCACTGCGCTTGCGAGGGCGAGCTGCTGCTGCCGGGTGTCGCTGCGCATGGTGCGGCGCAGTGCACGCTGGCGCACGGGGTCCGGCAGCACGTCGAGCCGGATGTGCCGCTGGGTCGGCCCCTCCGGCACGTCGTCCGCCGTTCCGGCGAGAAAGCCTACGCCGTGCGACGGCACGAGCACAGCCTGCGTGCGCGATGGGATGAGCGGGTCGGGGCAGGAGAGAACGTCCAGTCCGCACCGGCCGGCGTGTGCACGCACGATGCGCAGAAATTCTTCCGCCAGGCCACAGCCGTCGTCGAGCAGGTACACACGCTCACACTGCGCGGCGATCGTCTCAGGGAAGAAAATTCGCCCCTCACACGTGATGGCACTCAAAAACAGCCGCTCACACCGGCCGTGTTTCGCGCCCTTGCCCGGCGTGCCGAATTCCCGCGCACAGACACTCCTTGCCCGGCGGCGCGCGGCCTCGCGGTCCTCGGGATAGACCAGCCCCGGCGTGACGCGCGCATCGAGCGCGGCGGCTGCTGCCAGATACTGCTGCGCGCGCAGGCGGAACATGGCGCAGTCGGCATTCAGGGCGCGGATGCGCGCCGTGTCGAGTGCTTCCGTGCGGCAGAACGTGCCGAGGTCCAGATATTCGCCGCTCGCGCCGAAGAGCGCAGGCTCGACGATGTGCGGCGCTGTGCCGTCAAAGAAGCCGGAGCGTTTTTCCGGGAAATAGACCCCGTCGAGCGAGGCAGGGTCGCCCGCGCAGTGCAGCCAGGCGACGGCCAGCCCGGCCGCGCGCCCGGCGTCGCCGACGCGCTTGAGAAACGTGGATTTTCCGCAGCCCGGCCCGCCCTTGAGGATGCAGAAATACCGCTCCGGCGGCCGCAGGAACTGCCTGTGAAGTGCGTAGTAGCCCGCGCCGGTCAGGGCGCTGAGAAAGTAGCGTGTTTCCAGTCCGTTGTTCATGGCGAAACCTCACATTTTCAGGTTGCTACAGCGTATGCATCCGGCGCTGCCGTTGACAATTTCGCGCCCCGATGCTATCCTTTTGCCATCTTGATTACGGAGATTTGTCATGATCCAGACTGTTTTATTTGATTTTGACGGCACGCTGTTTGACACCGGCGAGGGCATCCTGCGCAGCGTGCAGTATGCGCTCGAGGGCTTCGGCATCCATGAGACGGACACGGCGCGTCTGCGCAAGTTTGTCGGTCCGCCGCTGCTCGATTCGTTCTCGGAGCTGTATGCCATGACGCCCGAGCAGGCGCAGGCGGCGGTCGCACGCTACCGGGAGCGGTATCTGCCTGTCGGCATCTATGAGTGCACGCTCTATCCCGGCATTCCGGAATTGCTCGAGCGGCTGCGTGCGCACGGTTTTCGCATCGCGGTCGCGACCGGGAAGCCCACGCCGATGGCGCGCTCGATCCTGCAGCGGTTCGATCTTGAGCGGCTCTTTGACTGCGTGATCGGCTGCGAATACGACGGCACACGCAGCACAAAGGCCGAGGTCGTTGCGGCCGCGCTTGCCGAGACGTTCAGCGGCTGAAAGGATGGCCCAGTTGTCGGCCTCTGTGCCGCCGGAGGTGAAAAACACCCGGTCCGGCTCCGCGCCGAGGGCGGCGGCGACCGCCTGCCGCGCCTGCCGCAGACGGTGGGCGGCATCAATACCGAGGGCGTAGACGGACGACGGATTGCCCCAGCAGTCCGTGAGCGCCTCTGTCATGGCCCGCACGCAGGCGGGACAGGGGCGCGTGGTGGCGGAATTATCGAGATAGATCATAGTAAAACCTGATTTCTGTGGTTTATTTTCCAACGCAGAACCGCTCAAAAATGCGGTTTGTGATATCCTCGCGCATCGTCCGGCCCGTGACCTCGCCGAGCGCATCCATCGCCGATTCCAGATCGACCAGCACCGCGTCGGGCGTCATACCCGCACGCAGGCTCTGCACGGCGGAATCGACGGATTTTTTTGCGCGCAGAATGGCGCCGGCCTGCCGCGCGTTCGTCAGAAGCGAACCGTCACACGGCGTATCGTCCGGGAAGAGCATATCAAACGCCTGCTCCAGCAGGTCAAAGCCCGTGCCGTCCTTGCAGGAGATGGGGACAATGTACGCAAACGGCAGATCGGACGGTTCGATCACGGCAGCCAGATCCTGTTTGTTCAAAATCGCAACGGCTTCCGGCGCTTCGAGCGCCGCGCCCATCGCGCGGCGATCCTCTTCCGTCATAGGCTTGGAATCATCAAGGATATACAGTGCTACATCGCAGTCCTTCGCGGCTTCCATCGAGCGGTCAACGCCGATTTTTTCGATCACATCCTGCGTGTCGCGGATGCCTGCGGTATCAACCAGACGGACAAGGTGCCGCCCGAGTGTGACGGTCTGCTCGACCGTGTCGCGCGTCGTGCCGGGAATGTCGGTGACGATCACGCGGTCAAAGCCGGACAGGCGGTTAAGAAGGCTGGATTTTCCGGCGTTTGGACTGCCCAGAATGACCGCCTTGATTCCGGACTGCACCATCCGGCCGCGACGACAGGAGGAAAGCAGTGCGGTAAGCTGACGGCTGCTTTCTGTCAGAGACGCTTCATAGCCGGAGAGCGTGAAGGGGTCGATATCCTCGTCGGGGTAATCGAGCACGGCGTGGAAATGCGCGCACAGATCGACCCAGCCGTCGTAGATCGGGTCGATCTTTTTGCGGATCGCACCTGCAACTTGTCCGGCGGCGTTTGCCGCCGCGTCGGCTGTCTCGGCGTCGATGAGATCGATCACGGCTTCGGCCTGCGTCAAATCCATCTGGCCGTTCAAAAACGCGCGGCGCGTGAATTCACCGGGCCGCGCCTGCCGGAAGCCTGCGGCGAACAGCGCTTCGAGCCCGGCGGTCAGTGCTGCGGGGGAGCCGTGGCACTGAATTTCGGCGGTATCCTCGCCGGTGTAGGAATGCGGGGCGCGGGAGATGAATGCCATGCAGTGGTCGATGGGCCGTCCCTGTGCGTCAAAGAGCGTGCCGAGCGCAAGCTTGCGGTCGGAGAGGGAAGAAAGCGGCCTGCCGGAGTTCAGCCGGAAGACCTGTTCCGCGGCCTCAATGCACCCGTCGCCGGATAGACGCAGAACGCCGATGCCCGTGCGGGCGTGGCCCGTGGCAATGGCGGCAATTTTATCAGACATGGTTCCTCCTTACCGGTAGACGACTTCAATACCCTTGAGCAGCAGCGGCTTGATATCGAAGATCGCTGTGTCGCCGACCGCGCATTGGAGTTTCGTCACGTCCACACAGGTGTGCAGCATGCCGATATGGCCCAGTACGCGGCACTTTTTCCCGTTTACCGTCACATAAAGATGCTTCTTAAAAATCATCTGCTTCAGATTCCGCAGAATGCCGCGCAGACAGTCGCGGAAACGGAACAGATCGTTTCCCATCTCCACGCCGAACCCGTGGTACCAGCCCACGGAAAAAACGGCCACGCGAGTGGGTCTTTTCGCTGTCCAGCCCGCGCCGTAGCCGCAGCTGTGGCCCTTCGGAAGCCAACGGAGTTCTTCCACCGTTGCCTGACACTCGCCGATGCGGACAAGACCCCAATTTCCGCGCACAGACACACGCCCCAGGATGGCCGAGCCTACGCGCACGCCGTCCATCGCGTATTCGGGGTATTTCAGAAGCCCGGCGGAGTTCAGCATATGCGCCATGCCGGTGTCGCAGCCCTCGGCGTGCAGCTTGTCCAGAACGCCCTGAAACGCCTCGGCCTGCGCGATGGTTGCTTTCTGATTGCAGAATGCAGAGTGCAGATGGGTATAGATGCCGGCCACATGCAGGCCAGGCATGTATTTGAAGATCGGCAGCAGCTGATCCAATTCGTCCGGCAGAAAGCCGTAGCGGCCCATGCCGGTGTCGATCTTGATGTGCACCTGCGCCTGCATGCCAAGTTTTTCTGCTACGCCGTTCAGGACTGCCGCGTCATTCTGGCTCGAAACGGTCAGAATCGCGCCGAGGTTCAGCAGCTGCGTCAACTCGTCCGCGTCGGCGGTCGGGCGGAGCATCAGAATGTCACAATCCTGAAACCCGCCCGCGCGCAGACGGCTGACCTCGGAAAGTTCCGTCACGGCGAAGTGCGTGACACTTGCTTCCCGGCAGATCGCGGCCATCTGGACAAGGCCCAGGCCATAGCCGTCTCCCTTTAAAACGGCCCAGAGAACCGCGCTGCCTGCACGCTCCTTTAAAATTTGCAGATTGCTCCGCACGGCGGCGGAATCGACGACATACGCTTTCATGCTGCGCCTCCTGCGTTATTTCTTATCGCGGTTTTTGATGAGATAGACGGCCTTGCGCACATCCTTGAAGACCGACGTGCCGTGCTCTACAGCCCAGTAAATGACCGGCGAGAGCACCAGATCCTCTTCGCCGACAAACTCGGTGAAGTCTCCGCCGAAGCCCTGCTTGAAGCGGAACAGGCCGTAGAGCGGGTTATCCTCGGACACATTGCCGGATACGCCGCGGAAATCGTAGATGCGGCAGCCGGTTTCCACGGCCCACTGGATCATGCGCCACTGCAGCAGATAGTTGGGCATCAGATTGCGGTGCTCGTTGCTGGACGCGCCATAGAGATACCAGACCTTGTCACCGTAGTGAATGGCAAGCGTGCCCGCGATGGGGGTTCCCTCGGGGTCGAACGCCATGTAGAGCCGCGCGTGCTCGCCGAGATTGTCGAGCATGTTTGCAAAATACTCGGGCTGGCGCGTGACGAAGCCGTCGCGCACGCCGGTCGTCAGCATGAGATCGGCGAACGCCGGAACCATTTCCTTGCCGCAGATCTGTACGGTCACGCCCTTGCGCTCGGCCAGCCGGATGTTATAACGCCACTTCTGGTGGAAGGAGGCCATGAGTTCCTCCTCTGTTTTACCCTCGACGTTCAGGCGGAAGACATAGCGCGGCTGGATTGCCTCAAAATTCTTGCCGCCCTCCTTGCACCGGAAGCCGAACGACTGCATAAGCGCGGCAAAGGCGGTGTTGCTTGACGGAACATCCGGGTCAAGCTTGATGACATAGGACTTATATTTTTTTGCCAGTGCCTTCGCACCCTCGAGCAGCTGGGCAAACGTCTCGCGGTCGTCCAGATCGCAGACCGGGCCGCGGCAGCCGTACATCAGCGTCCGGCCGATGCCGGGAACTCTGCGGGTCATCAGGGCCAGCGAGCCTTTGATTTTTCCGTCCTCGCCGCGCACAGCGACGGCGTCCCACGTCCACATGGGCTTCTGTTTGGCCCAGAGGCTGCTCTGCGCAAAATGGCCCTTCGGATGGCTCTGTAAAAACGCCTCGTATTCTGCAAGCGTCTTGTCGGTGATCAATTCATACATGGCGGTACATCTCCAGATACATATTATATATGTGTGATTTCAAATCGCTTTCGCTATAGTCTACCACAAACAGGCGGGATATGCAAACCTGCGGTGCGGAAAACAGGTATACTTTTCTGCATTTGCGGAAAAATGACAGAAGAATCATCCACACAGGAGGCAAAACGATGGCGCATTGGGACATGGAGGACGTGCAGGCGTGCTTCGGCGATACGGCGGATCTCAATACCCGGCAGATCACGGTCGGCGGGCAGACGCTGGGGATTCTGTTTCTGGATGGGCTGACCTCGGGCGGAGATATCGCCGAGCAGGTCTTAAAGCCGCTGATGGAGACGGTCACGCCGGGAAGCATGCAGGAGGTTCTGACGCAGGCGGAGCGGGCGAGAGTCTACTGTGCCGTCGCCGAGCGTACGCAAAGCCCTGCGCAGACGGCGGACAAGCTGCTGCACGGCTACTGCGCTGTGCTTTTCCACGGAACGGATACGGCGCTCTGTTTTGAAACGAAAACAAGCGCGCGGCGCGGCCCTTCCGCGCCGGAGTCGGAAAACACCGTCAAGGGCGCGAAGGATGCGTTTACCGAGACGATGCGCATCAATACAAGCCTCCTGCGCCGCCATCTGCGCACAGCGCAGCTGCGCTTTTTGCAGAAGACCGTCGGTCTGCGCACGAAAACCGCCGTCACAGTCTGCTATCTCGCGGATCTGACCGCACCGGAGTTGGTGCGGCGCATGGAAAAGCGGCTGGGGGCAATCGATATTGACGGCATGCTCACACCCGCGAGCGTTGAGGAATACGTCACCGGTTCACGAAGAAGCGCATTTCCACTATTACAATATACCGAACGTCCGGACACCTTCTGCCAGGGGCTTCTGAACGGACAGGTCGGTCTGCTTGTCGATGGGCTGCCGCTGGGATATCTGGCGCCGGTCAATCTCGGCATTCTGATGAAATCGACGGAGGACCGCGCGGTCGATTATCTCTCGGCGTCTTGCCTGCGGGTGCTGCGATACCTGGCACTGCTGGCCGCGCTGCTGCTGCCGGGGCTGTATGTCGCCATGGCAATGTATCATCAGGAGATGATTCCGACGAAGCTGCTGCTGGCGATCATCGAATCCAAGCGCGAGGTGCCGTTCGACACGGTCTTCGAGGTGATTGGCCTGCTTGCCACGTTTGAACTTCTGCAGGAGGCGGGACTTCATCTGCCGCAGGCCATCGGCACGGCAGTCTCCATCATCGGTGGTCTCGTCGTTGGCACAACGGCGGTCGATGCGCATCTCGTTTCGCCTGCCGCGCTGATCGTCACAGCCTCTGCCGGGATCTGCGGCTTTACGCTTCCGAGCCGGGATTTATCAGACGCCGTTCGTATCTGGCGCTTCGCACTGGCAATTTTAGCGGGAGCGGGAGGCCTGTTCGCGCTGACGGCGGGCGGCATTGCGCTGCTGATCCACCTGTCGGGGCTGACAAGCCTGGACGTATCCTATCTCGCGCCGTTTTCCGACGCACGGGCAAGACGCGCCGTGCTGCGTCCGCTTCTGGCGCGGCAGAAATGGCGCGAAGCGACGCTGCGCCCACAGGATCTGAAGAATCAGGGGGACGGGCAGGATGAAAATCGCAAATAAAATCAGTATCGTGCTGCTGGCTGCGACTTCGGTGGTCAGTCTGTGCATGCTGCCGCGCACCGGGACGGATGCGGCGAAACTCCTGCCCGCGCAGGTGCTTATGATCGCGCAGAAGGACGGGCGGATCACCGTGGAAAGCGACAACGGCGCGTCCGGCTCCGGCGCGACCCTCCCGGATGCGCTTGCGGCCATGCGGGAAGGTGCAGAGGGCACGCTCTTCCTGGACACGGCAGAGCATATTATTCTCCTGCAAAGCGCACAGGCGCTTCTGCCTGCAGTGGTGCAGCAGCGGCAGTTCCGCCCGGCGGCAAAGCTGTATCTGGCGCGGATGGACGCGCTGGACGCAGAAAGCTGCGTGGATTTTTTGCAGGCGCACCCCGGCAGCGTGACGCTGGCGGATGCGCACGCTGCGCTCCTGCGCGGCGAAACGCTCAGCCCGGCGGTTCTGCTGCCGGGAGAAAACGGAGGGATTATTCTTGCGGGATAAGCTGACGCCGCGGCAGATGCGCGCATGGAGCCTGTGCGCGCTGAGCGTTCCGGCGGCGATGGCGCTGCCGGGCAGCGGCTGGCTCTGGGTGCTGGGCGGGAGCGTGCTTGCCTGCGTGCTCACAGTCTGCCTGCAGGTAATGCAGCGGCGTTCTGGACTTTGTATGCGGGAGGCATTTGACCAGGCATTCGGAACAGGCGGCGGACGGGTTGCGGCAGCGGCAGAACTTTTGTGGCTGCTGTTTGCAGCCTCCGGCGCAGCTGCGGCCAGCCAGATTGCGTTTGAGGATGATCTGGGGCCGTTCCTGTCTGCGATTCCGCTGCTGCTGGCAGCGTTAGCTGGGCAAAAGGGGAGATTGGCCGTCGGGCGTGTCTGCGGGGCGCTGGCTTTATGCCTTGCGGGATTGTATGCGATCATTACCGCGGCATCCCTGCGTCATGTGCAGGCAGCTTGGTGTCGGCCGGAAGGGGTGCCGGCAGATGCAGCACTGGCACTCTGTCTGTGTCTGGCACCCGCGTGTCTGGCATTTATCGCAGCAAAAGAGGAAATGCCGCGCAATTCGATTGGGACTGCGGCGGTGTCTGCGCTTCTGCCGGCAGTTCCGGCGTTTCTGACCGCGGCCTGCCTGTCGCCGGAACTGGCGCGGCAGGAGC
>ERZ780168.3016-NODE-3016-length-13887-cov-2.886640_pt1 | contig 13887 bp, 10 predicted proteins | sample MGYA00510981_ERZ780168 | MGnify/ENA primary metagenome ERZ780168 (study PRJEB29588, sample SAMEA2158769) | human gut metagenome | biome: human gut; feature: human-associated habitat; material: faeces | place: Denmark | collected 2008/2010 ...
GGGCCACGGCGCTGCCGCCATGGCAGGAAAGCTCCACCACGTCCTCGCCGGTGTAGCTGTGTGGAGCGCGGTACATCAGCAGCACTCCGTCGTCAAGCTGCTCGTCTCCGTCGAAAATTCGTCCGTATGCCGCGCGGTAGCCCTGCATTTCCCGGACTTCCTTACCGGAGACCGGACGGAATACCTTCGCGGCGATATCCGCGGCGTTTTCCCCGGATATCCTTATAACTGATATTCCTCCCGCAGCGGGAGGGGTCGCTATTGCACAAATCGTTGACATTACTTATTTGTTACTTCTTTCCGAAAAGCTTCGCGAAGAATCCCTTCTTCTGAGGCTTTTCTTCCTTATCGGCGGGAGCTTCCTTCGGCTTGCCGTCGGCTATTTCCTCGTTATCGGTGAAAACGCTGAGCAGCAGCGGCTTGCGCTTGAATTCCTCGCCGGAATCGTTCAGCAGGTAGGTGTAGGTGCGGCTTGGCATGAGCGGTTGGTAATCCTCTAGAATATCGCATTCCAGCAGGGCTTCCAGCTTTTCCGCCATGCGGTCGGGGAGGCTCTCCGCCGCGCCCTGGTAGTATTCCTCGCAGGCGATGTTGTACTCCTCCGCAGGATTGCGCCCTGCGATCTGGGTGAGGTGTATTCCCTCGCGGAGGTACGCGGTGTAGTCGAGGTAGTCGCACCAGAATTCGTTCAGCAGAGCCGCAAGAACGATGTTCTGCTTCTGCTGGAGCTCTTCCTCGCCGAATTTCTCAACAGCCTTCTCCCAGAGGTCGGGGGCGTGCTTCTGCCAGAGGTCGCTGGAGTAGGTGCCGTCAAGCAGGGCGGTGCGCTTCTCAAAGGTCATTGCGCGGTGCTTTTCGCCTATCAGCGTGTATTTCATGAGCTTTACGCGCTCGTCGAAGGTATCGCCCTCGGAGATGCGCTGTACGCGCTCCGCTTCCTTCAGCAGAGCCTTATCCTCGATGGGACCGCTGACGCGCTCTGTGGGGTAGTGCCGCCCGGATACCAGCGACTTCAGACCGCAGCGCTCCATTATCTCGTCGTCGAGGGAGGAGAAAAACCTGCTCTCGCCGACGTCGCCCTGACGGCCGGCTCTGCCGCGGAGCTGCTGCGTTATCCGCGAGGATTCCCGCATAGCCGTAGCTATAACGAGCAGTCCGCCCGCCTTCTCGACCTCCGCTTTCGCGTGGCAGTCCGCGCCGCCGAGCTTGATGTCTACGCCGCGCCCCGCCATGTTGGTGGATATCGTGACCGCTCCCGGCTCTCCGGCGCGGGAGATTATGTCCGCTTCCGCTTCGTCGTTTTTCGCGTTCAGCACAGCGCACTCGATACCGAGTTTGCGCAGTTCGTCGGCTAGCTCCTCGGATTCGCCGATGCTCTCCGTGCCGACCAGCACCGGGCGGGATATCCCGTGAGCCTCCCGGATAGCTTCGATGACGGCTTTGCGCTTTTCCGTCTTGTCGAAGTACATCTCGAGCGGGTGGTCTGTGCGCCTGCATGGCAGCCTTGTGGGAATGACCTCGGTGGGGAGGCCGTATATCGTGTCGAATTCCTCCTTGGACTGTATCGCGGTGCCGGTCATTCCGGCGAGTTTCGGGAACAGCCGCAGGAAGTACTGCAATGCGATATTTCCCATGATACGCCCGCGGGAGGTCAGCTTCAGACCGTGCTTCGCCTCGACCGCCGCCTGTAGGTCGCCGGGGAACACGCGTCCCGGAGCGGCTCTGCCGGTGAATTCGTCCACGAGGATAACCGCGCCGTCCCGCAGAATGTAGTCCTTGTCCTCCTGGAGCATGACGCGGGCTTTCAGGCAGGCGCAAATCTTCGCGAGGAGCCCGGTGTTCTCGGCGGCGTAGATATCGCAGGAGAACACGGATTCCGCCTTGTCCGCTCCGGCGTCGGTGAGGTAGACGTTGCGGCTGTCGTCGTCGATGCCGTAATCGTCATCGGTGAAATCTGCGGTCTTTTCGTAGACCTCGGCGGTGCTTCCGTCGTCCTCGGCGGCGATGTCGCCTGCGATGACCAGAGGAATACGCGCTTCGTCTATCATAATGCTGTCGGCTTCGTCGACTATCGCGAAGTTCAGCTTCTGCGGGAACACCATCTCGGACGGTTCAAAGCATACGAAGTCCCGCAGGTAGTCGAAGCCGGCTTCCTTGGCGGTAAGGTACACGACCTGCTTTGAGTATATCTTCCGGCGGTCGGTGCGGGGAGTATCCGCGGTGATACAGCCGAGGGATACCCCCATGCTGTCGTAGACCGGCTTGGTCCACTCGTAGTCGCGGCGGGCGAGATAGTCGTTGAATGTAAGTATCATCACCTGACCGCCGGACAGCGCTTCATAGCATGCGGCGAAAACTGCGGAAAATGTCTTGCCCTCGCCGGTCTGCATCTGCACCATGTTGTGCCCGGTGAGCGCCAGCGCCGCGCCTATCTGCTCGGCGTAGGGGGTTATCCCGAGGGATTTTTTCAGCGCAATGTATACCCGGGAGTACACGGCGGTGATGTCGTTTCCGCGCGCTCCGCCGTTCTCCGCGAGGGAGATTATTTCATTTATAAGCTTGTTATCCAAAGAGAAGGTCTCCTTTATGTTTTTTATACCGATATCTTTATTATATTACTTATTTTTCTCTCTGTCAACCTTGAAAATTCCGGCAAAGTATGCTATAATAAAAGAGTGTGTATTTATATATAAAAAGCCGGGGATAAAAACCCCCGGAAGAAAGGAACTTTTATGTTAACAAAAGAACAGTTCGACGCAAGGCTTTCTAAGCTCGTCAGAGAGCAGGAGGAACTGCTTGCGCGCCCCAATCCGGCTTCTGATTTCTATAACGGGATCTACACCCGCTACCAGAACCCGGTGCTGACTGCGGCTCACGCTCCCATCATCTGGCGCTACGACCTATCCTACAACGATAACCCCAACCTCATGGAGCGCCTTGGCGTCAACGCCGTGATGAATTCCGGCGCGGTATACCTCAACGGAAAGTACTGCCTGGTGGCACGCGTGGAGGGCGCTGACCGCAAGTCCTTCTTCGCGGTTGCAGAGAGCGACAAGCCTACCGAGGGCTTCCGCTTCCGCGACTATCCCGTTATCCTCCCCGACACCTGCCCCGAGGAGACCAACGTATACGACATGCGCCTCACCCAGCACGAGGACGGCTGGATATACGGCGTGTTCTGCTCCGAGAGCAAGGACAAGGAGAACCCCGACCTCTCCGCGGCTACCGCTCAGGCGGGTATCGTCCGCACCAGGGATCTCGTTACATGGGAGAGACTTCCTAACCTCATCTCCAAGTCCCCGCAGCAGAGAAACGTAGTGCTCCACCCCGAGTTCGTAAACGGCATGTACGCGTTTTACACCCGCCCGCAGGACGACTTCATCTCCACCGGCTCCGGCGGAGGCGTATGCTTCGCGCTCTGCAAGGACATCACAAATCCGGTGCTCTGCACCGACGAGGTGGTCATCTCTCCGAGAGTTTACCACACTATCACCGAGGTCAAGAACGGTGCCGGCGCTGTTCCGATAAAGACCCCCAAGGGCTGGATACACATTGCCCACGGCGTAAGGAATACTGCGGCTGGCCTGCGCTACGTCATCTACGTATTCGCTACCGACCTCAACGATCCTTCCAAACTCATCGCAAGCCCCTCCGGACTGTTCATCGCGCCCCACGGCATCGAGCGCGTCGGCGACGTTTCCAACGTTGCGTTCACTAACGGAGCCATCGTCCGCGAGGACGGCAGCGTTTATATCTACTACGCTTCCTCCGATACAAGACTGCATGTTGCTTCCACGACCATTGAGCAGCTCATGGACTACACATTCAACACACCGTCCGACCCGCTCCGCTCTGCTGACTGCGTAAAGCAGCGCTGCGAGCTTATCTCCAAGAATCTCTCCGGAGAGCGCAAGGTATGACGGAATACTTCGACCTATACACCGCAGATCGTCGGAAGCTCGGCAGGAAGATCCAGCGCGGGGCGCCGATACCTCACGGTGAGTACCACATCGTGGTGCAGATAATGTCTGTGAACAGCCTGGGTGAGATACTTCTCACCCAGCGTGTTCCGCAGAAAACCAGCGGCGGCAGGTGGGAGTGCAGCGGAGGCTGCGCCGTAAGCGGCGAGACCAGCCGCGAAGCAGCCGTAAGGGAGCTTTTCGAGGAGACCGGAATACGTGCGTTCAGCTCCGAGATAGACCTTGAGTGGACAATGACCACCGACAGCATGCTACGGGATTTCTACATCGTCCATAAGGACGTTCCGCTTGACCGGCTGGTGCTCCAGTCGTCGGAGGTCTGCGCGGCAAAGTGGGTGACATACGACCGCCTGTGCGATATGGCTGACAACGGTCAGACCACGCGCACCGTAGCAAGGTGGCTTGAGATACGCGGCGACGATATCCGCAGATGTATCGACGAGATACGCCGCAGCGCCAGGGCAGGCGCGCCGAGAATGGCGTGACCGCTCCGCCGGGCGCGTGAACTTTGAGGAGAAATCATGAAAATAATCATAGTCGGCGGCGGCAAGGTGGGATTCTACCTTGCGCAGACCCTGAGTGCGCAGGGTCACGAGGCTGCCATAATCGAGCAGGACAGGGAACTGTGCCGTATGATCGCGAACCAGCTCGATATTTCCATTTGCACCGGCGACGGAACTTCCCAGGACGTCCTGCGTGAAGCCGGCGCTGAACGTGCCGATGTGGTCTGCGCCGTGACCGGAAAGGACGAGAGCAACCTCGTCTGCTGCCAGACCGCAAAGAAGGTTTTCGACGTGAAAAAGACCGTCGCAAAGGTGAACAACCCGAACAATGTCGCGGCGCTCCGTACGCTTGGGGTGGACACGGTCGTGTCCTCCACGGATAACATAATCGAGCACCTGGAGCGCGAGGTGGATATCTCAGCGATGAAGGAGCTTATACCCCTCGACGGCGGCGATGCCTCCTTGCAGGAGATAACCCTCCCGGAGGACAGCGAGCTTGCCGGAAAGAGCCTGATGGAACTTTCTCTGCCGCAGACCTGCAACGTGGTCTGCATCAGCCGCGGCGGCCATACGCTCATACCCCGCGGACAGACAAGGCTCCACGGCGGCGACGTGCTGCTGGTGGTGACTCTCAGGCATGGCGTGCGCGACCTGCGCAAGGCTCTCAGGATAAAGGATTAATTAAGGCGGCACCGCGGGTTTTCGCGGCACTGCCACGACAAGGACATAATGATGGAAGAAAAGAACCTCCGCAGAAGCTCCGAAAATATCAATACCGCAGATACCGCAGCGACGGACGCGTCCGTAAAGCCTGCCAGGTCTGCAAGGTCGTCTGGTTCTGCCAGATCCGCAAAGGCGGATAAGACGGTCAAGACCGCGAAATCAGCAAAGACGGCAAAGGCAGAGAAGGCAGAGAGCGCCCAGACCTCACAGACCGCGAAGAAACCGGCTCCCCGCCGCACAAAGAAGCAGCAGGGGGACGTGATATTCGCGCTTGATATCGGAACCCGCACCGTTGTCGGAGTGCTTGCGGAAAAGACCGCAGACTCCTACAGGCTGATAGACATGCAGACGCAGGCTCACGAGAGCCGCTCCATGACCGACGGTCAGATCGAGGACATCGACGCGGTCGCTGCGGTGGTGAGATCCGTCAGGGCTGCGCTGGAGCGGAGACAGTCCATAAAGCTTCAGCGGGTATGCATTGCCGCCGCCGGACGCGCGCTGAAAACCCTCCGGCACAGGAGCAGCTGCGATGTTTCCGGGCTGAAGTCGATAACCGCCGAGGATATCCGCGCCGCCGAGCTTGAGGCTGTCCGCTCCGCTGAGGAGGAATTCACCGGCAGCGGTGGAAATTCGTTCTACTGCGTGGGTCACAGCGTGATCTCACTGGAGCTGGACGGCTACAAAGTTTCAAAGCCGGAGGGACACAGAGGCAGCGAGCTTGTTACGGAGGTCATTGCGGCATTCCTTCCCGCGTATGTGGTGGAGAGCCTCTGCGCCGCCGTCGACGAGGCGGGTCTTGAGACCGCAGGGCTTACCCTGGAGCCTATCGCGGCGATAAACGCGGTGGTTCCGAAGGAATTGAGGCTCATCAACATTGCGATGTGCGATATCGGCGCGGGAACTTCCGACGTTGCCGCTTCAAGGGACGGCAGCATAGTCGCCTACGGAATGGCTACGATAGCCGGCGACGAAATGACCGAATCGCTGATGAAGCAGCTTCTCGTTGAGTTCAACGAAGCGGAGCGCATCAAGACCTGCACCGACCCGCAGACCGAGTACACGGATATTCTTTTCAACCACCGCACTATAACCCGGGAGGAAGTCGCGCGGCTGCTGCTTCCGGCGGAAAAGGAGCTTGCGGATACCATCTGCTCCGAGATACTCCGGGCGAACGGAACGGCTCCGCAGGCGGTGTTCCTGGTCGGCGGCGGAAGCCTGCTGCCGGGTCTGCCGGAGCTTGTCGCGGACGGTCTGGGTCTTGACCGCAGCAGGGTAGCCGTAGGCTCCCGGGAGATGATACGCGGCGTGACCGCGCCGAAAACGCTGCACATCGGCACGGAGCATGCAACTCCCGTCGGCATTGCAATGACCGCTTCCGAGGGCGTGAAGTACGACTTCACCACCATCACGCTGAACGGCAGGAAAATACGCGCCCTGGATACCCGCAGGCTCACCGTGTTCGAGCTTTGCAATATCGGCGGCATAAAGCCGGAGCAGCTCATGGCGAGGTCGGGGAAGGCGCTCAGCTTTACCCTGAACGGCGAGCGCGTCACGCTGCGCGGCACGGCGAGCGTTCCGGCGGAGATATCCCTCAACGGCAGGGAATGCTCCCTTAATGCGCCGGTGCGCAAGGGCGACGAGGTGAACGTAGTTCCCGCAAAGCCCGGCGAGGACGCCGCAGCACTCCTTTCCGACTACTTTGAGCTTTCCGGGCTGTTCACCGCGGAGGTCTCGCTGGACGGAAGGCGCGTCCAGGCGGGTGAGTACCTGTTGGTGAACGATATTCCGACTATCTCGGACGCGGATATCGAAAACGGAGCTGTTATCACGCTGCAGAAGCGCGGAACGCTCCGCAGCCTGCTTTCCGCAGAGGGTATACCGGCGGAAAAGCTTGATGCGGCGCGGCTAAACGGCGCGGAGGTCTCCCCGGAGACGAGGCTCTCCAACGACGATGTGATAACCTTTGTTCAGCCGCAGCCTGCGGAAACTGTCGAAGAACAGGCTCCGGAAGTTTTCGGGGTCCAGGAAACCGCTCAGAACGTGGAAGAAGCTCCGGCGGAAAACACTGAAATTACAGAAAACGCTGAAAAAACGGAAACTGCGCCGGGATCACAGCCGGAGCAGTCCGGAGAATCGGGTATCCCGATAGTGTTCAACGGGGAGCGCGTATTGTTCCCGACTCAGCCGGGCGTAAAGCCTATTTTCCTTGATATCCTCGCGGCGTTCGCGGACGACCCGACGGCGCTGCTCTCAAGGTGCGAAACAGTCACGATAAACGGCAGGACGGCGCGTATCAGCGAACCGATCTCCCCTAACGACGAAATAATTATCAGGTGATAGAATGAAGTACAAGAGGATAGCGGCTCTTGCCGCTGCCGCAGCGCTGCTTACCGGCTGCGCGGAGATACCAGACAGAAATATGTCAGCGCAGACCTCTGCGGGAACCGCCGAGGCTTCCGGCACCGCCGACACAGCCGAGGTTTTCGACGAGATACCCGCGAAGCAGTACCCCTTAGAGAACAGCGATTTCGCGGTGAAGCTCAACGCCGAGGGCGGGACATTCACGGGCAATGTCCGCACCGACGGCGACCATGACGGCAAAGGTTACATAGTCCTCGACGAGGGAATGAAGCTCCAGCACATCGTCTCCGTAGACGCATCCCAGCACTACCGGATATCCATTGCGACGCATTCCTACAGCGGTGCGGTGGTACGGCTCAAGACGGTCAACGAGACGGTGGGCGCGTATTATATTCCGGCTTCCGAATCGCCGGAGTTCACCATGTTCGCGGTGGACAGCGTGTACCTCTCGGCGGGTCCGGATATCCTCACTTTCGAGGTGATACAGGGAAGCGCCGCGCTGGATTATATCCTTGTGGAAAGCTCCTCCGTGCCGGAGAATTCATGCTATTACGTGTCGGGCTCCTGCGTTGGAAGCTCGACCTCCGTTGTGACGCTCGGGCTGAAGAAGTTCCTTGCCGATAACTACGGAAAGCGGATTATTGCGGGGCAGACGGTAACTCCCGGCTCCAACGCCGAGATAGACGCCATCACCCGCGAAACCGGAAGAACTCCCGCAATGCGCACCGGCGACCTGATGTTCTGCACCCCGTCGAAGTATGAAGGCACGAAGGAGTACGCCGATAACGAGGTCGCCGCCGCACTGGAGTGGGGCAGAAACGGCGGGATAGTTTCCTTCGGGTGGCATTGGTATGCGCCGGAGGGGAAGTCGGATTACTACGCTGATACGAGCACGTTCGTACTCGGCGACGCGGTGACTGACCGCGACATTTCGATGGCGGACGACGAGGAGCTGAAAACTCTCCAGGAAAGCGGGCTTATCTCCGAACAGACGGTGCTTCTGCTGAAGGATATCGACGCGGCTGCGGAGGTTCTCGACAAATTCCGCGGCGAGAATATCCCGGTAATATTTCAGCCGATACCCGACGGCGACAGCAGCATGTACTGGTGGGGCGGCAGCGCGGAAAACTACAAGTGGCTGTGGAAGCTGATGTTCCAGCGCATGGACAAGTACCACGGGCTGAACAACCTTATATGGGTGTGGAACGGCAGCAGCGAGGATTATTTCCCGGGCGAGGATTACTGCGACGTTATCGGGCAGAGCTTCTATGAGAACAGCCCGTCGCCGTTTGCGGGGAGGTTCTCGGCGCTTGCGGGCATGACGGACGTTCCGAAGCTGCTTGCGGTGACGAACTGCGACAGGCTCCCATCGCCGGACTACATGCGCCGCGACAGCGCAATGTGGTCCTGGTTCTCGGCGGGCAGCGGAAACAACAATGGGGAGCTTTCCGAAAAATACACGAGCTGGCAGAACCTCCACGATATCTATAACAGCGAGCTGTGCGTGACCCTCGACGAACTTCCGGACTTCGAAGAATACGCATTTCAGGAGGAATAAGTAAATTCGGAATTCGGAATGCGGAATTCGGAATTATGGTGCGCGCTTCGCGCGTTATTTCAATTTGCAGAAAGGCGAACAGCGGTAAAAAAGCGCAGGTACATGTCGGCTTCAATCAATTGAAATGTATCGCGAAGCGATACATTAATTCCGAATTCCTAATTCAGAATTCCTAATTAAAAAAAGCCGGGTCGGTTCTTTAAAAGAGCCGACCCTTTATATTATAGTGCCCGAACTATCAGGAGATCGTGATGCCGGAGATGTAGAACGCGAACGGCTTGCCCTCCGTGCCAGCCTTCGGAACTATCTTCAGCGTGTGCTTGCCGGTATCCATGAAGCTCTTGACCTGAGCGAACTGGACGTAGTTGCCCCAGCCGCCGGTGAAGTCAGCGTCGATGGTTGCCACAAGCTCGTCGTCTACGTATACGTCAGCCTTGCCCGCGTTGCTGGTGAGCTTCGCGTAAAGCAGACCGATATTCTGCGCCTCGACTTCGATAACGAACGCGTCGTCGTCAGTTATCTCAGCGTCGGCGGGAAGCTTTGCGATCCAGGGGTTCTTGAAGCCGCCGAAATCCATCGCCTTCATCTCGAATGCGCCGGTGGAAACAGGCTGAGCCTCGTCTGTGGTGAGAAGCACGGCATTTTCATACTTCGCGCCATCGTCGCCTGCGGGTGCAAGCTCAGGATCTGCGTCGTCGATGCTGTCGAGGTTGTCGGTAACGTACTGGAGGTAGGTAGTCAGCATTGCGCTGAGTATAGCGTGTCCGGACATGTTCGGGTGGATATTGTCGCCGGAGATGTCAGACCACTGAACGTCGTTTGTGTTCAGGAAGTTCAGCATTGCGTCGTGGTAGGATACGAACGGCACGGAGTACTTTTCGGTAACTTCGCCGTGGCATTCCTGCACGCTGGTGCCGTTGTCCTGGGTCATCGCTATGCAGATGATGCCAGGGTTGCTGGAGTGCTTCCAGATCTTGCGGATAAGTCCCTCGTAGGTCAGCTTGTTGATCGCGTTGTTCTGGGATTCGTCGTTTACAGAGAAGTCGATGAATACCAGGTCGGGGTCGTGGCTCAGCACCTGGGCGTCGCAGCGGTGAACGCCTATGTAGGAGCCGGTCGCGCCGATTCCCGCGTTGACGTAGTTCACCTTTGCGTCGGGGTACTGGTTTTCGATCCACTTGGTGGTGAGAGCCGCGTAGCAGTTCTCGTTATCGGCGCCGGTTCCCTGGGTTATCGAACCGCCGAGGTACGCTATGGTGACTTCCTCGCCTGCCTGGAGCTTCTTTATTACCTTCGCTATGCGCGCGGGATTGCCCTGGGTGTACATCAGCAGCGGGAGCATGTCCTCAGCCGCCTTGTCCGCGGTCTGCTGGTCAAGTCCGAGTTTGTCCTGGATCGCCGCGGACAGCAGGTCGGGCTTCATTGCAATGGGAAGCGCGGAAGAGTCGGAAGCGTCAGAAGCGTTGGAATCTGCGGCGTCTGCGGTAGAAACCGTGCTGTCGGTGTTATCTGCGCTGTTTGTGTTATCAGCGGAGCTGTCAGCCGCAGAGGTCTGCTGGCTGTCGGAATCAGCGGAGTTTGCGGAGCTGTTTCCTCCGGAGCACCCAGCCATGCTGAGCACTATTGCTCCTGCCATGATTATTGCGAGGAACTTTTTCATAATAGATTCTCCTTAAATTAAGTAATACGCTTATAAATTAAGTAACATTTAGCTTACTGTTAGTATTATACACCTAAAAAATTTAGTTGTCAATAGGTCAGGTCGTAGAAATTACACAAATGATATACAATTTGTAATAGCTGCGACGAAACGCGGCGAGTTCCGTTTATATGAGTGAAGATCTTCACAGAAAAGGAGGTGCCTGTGTGAACGACGAGGAAATAATAAAGCTGTTCGAGGCGCGGGATGAAAAGGGGATATCCGCCGCCGGGGAGCGCTACGGAAAGCTCCTGCGCAGCGTTGCGAGGGGGATACTCCGCAGCGAGCAGGACGCTGAGGAATGCGAAAGCGAAGCGCTGCTGCGCGCCTGGAACTCGATACCTCCCGCCAGACCGGAGCGCCTGTGCGCCTATCTTTGCAGGATAGCAAGGCGGCTGGCTCTGGACAGGTACGACTACAACAACGCGGACAAGCGCCGTGCGGAAACGCTCCCGATAGAGGAGCTTGCGGAGTATATAGGCGGCTCCGGGGACGCGGCGGACAGGCTCTCCGAGCGGGAGCTTACCGGTCTGCTGAACGGATTCCTCCGCGGGCAGGATAAGACCACGAGGGTGATTTTCATGCGGCGGTTCTGGAGATACCACCGCCGGTATAGCTGAGCGGCTTCACGTCAGCGAAAGCATGGTGAAGTCGCGAATTTCCCGCACTCTGAAGAAGCTGCGGGAGTACCTCAGGAAGGAGGGCTACGATCTATGAAAGACATAAAAAAGCTTAACAGCGCTCTAAACGACATCGACGAGCGACTTATAGAAGAAGCAGCTCAGGCGGGCAGGGCGCGTTCCGTGCCGGGCTGGGTAAAGTACGGCGCGGTGATCGCGGGCGGCGCGGCGGCTGTTATCGCCGTGTGCATATTTACGTCAGGCGGCGGTTCCAGGGGAGTCGACCTTATAGCGCAGAGCGGCTCGCAGACTCAGTACTCTGCGGCTGATTTTACCTCTGCGGAGGAAATGAAGGTCTCCGCTTCCTACGACTGCTGGTCGGCAGGGCTGATGTTCAACACTGACGACAGCACGTTCACGCTGTTTCCGTGCGACGTGTTCGATTCAACGCCCATCGGGACTTACACGGTAAGCGGAAGTTACATTTCGCTGTACTTCACGCAGCTTGACGATGTGAAATACCGCGGCAGACTGAGCGGGGACGGCAAAGAGATAACGATAGTGAATCCGGACGAGCTGCTGTATAGCTGGGTGCTCCTGGCGGACAGCGGCTCGGAAAAGATAATCGCTGAAAACGGCGGCGAGTATCCCGAAATAGTATTCAGATGGAGCAGCGGCGGGGTGATATCATGCGGAACGTCTGAAACAACGTGTGAGGAAACCGCGGAACACATCATTGATGAATGGTCCCCTGAAGAAGCGAACGAGATGATAAAGGGCATTCTCACCGAGGACGACGAGGAGCAGGCGCTCCTGAGCCAAATTGAACAGGTGCAGGAGGAAACGAAAGCGCTTCAGGATGACTTTGACAGGCTGTCCGGAGCCGAAGGAACGGCAGAGTCCGAATCGCTCTCCGGGGATATTGAGGAGCTTGACAGAGTCATTGGCGAAAAAGTACAGCAAAGCAGAGAACTTAGCGGCATGCTTGACAGCTACCGCGCTGACCGTTCAGAACGCATCATGCGTGCATTAGTGAGCGGTAATGACCCGCTGAGCATTGATAACGTAAGAGTAACGGCGTACAGCGGCTATGATGAGTGGACGGGCGGAAATCATTACGGTATCGACCTGACCAGCCCGTATATGACGGAGGAAACGGAGATAACCGCTTTCCTGGACGGCACTGTGATTAAGGCTGCGGACAGCGGCTGGAACCTCGGCTTAGGGAAGTACGTCGTGATAGACCACGGCAGCGGAATAAGTACGGTATACGCCAGCCTGGGCAGCGTGGACGTCAGCGAGGGGCAGGAGGTCAGCGCCGGAGATACGATAGCCAGAGCCGGCATGACGGGCCGCAGCACAGGAATACACCTGCACTTTGAGATTCGCGAAAACGGCGAGCCGAGCAAGCTGATGAACTCTTATGGGAAAGTGAAGCTCTGCTGGGTGGTCGGCGGAGACGGCGGTCTTATCTCTGAGGTGATGGACGGCTACGGCGGATACTACGGTCATAAGGGCATAGACATCACGGCGGAGCGCGGAACTCCGGTACTTGCCGCCGCAGATGGGAAGGTCTATACTGCCGAGTGGACCGTCGGCTACGGAAAATGCGTGATGATAGACCACGACGGGTACGTCACGGTTTACGGTCATCTTGACGATATCTATGTATCCGACGGGGAGAAAGTAAACAGGGGCGACGCTATCGGAACGATAGGAAGCACCGGGTATATTACAGGCACGGCGCTTCATTTCGAGGTGCGCTTCGGGGATACTGACGAATATGTGTGTATCAATCCGCTGAGTATGCTCCCGGAGCATGCGCGGACTTCCTACTGCATTGAGGAATCGTGAACGTCGGAATCTACTGCGGGATAAAAAAGAGCAGAGCTGCAAAAAGCGGCTCTGCTTTTCGTTATTCGCTGATAAAGCTGATGATTTTTTCGGAGGTCTGCCTTACCTGTTCAGCCAGGCGCCGAAGCCGGAATGAACACCAGGTTTCCGTCCGGCTGCTCGACCGTTACCCGGCTGTCCGATACCAGCGCGTCGGCAGCGGAGCTGTCGGAATGGTAGTAGTCGGCGGTGTAGATGAAGAACGCCGCAGCCACAATAGTTATCACGGCAAGAACTTCAATAAGTAATTGCAGTCTTGTCCTTTTTGGTTTTCCTGTCATTTTGTGTCCTCGCTTTTGCTCATAGCGTATTGTATATTAATAATAGTATATTCAGCGGAATATGTGTATCGCGCCTATAGCATATTTGCCGCGGAGTGTAAATAGATGGGTAAGCCGCATAACTGATTTGAGGAGTTTTTCAGCGAGCAGGTCACAGAGCAGGAGTTTCCCCTTGACACGCCTTTAGATGTACAGTATAATTGTTGTAAACAACTGGTCACCTCTAAAAACCTTGTTTGAGTGAAAATGTGTATAGCACACCGACTGCT
>ERZ780168.3022-NODE-3022-length-13843-cov-6.609588_pt1 | contig 13843 bp, 8 predicted proteins | sample MGYA00510981_ERZ780168 | MGnify/ENA primary metagenome ERZ780168 (study PRJEB29588, sample SAMEA2158769) | human gut metagenome | biome: human gut; feature: human-associated habitat; material: faeces | place: Denmark | collected 2008/2010 ...
TGGTAATCAGCATGGTTTCGTACTTTGCCATTTTGTAGCACCTCCTTTTGGACTTAAGGGCCTCAAGAATATGAGGCCAAGGGTACACAGCCGGCGCGGCGTCGCGCAGACTGTGCGGCGTGTCTGTTCAGACAGCAATTTATTATAGCAAGCCCCGCAAAAATTGTCAAGCCCTCCCTCAGGATTTTTTTCGTATTTTTGAGCGCATAACAGCAAAATCTCCCTCATCATTCTTTTTATGCTTTTCCAGTATATCCGTCATATTTCTTTTATATGGCATCCTTAGTTATTTCCAAGCCAGTTTTCCTTTGCATTTCGCCGAAAGATGGACTATAATAAAAAATGTTCTTCTCCCCTTCTGTCTTCGTGCGCGGCGCATGGCAGGGCTTACGGGGGAGCAGGACGATTGCTAACGTCAAAGGAAGGATCGCATATGTATTCCATCTTTCGGAATCTCGCCCTCATCCTCATCAGCGCCAAGTTCTTCGCGCTGCTCGCCCGCAAATGCCGGGCGCCGCAGGTGGTGGGCGAGATCATCGCAGGTCTTGTCATCGGTCCCTGTCTGCTGAACTTCGTCCAGCCCAGCGACTCCATCGCCATTTTTGCTGAGATAGGCGTCGTGCTGCTGATGTTCACCACCGGCCTCGGCACCAACCTTCAGGAGCTGATGCGGGCCGGCCCCATCGCCACCCTTATCGCCTGCGTAGGCGTGGCCGTGCCTCTGGCAGGCGGCACCCTGCTTTACAGCCTGTTCTACGGCTTTTCGGCGCTGGGCAGCCCGGAGTTTTATCGGGCGCTCTTCATCGGCACCATCATGACGGCCACCAGCGTCTCCATCACCGTCGCCACCCTGCAGGAGCTGGGCAAGCTCAAGAGCTTCCTCGGCACCACCATCGTCAGCGCAGCCGTCATTGATGACGTCATCGGCATCGTGGTGCTCACCTGTGTGCTGGGTGCCAGCGGCGGCACAGACCCCAGCCTCGTCGATGTGCTGATGGACACCGTCCTCTTCTTCATCGCAGCCATCGTCATCGGCCTCATCATCCACAAGGCCATGCTCTGGCTGGACCGCCGCAACCCTCACACCCAGCGCATCACCATCGTCAGCCTCGCCTTCTGCTTTGCCATGGCCTACATCGCGGAGCAGTATTTCGGCATCGCCGACATCACGGGCGCTTACATCGCGGGCATCGTGCTCTGTTCCCTCGAAGATGCGCCCTACATCGAGCGCCGTGTGGACATCAGCGGCTATATGCTGTTTTCCCCCGTCTTCTTCGTCAGTATCGGCCTGAAGACCGACATCAGCGGCCTGACGCCCACCATCCTGCTGTTCAGCGCCTGCTTCGTGATCGTCGCCCTGCTCACCAAGATCATCGGCTGCGGTCTGGCTGCGAAGCTCTGCCGGTTCAGCTGGGGCGACTCTCTCAAAGTGGGCGTCGGCATGATGACCCGCGGCGAAGTGGCCCTCATCGTGGCCCAGAAGGGCCTCGGGGCCGGTGTGGTGGACCCCGTCTACTTCACCGCCGTCATCCTGCTCATCGTCGTGTCCTCTATCGTGACGCCGCTGGCACTGAAGGGGCTGTTTGCAAAAGCATAAGTTATCAGAAAGCCCCCTCTTCCGACTGGAAGAGGGGGCTTTCTGTTTATCTTACTGATTTTCTTCTAAAACTCAAACGACCTGAATGCGGCCTGCGCCATACGGATTCTCGTAGTTCAGCAGGTAGCCCGAATAGCTTGCCAGCGGGCTGTTGGCGCTGCTCAGGACAGGCACATCGTTCACAGCGTCGAAGATCATGGCGTAAGTGGACATGACGAGGTAGTCCTCAGAGACATAGTCCTTGATGAGCTCTGCGCCGTCGAACATGGCGAAGCCATCGCCCAGATTGCGCAGGGTGTAATTCATGCCGGCCAGTGCATAGGTGCGGTTCAGGTCCAGCGGCTCGTAAGTGCCGGTCTTCTTGTTGTAGATGCGCACGTTCTGGACACGGGGCGTGCCGGTGGCGCTGCCCATCCAGACATTCTTGTCGTCGGTGAGGACGGTGTTGGGGATGTCGGTGTGGATCTCGTAGGTCGCACCGGCAACATGCAGGAAACCGCCGTTCTCCTTGCCCTCCGGGCCGACGAAGCGGGCGCCGAACTCCAGAGCATCCTGGATCTGCTTGCCGGTAACAGACATCAGGCAGGCCACGTTGCCGAAGGGGCTGACCTGCTTGCAGGTCTTGAAGGTCCACTTGCCGGCGTCCACATCGGTGCGGATGCCGCCGCCGTTCATCATAGCGATGTCGCAGTCCAGCTGCTCGACCTCATTGAAGTAAGTATAGATGCCGTCGGCCACGAAGTCGCCGAGGTTGGTCTCGCCCATACGGATGCGGCGCTTGCCGGTAGCGGGGTCGTTGATGTAGAAATTGATGTCAGTGGTCGCGATCTGCTCGCCCAGCATAGCGTCCACATCGTTGATCCAGGCTTCTGCGGTAGCGGCCACAGCGGCGTCGGAGACATCAGCGGTGGAGACGAGCTCGGTGGTGATCGCGCCGTCCTCGGCGATGGTCATCTTACCGACGTTTGCCAGATAAGAGCCGGTCTGGGTCAGGGTGACAGCCTTGCCGGTTGCATCGTAGACCTGTTTGTTCTCCATGACGGTGTGAGAGTGGCCGTCGATGAAGGCGTCAAAGCCGGTGGTGTTGGCAATGACTTCCTCACTGGTCCAGGGAGAGGAGGACGGGTCAACGCCCAGATGGCCCAGACCGATGATGATGTCTGCGCCCAGGGTCTTGGCCTTGTCGATGGCCTTCTGCACGGCGTCGTACAGTTTCCTTCCGTCGTCACCGCCCAGGATGTCGTAGATGTACTTGGTCTGCTTGGCGTTCATGAAGTAAGCAGGAGTGGACTTTGTGAAGGACTCGGGGGTCGTGATGCCCACGAATGCGATCCACTTGCCGCCTGCGGGGAACAGCTTGACAGCGGGCAGGACGCGCAGGCCGGTGCGCAGGTCCACCCAGTTGCAGGAGACATAGGGGAAGTCCGCTTCCTTGATGATGGCCTTTGCGCGGGCCATGCCGTAGTCGAACTCGTGGTTGCCCAGAGTAGCGATGTCGTAACCAGCCTCGTTCATCAGCTCGATGATGGTAGCGCCGTCGTCCATGGAGCCGTAGGCAGTACCCTGAATATGGTCGCCTGCGTCCACCAGCAGGACGGGCTTGCCCTCATCCACGTAGCCCTGCTTCATGGCAGCGATAGCGGCATAGGTCAGTTTGGGAGACTTGTTGTCGATGTAGGTGTGGACATCGTTGGTGTACAGGATGGTGACAGCGGCATCCTTGCCCGTCAGGAAACCGGCCGAAGCCTGAGGAACGGCAGCAGCCATGGCGGAGGCAGCGGCGGTGACACCGGCAGCCTTCAGGAAATTGCGGCGAGAAATAAAGTGTTTCACGAAAAGGACCTCCTTTATGTTCCAGACCAGTTTTTGCGGCACAGCCTCTCTTCCGCTGTGCCGCATTCTTTGTTTTAAGCTTACCACAGAACCGCCGAAAGAGCAAGCACAAAGATGGTCATTCTGCATAATAGTTTTCTTTATGGGTACGACTTTTTATGAAATCTCGCGCAAATCAGCACAAAAGGCCGGGTGCTGTTTCCTGCCTCAGGCATACAGCACCCGGCCTTTTGTTTTGGACGGTATTGTTCCGTCGTAAATATCGTCTTATCAGATAGCGTTATACTGGCGCAGGAACTTCTCGAGGTCGGTGCCTTCGAGCTTCTTTAGCGCCTCCTTCAGGGCGATGCGGCCCATAAGGGGCAGTTCCATGTCCGTGAGCTTCCGGCCGTCCCGCAGCTTCACCGAGGCATCCACCAGCGCCCGGACGTCATAGGTGCTGCCCCAGACCTCCGGCACACCGCGGTCAATGTTCAGCAGCCGGTACACGGCCTCCATGCCGGTGCGCATGGAGTATTCGGTGGTGAAGATGGTGTCCCGGCCGGTCTCGGCGAACTGACCGAGGAAGGCAAAGTTCACCGCATCCTTCGGCACGATGTCGGGGCGGTCGCCCTTCGCGCGGGGCATGAAGAAGGCGTCGATATAGGGCATCATGACCGGCACGGTGTTGGCGCTGTGCTCGGCAAGCTCTGCGATGTCCTCCACCGGCACGCCCAGATGGTAGAGCCACTCCATGCAGATCTCCCGGCCGGTGCAGTCCCGCATGGGCTTTTTGACGTAATCGCCGGGCTTATCGCTGAACAGGCCGTACACCCAGACGCAGAGCTGGTCTTTGGGCTGTGAGCGGAACTGCTGCTGCCGGTTCAGGGTCCAGCTCATGAGCCACTTAGAGTCCTTCACTGTGACGATGCCGCCGGTGACGGTGCGGCCGCTGAAGGGGTCACGCTTGCAGATCTTCTGGATATACTGGGGGATCTTCTCATCCAGCGTCGTGATGGTGGCGCTTTCCCAGTTGGTCAGCTCCGGCTGGCTGCAGAACTTTTCCGGGTGGCCGAAGGAGTCGTCCAGCGCGGCGATGCGCTTCCAGAGGTCCCAGCCGTTGCCCGGCTTGATGGTGGGGTCGAAGCCCGTGGCCTTGTTCTGTGCGCCGACGGTGCAGCTCTCCACGCAGCCGCCGTTGGTGATAAAGAGCAGGTCGTCCTCGGTGAGGTCGATGGTCTCCACCGCGCCCTTGTGGTCTACCGTGATGCCCACCGCCTGCTTTTTGCCCCGCTCGAGGCTGAACTGGACGTCCACGACCTTTGTGTCGTAGTAGAACTGGACGCCGTGGTCTTTCAGGTAGGTGACCATGGGCAGGATGATGGACTCGTACTGGTTATACCGGGTGAAGCGGAGGGCCGTGAAGTCGGGCAGACCGCCGATGTGGTGGATATACCGCTTGAGGTAGAGCTTCATCTCGAGGGCGCTGTGCCAGTTCTCAAAGGCGAACATGGTGCGCCAGTAGAGCCAGAAGTTGGAGTTGAGCACCTCATCGTCAAAAAAGTCGGTGATCTTTTTGTCCTCAAGCTGCTCGTCGGGGGTGAAGAAGAGCTTCATGATCTCCATGGCTCCCTTATCCGACAGGCCGAACCTGCCGTCGGTGTGGGCGTCCTCGCCCCGGTTCACGGTAGCGCGGCAGAGGGAATAGTTGGGGTCGGCCTTGTTCAGCCAGTAATACTCGTCCAGCACACTGGCTCCCTCCGTTTCCAGCGAAGGGATGGAGCGGAGCAGATCCCACATGACCTCGAAGTGGTTGTCCATCTCACGTCCGCCCCGCATCACATAGCCGACGTCGTACTTGTAGCCGTCGCAGGCACCGCCGGGCAGGGGGTCTTTTTCAAAAACGTGTACCCTCTCCCCCTTCATCTGGCCATCCCGCACCAGATAGCAGGCTGCCGTCAGGGCCGCCAGGCCGCTGCCGATGATATAAGCCGATTTGCGATCCACGCCTTCGGGCTTGCGGGGCCTCGCAAAGGCTTCGTAATTGCCACTGGAATAATACATAGACGTGACCTCCATTTTGTTCTGTACCGGCAGCACGTTCGGCCCCGGTTTGTTTGATTCTGGCATCAGTATACCCCGCCGCTTCCCGCCCTACAACAAACAAAACCGCCCAACTGCCGCAATTTTTGTCATACAGGCAGGTTTGCATAGAAAAAAATCCGCCCCCGGCGTACCGGAGACGGACAAAAAGTTTTATGAGGGTTCAGAATGTCAGCCGCATCTGATGCCAGACGACATCGCCGTGGGTGGAGACGGAAACGCCCTCATCCACGAAGCCGAACTGCGCATAAAAGCCGATGAGCCGTTCCTTGCAGGTGAGCACGATGCCCTTGCGCCCGGCGGCTTTTGCGTCGGCGCAAACCTGACGCAGAACACGGGAAGCACAGCCTTCGTGCCGATGGGCCGGGGCGGTGACAACGCTGAATATCATCTGCCACCCACCCTTCGGCGTGTGAAGATGGGGGTCATCGTACATCTCATCGGTGAGGTCGGGCATATCGGTGACGAAGCCATTGACGAAAGCTTTCACCTCGCCGCCCTCGTCCAGCAGCCAGAAACAGTCCGGGTAGACAGCCACACGCCCGGCGATGCTCTGCCGGGATGCCCCCTCAGCGGACGGATAGGACGCAGCTTCGATTTCGGCCAGTGTGTCCACGTCAGCGGGCAATGCATGACGGATGCTCATACTCTCCCCTCCTCAGGCTTTGGCGGCGGGAGCCACTTCAAAGTCGATCTTGCCCAGATTGACGTCGGCGCGGACGATGGTGATCATCATCTTGTCGCCGAGGCTCCAGGTCTTGCCGGAAGCGGGGTCAGTCAGGCGGACGCCCTCGGTCAGGCTGGTGCCGGAGGGAGTCAGGCTGGAGGCAGGCACAAAGCCCTCCACGCCGTTGTCCAGCTCGATGAAGAGGCCACGCTGGGTCACGCCGGAGATGGTACCCTCGTAGCACTCGCCCAGATGGCGGCGGGCATACTCGGCCTTATAGCAGTCCTCGGCCTTCCGCTCGATCTGCATGGCGATGACCTCACGCTCGCTGGACTGCTTGGAGGCGCGCTCTGCGAAATCGGTGTAGCGGAGGATCATGGTCTCCTTCTCGGTACCCTTGAGCATATCGGTCATGATGCGATGGATGGCCAGGTCGGGGTAACGGCGGATGGGGCTGGTGAAGTGGGCGTAATCCTTCAGCACCAGACCGTAGTGGCCCTTGGGCTTCTCTTCGTAGAGAGCCTTGGACATGCAGCGGAGCATGCCGGTGTTGATGATCTGCTCATAGGGGGTGCCGCGCACACCCTCGAGGATGGCGCTCAGCTCCTTGGGAGTGGGAACGTCCTTGGCGAAGTGGTCATTGATGCCGCAGGCCTGCAGCAGAGCGTGCAGACGCTCCAGCTTCTCGGCGTTGGGCTCTTCATGGACGCGGTAGACGAAGGGGATCTGCTTGACGCGGGCAAAGTGGGCAGCGCACTGGTTGGCCAGCAGCATGAACTCCTCGATCATGCTCTCGCTCTCGCCGGAAGTGCGCTTCTTGACGTCGATACAACGGCCATTCTCGTCGAGGATGAGCTTGACTTCGCCGCTCTCGATGTCCATGCAGCCGCGCTCCTTGCGCAGGCGGGCGCGGTGGCCGTACAGCTCCTTCATAGCGGGCAGCTGGTCAATGACGTCGGCATACTTTGCCTTGATCTCGGCGTCGGCAGTACCGGCCAGCAGGGCGTTGATCTCGGAGTAGACACCCTTGACGCGGCTGCGGATGATGGACTTGACAAAGCGGTAATCCGTCAGATTACCCTCCTTGTCCAGACGCATCAGGCAGGAGAAAGCCAGACGCAGCTCGTTCTCGTTCAGGCTGCAGATGCCGTTGGACAGAGCCTTGGGCAGCATCGGAACGACCTGATCTGCATAATAGACGCTGGTTGCGCGGCTGAACGCCTCGTTGTCCAGCTCGGTGCCGGGCTTGACGTAGTTGGAGACGTCGGCGATGTGGACGCCCAGCTCAAAGCCGCCGTCAGAGGTGCGGGTCAGGCTGATAGCGTCGTCGATGTCCTTGGTCTCGGCACTGTCGATGGTGAAGATGGGCAGGGCGCGCAGGTCCATGCGGCCCTCGCAGTCCTTCTCAGAGACCTCTGCGCCCTCGAACTTCTTGGCCTCATCCCGCACTTTATCCGGGAAGCGGGTGCGGATGTCCTTTGCGTAAAGCAGAGCCTTGGCGCAGCGCTTGGCCTCGTCGGAGCTGCCGAAGCGCATGGCGACGCCCACGCGGTGGTCTTCCTGACGGTTGCCGCGGTTCAGGATCTCGACGGCTACCTTGTCGCCGTCCTTTGCGCCGCCCTCGCAGTCGCGGGCCAGAGGCATGGTGATGGCCGGGCAGTCGTCCGGCACGAAGCGCAGACGGCCCTCGACCCGGCGCACAGTGCCGACCAGGTCGTTTTTCTCGGTCAGGATGGCGAGGATAGCGCCCTCGTCGCTGCCCTCCACACGGGGATGCTCGAATTTCTCCACCAGCACGTCGTCGCCGGGCATTGCGCCCTTGGTGAAGCGGCCGGGGATGAAGATGTCGCTGGTGCCGTCCTCCAGCATGACGAAGGCAAAGTTCTTGCCCAGCTTGACCACCTTGCACAGCAGAGCCTTGTCGGCACGGCCGGAGCGGACGGTAAAGAACACGCCCTGACGCTGGCAGACGACAGCCTCTCGCACCAGTTCGTCCAGAGCTTCCATCACCTTGCGGTCTGCGCCGCGCTCGCCGCCGAACTTCTGCTTCAGCTCTTTGACGGTGCAGGGCTGGTTCTGGATGGCATGTTCGATTTTATCGCGCATTGACATAAATTTTCTTTCTCCTTAACTACCATAGCCCGCCCTCCACCGGGGCGCGGCTTCTTCCCTCTTATCTCTTTTATAACAACATATAGACACAAAAACAGCCCCGCTTTCATCACGGGGCTGCGGGCGCATACTCAGGCCAGACGGCTTGCGAACACGCAGGCCAGGATGGCCACCACAAAGAAGATGATACCGGCAATGCGGGTCACCTTTGCCAGCATCTGGTCCGCAGGGGTCAGACGGGCGTTGTTTGCGCCGTAAGCGCTGCCGTTGATGACACCAGCCAGACCCTGACCGTGGGTATGCTGCATCAGGGTGAGGGCAAAGATGACCACCGAGACGACGAGCAGAATGACGCCGCCGACGATTTCAATGACTGCCATGGATGAAAACGCTCCTTTTATTGTTAAATTTGGATAACAAACATATAAATACAAGTATATAGTAACATACCTCGGCCAAAAAAGCAAGCAGAAAAGCAAAACCATTCACTCCCCGGCGCTCAGTGCGTCGCACAGGTGGGCAAAGATGGCTGCGCTGGACACTTCCGGCTCTGTCTGGGCGTCCTGCATCACCACGATGGTCCAGCGGGGCTTTTCTGCCGGGTAAAAACCGGCGAACCAGTAGTTTTTCAGCTCTTCGCCATCCCGGAACTGGCCGGTCTGGGCGGTGCCGGTCTTTCCGGCGGCAGTCCCCTCGGAGGGGGCGGCCTGCTGGCCCGTTCCCTCTGCCACGACGCCCGCCAGCAGCTCTTGCAGCTTTTCCGCCGTCTGCTCCGCGAACACCCGCCGGGACGAGCTATGTGCCAGCGGCGTGAGCTCTTCGCCCGTCGTCTCGTCCACGGTACACTCCACGAAAAGCGGGGTGTGATAGACGCCTCCCGCCGCAATGGTGTTCATCATCCCGGCCACCTGCAAAGGCGTCGCCAGAAGCTTCCCCTGTCCGAAGCAGAAGTTGGCAAACTGCCCCTCGTTTTCGAGTGTCTCTGCTTCGGGCAGAACGCCAGAAGCTGACCGGAGGCCGTCTGCAATGTCCTGTCCCTTCCCGAAGCCCAGCGTTGCCGCCATCTTCCGGACACGCTCCGGCCCCAATTCCCGCCCCAGCTCGATAAAGTAGCCGTTGCAGCTCTTTTCCAGAGCGCCGTCCAGCCCCACGAGGCCGTGAGGTACGCTTCCGGCACAGCGGTAGACCTGACCGTTCAGGGCGTCGTAGCCGGGACACTCCCGGATGAAGTCCCCTTCTCTGGCTTCCAGCGCCGCTGCGGCCAGCACCGGTTTGAACACCGAGCCCACCGCATAGGCCGAAAAAGCACGGTTCAGAAGCGGGCTGTCCGGGGCAGTCAGACTCTCGCCCACATTGGCCGCATCAAAACCCGGCAGGCTCACGCAGGCCCGCACCTTGCCGCTGCTTACATCTATAATAAGGATGCACCCGGTGGCCATGCTCTCCGCCGCCACCCCTTCTGCGGCCCTCTGGATGCTGCGGGAGAGGGTCAGCCGCACACCCTGCGGGGCAGAGTCTGCTTTTTCTAAAATCGGCTCACTGCCCCGCTGCAGCCGTCCCTGCGCTGTGACCGCACAGTGCAGTGTATCCCGCTCGCCGGTGTAAAGAACATCGTCCAGCGCAGCCTCAAGGCCCGCTGCGCCGTGGCCCTCGCTGTCCAGGTAGCCGATGAGCTGTTCTGCCAGCGGGGCAGCGGCGTACCGCCGGGGAACGGCATAGCACCGCACGCCCAGTCCACTTACATCCTGCACCACGTCCAGCAGAAAGGGTCGGGAAGTATTCCGCTCCCGGTAAAGCCTGGCCTGCCCGTCGGCGTCCGCATAGGGGTAGAGCCGCGCGTAGCTGCCCTCACCCGGGAAGCAGAGGGCCAGCCAGCTCTGGGAAAGCCCCGTCAGCGGCAGACCGCCGCAGTCGTAAAAGTTTCCCCGCGCCGCAGGCAGGCGGAGGACCGCTTCACTCTGCGCCGCCGCCCGCACGGCGTACTCCGTGTTCGAGCAGAGCCAGTACAACCTGCAGACCACCGCCGCAAACCCCAGCAGCAGCGCCCCGTACAGCGCAAGCACTCTCCGGCCTGACATAAAAAGCCCCCTTCCCTGCCCGGTAGTATGGGCAGAAAAGAGGGACGGTACACAAAAGAGGCAGAGCCTCCGAAGAAGCTCTGCCTCAGATACTGAAACAGTATGCGCGTTTTGGGAAAGGCTGCGGCTTAGTACATGCCGCCCATACCGCCCATGTCACCGCCAGCGGCAGCAGGAGCAGCCGGAGGTTCGGGCAGGTCGGCCACGAGGCTCTCGGTGGTCAGAACCATCTCAGCGACGGATGCTGCGTTCTCCAGAGCGGAGCGGGTGACCTTGGTCGGGTCAACGATGCCGGCGGCGATCATATCCTCGACGTAGACTTCATTCTGAGCGTCGAAGCCGTAGTTGGGCTTGTTGGCAGAGATGATCTTGTCGATGATGACGCTGCCCTCGAGGCCGGCGTTCTTGGCGATCTGGCGCAGAGGAGCTTCCAGAGCCTTCAGGACGATCTTAGCACCGGTGCGCTCGTCGCCTTCCAGCGTATCGCACAGCTCACGGACAGCAGGGATGGCGTTGATGGGAGCAGTGCCGCCGCCAGCAACGACGCCTTCCTGAACAGCAGCCTTGGTTGCGTTCAGAGCATCCTCGATGCGGAGCTTCTTGTCCTTCATCTCGACCTCGGTCGCAGCGCCGACCTTGATGACGGCCACGCCGCCGGCCAGCTTTGCCAGACGCTCCTGCAGCTTCTCGCGGTCGAAGTCGCTGGTAGCGGCCTCGATCTGGTTGCGGATCTGACCGATGCGGGATGCGATAGCGTCCTTGTCGCCAGCGCCGCCCACGATGGTGGTGTTCTCCTTGGTGACCTTGACCTGACGGGCATGGCCCAGCATCTGGACGGTTGCGTCCTTCAGCTCGTAGCCCAGATCAGAGGAGATCACGGTGCCGCCGGTCAGGGCGCTGAGCATGGCGGAGTTCGGGATGATATACCAGTCTCCGTTGGTGTACTCAAGCTCCACCTCAAAGGCGGTCGTCGTATAATAATTCTGCGCGCGCTCAAGCACCGCCTGTACCGCAGCGGAGTACGCCTCGTCGGTCACGGCGGGGAGATAATTGTTATTCTCGTCGTACACCTCGCTGCGCGAGCGGGACTGCACGATGGAATTGAGGTTCTCCTCGGTCTTGCTCTGCACATCATCGCCGATGGAGCTGAGGTCGAGATACTGGAAAACGACCTGCTGTTTCGCGGTCAGCCCATCCACGGTGCAGTCACCGTAAAGCTTATAGGAATAGCTGGCCTTCAGCGCGTCATATGCGAGCACGGCCGTCTCGCTGTCGGGCGTGTTCTCAAGGCCGAGCGTGGAGTAACCCTCCATGTGCTCGTACGCGGCGGTATAGTTTCCGGCGGTCATATCGTCGAAGAACTCCGTGACGACGGCTTGCGGGTCGCCGCTGGGCTTGACTATGATGGCGCCGTGCACGCTGCCGTAGAAGCAGGCGAACAGCGCCGCGCCGGTGAGCAGCACAGACGCCAGCGCCCATGGGATGTTTATCTTGCGGCGTCCGCCCTTGCAGGACATGACCGCGGCCACGCCGCAGACGACGAGCAGGCAAATGCCGGCAACTGCAAAAATATTCATAACAGAGTCCGTACCTTCCTCAGTTGTATTCGCTTCGGGAGCGCTTGGGGTAGTGCCGTCCGCCGCGGAAGCCGTCGGCGTGGGGGAATTGAGCGCCTCTATCGCGGCGCGTTCCGCGTCCTCGGCCTCCTGCACGCGGCGTATCGCCGTGTGATACTGCGCGTAATCGCTCATCAGGCTGCAATAGTCGGTCAGCGCAACGTAGCCGTTTTTCAGCGTATCCGTGAACATGACGATAACTATCGGATCGTCGGTATACACGATGGCGCAGTCGTTCATGTACAGCTTGGAGCCGTCCACGAGGTAGCCGTATTTATGCGCGACCTCGTACTCCTGCTCGTGGAACTTGAAGTAGTTCTTCGGCTCGGCCTTCAGCATGACGTCGATAAGGCCGGGGAAATTGTCCTTCTCCGTCTCAAGCAGGTTCAGGCAGTGGATCATCTGCCGCGCCGTGCAGAAATTGTTCTCGTAGAACTTCGCGTCAACTGTCTCCGCGTCCTCGCCCATGTACGGCGCGATCAGCTCGCGATAATGGCGGTATGTACCGAGGTTTTTCCACAGGAGCTTTGCCATGTCGTTGTCGGAGTTTATGATCGTCCACTCGAGGAGCTTCGAATACTTCACTCCGGCGATGGTGTCGTCCATGGTCATCTCGCCGTTATGTATCTTCTCGGTGTAGATCATGTTCAGCGGCACCTTGTACATGCTGCCCGCGACCAGATACGTGTCCCCGTTGAGGAAGTGCTCCTCACCGGTCACGGTGTTGCGGTAGCCGAGCGCGACGTCATCCGGGTCGATGTTGTGCTCCGTCAGGAACTGGTCGATTACCTCGTCCCAGCTCTTGTCCTTGAAGCGCTCGTCGTCCTCCCCGTCGGCAAACGCGGCGGGCAGCAGCGCCGTTATCATGCACAGCGCCGCAAAAAGGCATATAATTTTTCTCTTCAGCTTCATATCCTTCTCTATTTCTCCCTGTCTGATGGCAGGGCATAATAAACTAAGATAATTATAGCCGTTCCCCCCTCTGATTTCAAGAGCAATAAGCTGTCTTAAGAAAAATTTGAGAAGGAATGGAACAAGCGCCGCAGAAACGGGAATAATATGAATAAAGGGCAGACGGTCAAAAGGGGGGGCTTGACGTGAATATACCGAATGCGCTGAGCATACTGCGGATACTGCTGACGCCGCTTTTCGCGGCGCTGTATCTGCGCGGGCAGACCGGAGCGGCGGTGGCGGTGCTGCTGATGCTATGCACAGCCTGCCAGACCGGGGACGGCGCGGAGAGCTTTTTCCCGTTTTCTACGTCGTCTGCGCAGGAAACCACGTCGTCTGAATCTTCGTCTTCGGGCGTAGAGGAAGATTCGTCGGGGGAGGTTGAGCAGCAGCCCGATGTTTCCCAGGCTCCGGAATCATCGGAAACCACTTCAGAACCGGAGTCTTCTTCCACACAGTGGACGTCTTCCTCTGAAACGCCTTCTTTGTCCTCGGATTCAAGCGAAAATAACGATTCTTCTCCGATGGAGCAAATTATGGAAGGGGCGGAGGATAAGCGTTATTTGCAGCTCAGTCAGACGCCGTTGGAAAGCGAAGATGCTGCCAACCGCTATTTTTATCAGATGGTTGTCGATCAATATATCGATTTCGGTATCTTTGTCACCTCCCCGAGCTATGCCCACACGGCCGAGGAATACGCCCATCTGTTTCCGGGGCTGGATTCCATCACGATGACACACGCCGTCGTGTACAGCAATGGCTACTATTTTCGCTATAAGATCACGCGCAACGCCAATTTTGCGCTGAAAACAGCCCTGGTTTCCGGTAATACTGCGTATCTGACGGAAAAGGAGCAGGCGGCCTATCAGAATATGAAGAATATTCTGGCTACCCATATTACCGATAC
>ERZ780168.3023-NODE-3023-length-13837-cov-4.285735_pt1 | contig 13837 bp, 11 predicted proteins | sample MGYA00510981_ERZ780168 | MGnify/ENA primary metagenome ERZ780168 (study PRJEB29588, sample SAMEA2158769) | human gut metagenome | biome: human gut; feature: human-associated habitat; material: faeces | place: Denmark | collected 2008/2010 ...
CGGGCGGACGAGCGCGGCCTCCGTGTGGAAGCAGTCGGCATAAACGCGCTCAAGTGTGTCGCGGCCGACGTCGTTGTAGCCGTAGCCCGTCGTGCCCGCGAAGCAGGCGACATCCACGCGGTTCTTCTGCATGGCCGCGATGACCTTGGCCTGATTGTATTCCGCCGTGCGGTCGATTTCATCAAAGCGCGGGCGAAGGGCGGCAAGCACCTCTTCGCCGAAGCGATAAACCGCGTCGGAGACGCCGTTTTGAGCGAAAACATTCTGACTCATGGATTTGCCCTTTCTTCTTTACCGATTTGATCGAGTATTTTTTCAGCGAGGCTGCTGAGCACCTCGGGTTTGGTGACGATCATGCCGTTTTCCTCATCGCCGAGAATCAGCAGCGTGTCGCCGGGGTGGATGCCGTAAAATTCTCGTGCATCCTTGGGAATGACAATCTGCCCGCGATCGCCGACCTTTGCTGTTCCGAAGATATGGCGGGCTTTTTTCATCCCGAGTACATGTTTGCCGGATGGCAGATGAATCCCTCCAATCCCATTCACACTTTTCATACTTTTCACACGGTATGATAGGATAGCAGACAAGGCGGCGAATGTCAAGAAGGAATTGAAAAAAGGACGCACCTCCTTTATAAGCGCGCGGAAAGGGGCGGTGGGGCGCGCGCGGAAAATGAAAAAAGTGCAAAAGAGGTGCAAAAAAATGCAAAAAAACGGTTGACAAGTTCGGACGGTTCATGTATAATACAACTCGTGCTTGAGATCAGCTAACGGAGTGTAGCGCAGTTTGGTAGCGCACGTGCTTTGGGAGCATGGGGTCGGGGGTTCGAATCCCTTCACTCCGACCAATTTTTTCAGGCAAAGCCATTTCTTTTATGGCCCCGTGGTCAAGAGGTCAAGACACCGCCCTTTCACGGCGATAACAGGGGTTCGATTCCCCTCGGGGTCACCACTTTTTTCTTCTGGATGGTTCTTCAGGGGCCTTTAGCTCAGTGGTCAGAGCAGGCGGCTCATAACCGCTCGGTCCGGGGTTCGAAACCCTGAAGGCCCACCAATTTTATGGCGCGGTAGTTCAGTCGGTTAGAATGCCAGCCTGTCACGCTGGAGGTCGAGGGTTCGAGCCCCTTCCGCGTCGCCATTTGCCTTGGTAGCTCAGTCGGTAGAGCAGGAGACTGAAAATCTCCGTGTCGGTGGTTCGATTCCGCCCCAAGGCACCATTTATGCGGTAGTAGCTCAGTGGTAGAGTGCCACCTTGCCAAGGTGGATGTCGCGAGTCCGAATCTCGTCTACCGCTCCACTGTGGCGCCATGGCCAAGCGGTAAGGCAAAGCTCTGCAAAAGCTTTATTCTCCAGTTCGATTCTGGATGGCGCCTCCAGATGAAGACTCAGACCAAGCGTCTGGGTCTTTTCTTATGGAGAATGGCGCAGAGCATCAACCGAAAAAGAAAAGCGGGGGGTTTGATCGACCCTCGCTTTTTTGTTACGCATTGGAATTTGTGCAAAATTTCGGATTTGCTCTTTTACGGTTCTATATTCATTTGCGCATGGCGCACAGGTCGATCATCAGGCGGATGGCGAACTGCTCAAAGGTGGAGAAGTAGGCGATGTCCTTGAAGAACGCGCGATGCGTCAGGAAGAACGCGAGATAGGAAAGCGGCCTTCGCTGTTCGATGAGGCGCAGGCGCTTGGCTTGCAGCGCCTTCCACGTGTCGCGCTGGCGCTGCTCGGTCTCTTTGCAGGCGGTCTTTTCGAAGACGGATTCGTAGGTCGCCATCGGAATACTGATGAGCTCTTTGCGGCTGGCCACCGGGTCGCCCTCCAAAAAGGAATATTTGAACGCCAGCGCCAGCGCGTAGGGCTTGCGGATACAGGGAATATGGCGCTGCGCGTGCTCGCCCTGCGCCATGCCGATGACGTTGGAGCCATGCAGGCGGTAGAACAGGAGCGGCTCGCGGCAGTAATACAGCCCGCCGTGCAGCGCGGCCAGCAGGTTGAGAATCCAATCGTGCGTCCAAAGCTGGTTCAGGCGGATGTATTCCTGCGCCAGTTCGCGGCGCACGGCCATGGCGCAGCCCTGCCCCTGATTGCGGCCGAGCATTTCGGATAGGGTGATCTGCGTCGGCGAGGCGGGCGCGCGCAGAACGCGGTCGGAAACCCAGAGGTTTTCCGTCGGCGCGTTCGGGTTCAGAAGGTTTCCGTCCGCGTCGATGGTCTTGAAATCGGAGATGAGGGAGAGCATGGCGGGGTTGGCCTCGAAGTGGCGCAGCATGGTTTCGACCTTGCCGGGCGCCCAGCGGTCATCCTGATCGCAGAGGAAAATCAAATCGCCGCCGCAGGCCTTGAGGGCGCGCAGAAAGCTCTCGCGAAAGCCGTGATTCTCCGCGGAGGGCAGAATTTTCCAGTGAATCTGGGGATGCGCCAAACGAAAATCGTCGAGGATGCGCAGCGTGCCGTCGGAAGAGCCGTCGTCGCTGACGACAATTTCATCGACGGGGCGGGTTTGGGCGCAGATGGAGGAAAGCTGCTCGGCGAGAAAGCGCTCGCCGTTATAGGTGCTCATGGCGACGGAGCAGAACATAATCGGCCTCCTTGGAGAATGTGGAAAGAATTTTCCTTATTATAGCATGGATGGCCGCGGGATGCACGAAAAAACAGGGATGGCGCGTTCCCGTTTACCTGTGGCACATCGGAAAAGAAAATAAAGAAAAACCCTCAACGGCGCGAAGCTCGTCAAGGGTTTTATGAAAATCTTGAAAAAGCAAGGCTTACACTTTTTGATAAGTCACTTTATTTCCTGCTCAAGTTTGTCAAAGACTGGGGCGGTGAAAAATTCGCTGAGCGTGATATCCAGACCGTCACAGAGTTTTTTGATAGTGGTAATGGAGATTTCACGGCGCTTTGGGTCGAGCATACTGTACACCGTAGACGGCGTTACTCCGGAAAGAACCGCCAGTTCGTTGATTCGGATATCGCGCTGGAAACAGAGTTCACGAAAGCGCTGTGCAACTGCGTCTTTAACCATCATCACGTTCATCACCTGTGAAAGATAGTATCGAATGATGCGCAGTCGCGTATACGCGCTTGCGTAATTGCGGACAAAATAGTATAATGACATAATAAGAAAATGCGTACAGGGGGCGCAACGATGATTCAAAAGAAGATTGTATTGGCGGGTATGTTGATTATGTTTGGATTTTGTGGAAGTATGGACAGCGTAGCCAGTGCGAGCAATTTGAGTAAAGCCGAAGTCGTCGTAGAAAAAAATGAAGTGAGAAACATTGGGAAAAATATACAGGCAGATGGAAACGGCGTGCTTGTGAAAAGTGGTGGAAAAGCTGTAATTAGTGGAAATATCAAGGCGAAAGATTGCGGGATTAGGGCAGAGTCTTCTGCAATTACTGTTTATGGAAATATAAAAGGTGGGTCTTCGGGCGTGCATCTGTATCAGGGCGTGGAAGCTGATATATACGGGAACATTGAAGCGGATGAGATTAGCATAGATTATACTGATTTGGATTATTATCGTGAATATGGAGAGTGGAGAACATACTACGGAGAAGGATTAGCCGTCGTAAGTGATGGGAGTTCCTCAAGCAAAAATGAAGTGAATGTAAAGGGAAATATACGTGCGACAGGAACGGGGGTTAGAGTAAATTCTGGAAACGTTTTTATAAAAGGCAATATAGAGAGCTTAATTGGAAACAATGCGTTGACACTCTTAACAGAAGAATTGACTTCGGTGAAGGTTGAGGGAGATATTTTTGGAAATGAAAAAGACAGTGCGGTCTTTATGTGGAGCGAACCGAACGCAAAGCTAATTGTAGAAGGGAATATTACAGCAAGAGACTGTCAAAGTGCGATAGAAATATACGGACTAAGCGGGGAAATGGACTCGTTGCGAGAAATGCCGGCAATCACTGTCAAAACGCTGAATGTTGAAAGCGGCGACTATTTCAAAGCGCTGACTCACGATGAAAACGGCGAAGAAATCGAATCGAAAGCCCTTGCAGAAGCAGCGGCAAAAGCGACTTGGTACATTGTCGATATCAGCCAGCCGACGAACGGCGAAATCGAAGTGGATGGAATAAGTACGAAGGAAGGTTTGCTTGTTGCGCATGAAGGAGATAAGCTGACGGTTACGGGAGCGCCGAAGAAAGGATATCGCCTGACTGGAATTGATGCGGGTTCAAAAGCGCTTGTTACGGAAAATGAGGATGGTACATACACGGTAACGGTGGAACGCGGCGGCGACGTTACGATATCGGCCTCGTTTGAGGCTATGCCGGAAATGCCACTGACGGGAGACCAGATTCCGATAAAAACAGCGATTTTTCTTGCGGTTGTGTCGATCACGCTGCTGGGAATGCTTTGGAAAACAAAAAGAGCATAAAGAAAGCACCGAAGCGTAGAACCTCGGTTCAGACTGTCGACAAAAGGCTATTCTCCCCCGAAGGAGGGAGAATAGCCCTTTTCGCAAATGAAAGAATAGCTGAATTTCTTGATTTTGCTATTCAAGTCAAGTTTGCTTATGTCAACAAGCTGCACCGAAGTGTAGAACTTCAGTTTTTGATATAAACAAAGAAAAACCCTCAACGGCGCGAAGCTCGTCAAGGGTTTTTGTGGTGCACCCAACAGGATTCAAACATGTGGCCTTTTGATTCGTAGACTTTCTTTGACTTTTATAAACGAGAACAGATATGCCTGTTTGGGATGCGCGTGAAGTGGGAAAGAAATGTGTTTGGAGAGCAGCTTCTCCAGCTTGGCGCTGACATATGCCCATTTGAACAGAATTCATGAAAAAGCGGTCTACTCCTGTGAAAACCAGAAGTAGAGCCTCTTGTATGCTTCCCTTTGGCGTACTCTTTTGCGTTCATCAAAGAGTATTCTGCGCTTGCTTGATGCAGCTGCGGCAGCACTCACCCCTTCACGCTGCCGGCGGTCAGACCCTGCACAAAGAACCGCTGGCAGAAGATGAAGATCACAATCACCGGAATCAGCGTCAGCACGGACATGGCAAACACATATCCCCACTGCGTGAACTGATGCTGGCCGAAGAAGCCGGCGATGGCGATGGGCAGCGTGCGCAGGCTGTTGTCGTTGATGACGGTGTTGGCCCAAGGATATTCCTCCCACGCGGTCAGAAAGTTGAAGATGCTGACGGAGGCAATCGCGGGCGAGGCCAGCGGCAGCGCAATCCTGCCATACGTCTGGAGTACGTTGGCGCCGTCGATCCATGCGGCGTCCATGATCTCACCGGGGATGTTCTCCATAAATCCCTTGATCATGAAGGTCGAGAAGGGGATTACCCATGCCACATAGAACGGAATCAGTCCCCACAGCCGGTTGACCAGCCCCAAGCCCGTTGCCAGCTCGAACTGCGGAACGATCATCGTCGTTCCGGGGATGATCATCGTCACGATGATGAAGCCGAACAGCAGTTGCGTCGCCCTGGACTTGAACTTGCCCAGCACAAACGCCATCGCCGAGGATACCGCCGCCGCAAGAGCCACCGTGGACAGCGACACCACCACCGAGTTCAGGAAGTTCAGATAGAACTTGCTCTGATGCAGGATGTAATCGTAGTTTTCCAGCGTCAGTGCCTCCCATTTGGGGAAAAAGCGCGGCGGATACTCGTACAGCGCACCGTTCGGGCGCAGCGAGGTGGAGATCATGTAGATCATCGGCAGCGTGAACACGACCGTCCCCGCGGCCAGCAGGAGGTAACGCACGGTGGCGTCCGCGATTTTCGCGGGATTTCTGCGCTTCATGGTCGTCCCTCCCCTCACTCGTCTCGGCTCTTCATCGCGCGGAACTGCACGATGGCCAGCAGACCCAGCGTCAGCGCCATCACGAAGCTCAGCGCGGCGGCATAGCCGAATTTGCCCGTGCTGAACGCCTTGTAGTACATCCATGTCAGCAGCGTGTCCGTCTGATGCGCCGGCTTGCCGCCCGTGATCATCTTGATGGAGGTGAACACGTTGAAGCCGCCGATGGTCAGCTCGATGAGCACGAAGAGCACCGTTCCGCGGATGCCGGGCAGCGTCACATTCAGGAACTTCTTCCATGCGCCGCAGCCGTCGATCTCCGCGGCCTCGTACAGGTCCTGCGGCACCTGCTGCAGCGCCGCCAGAAAGATGACCATGTTCCAGCCGATGCCCTTCCAGATGCCCAGAATCATCGCAACCGCAAGACCGCTCCACCTCGTATCCAGCCAACGGATGTTGCCGGAGGTCACGCCCAGCACCTTCCACAGGAAGTAGTTCAGCAGGCCCTCCGTGTTGAAGATATAGCGGAAGACCAGGGAGGCAATCACCCACGAGGTCACAACAGGCAGGTAGTTGATGACCCGGAAGGTGACGCTGAAGCGCTTGATGCCCGAAAGCAGAATGGCGATGAAGAGCCCAAGCGTCATCTGTCCCGGCACGGTTACCGCCGTGTACACCAGGCTGTTGACAAAGACCGTCCAGAATGTCGGATCCCGGAAGACCTCGCGGTAGTTGGCCAGACCGGCAAAGGGCTGCTCCAGCATCGAGGCAAAGCTCATGTCGCACAGGCTCATCCAGAACAGGCGGATGATCGGATAGACAGTGAACAGTGCGAAGATCGCCAGCCCCGGTGTCAGCAGAAGCGCGATCTGCGCTCGTTGGGCACGGAATTTCATGTTCTCACCTCAGAAGGGGCGGCGGAGCCATCCGCCCCGCCGCCGCGGAAATCCTCTTACTTGAGCAGCTCATCCCACTGGGCCGCCAGCTCATCGAGCGCCTCCTGCGCCGTCTTTTCGCCTGCGACGACCGCCGTCACAGCCATGGTCAGCTCGTTATCCATCTCACTCCAGGCTGCCACGGTCGGACGGGCCTTCGCCGTCTGAATGGCTTCGATGAAGGGCGCGTAGGACGCATTCTTCACCGTCTCGCTCGTAAGCGCCGCCTTGTTCACCGGGATCTGGCCGCACTTGGCCATCTCGGTCTGGGCAAACTCGCCAGTCATGAACTGCATGAACTTCCACGCAGCCTCCTTGTTGGCGGAGGCGAACATCGCAATATCCTCGCCGCCCAGCACGGAGATGCTGCCGCCCTCACCGGCAGGGATGGGCGCGGTGCCGTAGGCCACGTCAGGATACGCACCGGCGAGTTCCGCGGACTTCCACGGACCCTCCAGCATCATGGCATAGCGCCCGGTGCCAAAGCCGTCGGTCATCGGGATATCGCCGGCATTGAAGCCCGTGATGCAGCCCTCCTGCACCAGCTTGGCGAACGTCTCGATGGCCTTCACCGACGCGGGACTATTGATGTAACCGGTGGCGACGGTCTGCTCCGGGTTGGTCAGGCTGCCGCCAAAGCTCCAGATGAACGGGCACAGGTTCCAGCCGGCCAGCGCGGGCTCGTTCCAGCCCCAAATCTGCTGGCCGTTTGCATTCTCGCCGCTGAGCTTGCGCAGAGCTTCGCACCATTGCTCCATCGTCTCGGGTACGGCCACGCCGGCCGCTTCCAGCATCGCCTTGTTGTAGAACACGATCTTGCTGTTGGTGTTCAGCGCCAGCGCATAATCATGACCGTCGATGACCGCGGTGGACATCGCACTGGGAAGCAGCGCAGCGCTGACTGTGTCAAAGTCCTCCATTTCCTCGTCGAGCGCGGTCAGGATGCCCATCTTCTGGAATTCCGGCAGCCACGCGATGTCGCAGCGCGCCACATCGGGCAGCGCGCCCGATTTCGCACTGACAAGCACCTTGTCGTGCAGCTCCGCCCACTCATGGGAGACGGCGTTGACTTTGATGCCCGGATTTTCCGCCTCAAAGGCGGGGATCAGCACGTTCATCAGCGTCGCGTTCTCCGCAGACTGAGCGCTGTAATGGTGCCAGAACTGGAGGGTGACGTCCTCCGCAAGCGCGCAGGAGCACAGCAGCATCAGGCAGGCGATGATCGCCACGAGGGTTTTTGTACGCATGGTTTTTCCTCCTTCTGAACAGGTCGAAATAGAATATGGATAGAATGCGGCAGAACGTGCACAGATTCTCCCGCACAATCCCAGGTTTGCGCCCGCTCCCCGAGGTTGAACACCGCGAGCAGCTCCTCCTCCCGATTGCCCCGGGCAAAGGCAAACAGGCTTTTCTCGTCGTCCGCCAGCAGCGGCGTATAGCTGCCCGTGCGTAGCGCGGGGTGCGCCTGGCGCAGGGCGATTAACTCCTTTTGCCAGGCCAGCAGATCCTTGTCCGGATGGGCCCAGGCCATGCCGCCACGGCAGCCCGGGTCGTTTTCGCCGGTCATGCCCAGTTCGTCGCCGTAGTAAATGGCAGGTGCGCCGGGAAAGAGCATCTGCAGCGCCATCGCCAGCCTGAGCCGCCACGCCTCGCCCTTCGCCTCGGTCAGAAAGCGCGCCGTGTCGTGGCTGCCCAGACAGTTGTACATGGCATGTCCGTTCGGGCCGGTAACCTTCATCAGCGCACTGTTCAGGCGTCGGGAAAGCTCGCTCACGCCAATGCGCCCGCGGGCAAGGCAGTCGGTCACCGCGTCGCGGAACAGATAGTTCATCGCCGTGTCAAAGCCGTCCGCGCCGAGCAGCCGCGAGGCGTCGCCCCACGTCTCACCCAGCAGCACGGCCTGCGGGAACTCGCGCTTGATTTCCTCTCGCCACCAGATAACGGCATGGCGATCCAGCTCGTCCGCCACGTCAAAGCGCCAGCCGTCGATGCCCGCCTCCCGCAGCCAGTAGAGCAGCACGTCGCGCACATAGGCTCGCACCTCGCCGTTGGCGCCGTTGAGCCGCGGCATGTAGGGATAATCCCCCACGCACTCATAGCAGGCCGGGTCGATTTCGATGGGGAACCGCTTGGGATAAAACCAGCCTCGGTAGCGGCTTTCCTCTCCGTTTTTCAGCAGATCCTCAAACGGGGGAAAGTGAATGCCCGAATGGTTGAATACGCCGTCCAGAATCACGCGGATGCCCGCCTCGTGGCACCGGGCGACCAGCTCGCGCAGCGTGTCCTTTGTGCCGAACATCGGATCGACCGAAAAGTAATCTGTCGTCGCGTATTTATGGTTGAAATCTCCGGTAAAGATGGGATTCAGATACAGGCATTCCACGCCTAGCTCCGAAAGATACGGGATTCGGTCGATGATACCGCCCAGATTGCCGCCCAGAACGTTATCCCGTGTCGGCGCGGCGTTCCAGTCATCCATGCCTGCACCGGCCGGGCCGCGCCGGGCAAAGCGCTCCGGAAAAATTTGATAGTATATGCAGCCCTGCGCCCATGCAGGCACGGCGAAAATATCCGTCTCATTGACCTGCAGCAGCTCGAAGCTGCCCGACTCCTGCATGTCCGTGAAAAGCCCTCGGTCATTGAGCCATCTCCGGTTTCCCGCCTGATCCTCCAGCCAGAAGCCGTATTTGATGTAGTGCGTCTCCCCGGTAAAGACGGTTTCGCCCGTCCACTGCTGCCGCTGACCGTCCTCCAGGCCGGGCAGGAGACTGGTTCGGGAAAGGACTTCCGGTTCGCTGCGCTTCCAGCACACCAGCTCGCAGGCGGTCAGGTCGCCCGGCGCGGCCTCCAATCTCCATTGTATGCGGTTTCGTGCAAGCGCTTGCACAAACGGGTAAAAAGAAAGGTGCCGAATGGCAGAGGTGATCATTTTCTTCCCTTCCTTTCCGACGAGGCCCTGGGTACAAGCACCGTCGAGAGCATGATCTGCTGGTTGCCGGTACGGCTGTCAATCCGCTGAAACAGCAGCTGAGCTGCCTGTTCCCCAAGCAAAGACGTATCAATATCCACGATAGTCAGCTGTGGCTCCGTATACTCCGCCAGCGGATAATTGTCAAACGCCACAATGCCGATCTCCTCCGGCACGGCGATTTTCCTTTCCTTGCAGGCCTTCAGCAGCCCAAAAGCCGCCAGATTGTCATTGCAGACGAACGCATCCGCGTGCGTTGACTGCTCCAGCTCGGACAGCGCCACAGCATAGGCATTTTCCACCGTGCCGTCCGTGGCAAGCACGCGCTCCTGCCCCTTGTCGATCACCTTCATATAGCCGCGGACACGGCGCTTGGTAAAGCCCCGTTTCTGATAGCCGCCCAGGTAGGCGATCGAGCGGTATCCCTTTTCCTGCAGGTGGCGCACGGCGATTTCCGCACCCTGCTCGTTGTTGTTGTCCACCCAGCAGGTATCGCTGCGCAGCGTGTCCGGTGTGCCCAGCACGACATACGGAAAATCGCCGATCGTCTCCATCATGGATGGGCGCACCGTCGTAGGCGGAAGGATCAATCCGTCCACCTTATGCTCCTTCATCAGGTTTTCAATCGTGCTGCCATGGCTCTGCGCGCCGTTGGCAATCATGACCTGATAACCCCTGGCCTGCGCCACCTTCTCAATGGCAAACAGGCTGCGGCTGAAAAACACGTTGCTGAATGCATCGGCGTCCCGCGCATCCACCACAACACCAATTGCCCCGCTCAGCCCGCTGGCCAGACTGCGCGCCAGGGAGTTGGGATGGTAATCCAGCGTCTTCATCGCCGCGTAGACGCGCTCCTTGGTGTCCGGCGTGATGGTTGCCTTGCCATTGATCACGCGGGAAACGGTTGAGGAATTGACCCCTGCCAGCTTCGCCACATCATGGATGGTCACCGCCACGCCGTTCGCCTCTCTTTCTGTGCAACCGTTTGCATAATCAGATTATACTCGCTCGGAATCGGATTGTCAATAGCGAACTTCGAAATATACAGGATGTTTCTCTGAAGGTCTCTGAATATCTTCGCCCGCTGATGTTCTTTGGCATCCGTGCGCACCTCGACTCCATGTTTCCTGTGTGTTACACCACATCTTCATCACCAGAACGCACCACCGTCGCAGCCCCAGACGGGAAGCAACCGTCCCGTCGCCCCGGCCTCCGTCGACCCTCTTCTCTGGGGTTTCCAAAGGGGCCGCAGCCCCTTGGCACACTGACCTTGCCCGCAAGGTCTAGTGTGTTATACCTTCGCGCAAGGGACAGGCGCATCCGCCCGGCATCTTTGCACTTCTTCCTCTTGACCCGGCGCGAAGGGATACCGTGCCCCGCTCCCATCGCCGCTACTCGAGTTCCACCATCCGGTACACCCGGATTCTCCTCGTCGCGTTTCCACGCTCCGTGTCCAACCAATTCCATAACACTTGGCATTTGCAGCCATACAATAGTGAAGCTGAAGTAGAAGATGTTGAAGGGTTGCGTGTTGTCGAAGATACCCAGCTCATGAGGATTCAGCTTATTTTCGACGGAAAGCCTGAGCCGGAAATCAGAAGCATATTGAAGGGTAACGGTTTCCGCTGGGCGCCATCTCAAGGAGCGTGGCAACGACAGCTCAACAGTAATGGGCAACGGGCGGCACGTCGAGCAATCGAGGAAATCAGGAAGATTCAGACTCAGGAGGTAGGCGCATGATTACGTTTGAAAATTCCCCTGAAAATTTTGCAACTTTGCCCGTCGGGACGGAAATCAGCGAAGAGGTATACTTTCACTTCTTTGACCTCCTGCCGCCGCTCAGACTGCGGGATAGCTTGTTTGTTGGATTCCAGAGCAGCGAACCGTATTCCTACGAAAAAAAGAAGGACGGCTCTTTCGCTCCGACGTACATGACGTTCGCCAAGAAAGCCGGAAAATATTTTTACGCCGGAACAAATTTTTACGGCGTTTGTAGCTGGGACGGCAAAGAAGCGTGATGTGTATACCACATTTCTACCACACAGCCCAAACAGGTGGAAGATGTAGTGGATGAAATGGAGAAAGACAAAAAGAGAGCTTTCGGGAAGTGACCGACTATAAGCTCTCTTTTTTCTTGTAAATACAAAAGAAAAACCCTCAACGGCGCGAAGCTCGTCAAGAGTTTTTGTGGTGCACCCAACAGGATTCGAACCTGTGGCCTTTTGATTCGTAGTCAAACGCTCTATCCAGCTGAGCTATGGGTGCGATTTCAATTTTCCATTCCTTTTTGCTCGGAACAAAAAGTATTATACCGCACGGCGCGAAGAATGTCAATACTTTTTTGAAAAATATTTTTCATTTTCTCCCTTCGGCTGGAAACGGGGGAATTTGGGATAAAATCCCGGCGACTTTTGGGGAAAAACGGGTCGCCGAAAATGAGAAAGAAAAATCATGTTTTTTCCTTGTAAAGAAAAGAAAAAAGCGTCGAAAACCGAAAACGGCGCGTCGAGCGGCGGAATGCGCCGGAGGACGGAAACATCAGACGTTACGGCGCGCACATCTGTGGATAACAATAATTATCCACAATTCAGCCCCGAAAATGGCGATTTGCCTGTGGACAACTGTGGATAACTCGGTGGAAAACCCGATTTTCCAGTGATTTCTACAAAAAGCGCTGTGGATAAAATCGGGGATAACTGTGGGGGAGATGTGGGAAAACGGGGGATAACCGGCGGCGCGGTTCGACAAATTGGTTGCGAAAAAATAAAATTGAGCGAAACCATAAACTTTATGGCGGGAGTGTGTCATCTTTTGGGCGCGGCCGGCATAGTTCTGGCTCGGGGAACGGAGAGGGGGACGGCCGATGCGGGAGAGGACGATGAAGGGCGCGTGGCTTGCGGCCAGCGCGCTTTGCACGGCGCTGCTGCTGGCCTGCGCGGGGGAAAACGCCGTGCAGACCTTTCACGCGCAGACGCGGCAGAGCGAAGCGGCGCGGCCGCAGGAGCGGGGCGCGCTTGCGGGCTGCGTGATCGCGCTGGATGCGGGGCACGGCGGCTATGACGGCGGCGCGGTCGGGCGGGTGAGCGGCACGCCGGAGAAGGGGCTGAACCTCGACGTTGCGCGGCGGCTGGCGGCGATTTTGGAGGAACAGGGCGCGCAGATTGTTATGACGCGGACGGACGACTACGCCCTGTGCGACGAGCATCCGCCGATTCGCAAAAAGTTACAGGATATGCAGCGCCGCGCGGCGATCATCGAGCAGAGCGGCGCGCAGATGGTGCTTTCCATCCATATGAACGAATACGCCGGCCGGAGCCAGAGCGGGCCGCAGGTGTTTTATCGCGAGGGCTGCCCGGCGGGGCGGCTTCTGGCCGGGGCGATTCAGGAGGCGATGAACGAAACGCTCGCCCCCAAAAAGAAGCGTTCCGCGCTCGGCGGAGATTACTATATCCTGACGCTGGGCAGGCCGAGCGTGCTGGTGCGCGACGGCAAAATCTGCGAAAAGGAGCTGGCAAGGCTTTGCTTTGACCTCTCCGATTTGATGGAGGGAATGCGAAGCGGCGGCGTTATCGGCTTGGGCGAGGCCGGGAGCGTCGTCCTGGAGACGAACGGCTCGCTGAGCGTGTTCCCATCGGCGGATAAAAGACCCGCGACGCGCGGGGAAATGCATTTGCCGCCGGTTTATGACGGGATTCCGCTGACGCTGATTCTCGACGGGCAGATGCAGGAACGGAGCATGCGCATTGCGGGGCTTGAGCCGGGGTGGCTGCGGCGGATTTTACAGGATCACGGCGTTGCGCAGGACAAGGATGTGCTGATCGCGACGCTGGACACGCAGGGAAGCCTGCTCGTGCAGGAAAAGGGCGGCGAAGGGCGGCTGCTGACGTTTAACGCGATTGAGCCGGGGCAGGTGAGGTGGTAACATGCGCAAGAAGATCATCACCATGGCGGCGACGCTGCTGCTGCTCGGCCTGCTCAGTGCGGTGGAGCAGATGGCCGTAAAGCGGCTAACGGACGACGCGATGGCGCGCACGCAGGAAATCCTGTCGCTGCTTGCGCAAAACCAGACGGCGCGCGGGCTTGAGCAGGCGCGCGAGATGGACACTTGGTGGGATGAGGAAGCGCCGAGGGTTGAGACGCTCATCAATCACGAGGCGACGGACGACGTGC
>ERZ780168.3037-NODE-3037-length-13766-cov-12.994968_pt1 | contig 13766 bp, 16 predicted proteins | sample MGYA00510981_ERZ780168 | MGnify/ENA primary metagenome ERZ780168 (study PRJEB29588, sample SAMEA2158769) | human gut metagenome | biome: human gut; feature: human-associated habitat; material: faeces | place: Denmark | collected 2008/2010 ...
TAAGCCCGCCGAGGTGGTACGCAGCCGGTTTATGAAGCTGAACGCCGACCATATCTGCTTTGTGCTGAAGCGCCTTGCAGAGAACAGCAGCCCGATTCGTAACATGAAACAATACCTGCTCGCTTCTCTGTACAACACACCCACCACGATGCAGCTTTTCTATCAGAACCAAACCAACCATGACTTAGCGATGCGGAGGTGATGAAAATTTCAAAGAAAGCAACCACAATAGCCATCGTCAACCAGAAGGGCGGAACCGGCAAGACCACCACCTGTGAAAATTTGGGCGTTGGACTTGCAGCCGAAGGCAAAAAAGTTCTGCTGGTGGACGCTGACCCGCAGGGGTCACTTACCATCAGCATGGGCTGGCAGCAGCCCGATGAACTGCCCACCACCCTTTCCACCCTGATGCAGAAAGCCATGAACAACCAGAGTATTCCACCCGGCGAAGGCGTTCTACACCACGCAGAAGGCGTTGACCTGATTCCTGCCAACATCGAACTGGCAGGGCTGGAAGTAGCTCTGGTGAACAGCATGAACCGAGAAAAGATGCTCAAACAGGTGTTGGACGGAGCAAAACAGGAGTACGATTATATCCTACTGGACTGTATGCCCTCTCTGGGGATGCTCACCATCAATGCTTTGGCGGCGGCTGACACCACACTGATTCCTGTACAGGCACAGTATCTGTCTGCCAAAGGTCTGGAACAGCTTTTGCAGACAGTCGGCAAAGTGCGGCGGCAGATCAACCCGAAATTAAAAATCGAGGGTATCCTGCTCACCATGACGGACAGCCGCACCAACTATGGGCAGCAGATCGACAACCTGATTCGGGGTGCTTACGGCAGCAAGATCAAAGTGTTCGACCAGACCATTCCCCGATCTGTCCGTGCTGTGGAAATCAGTGCCGTGGGCAAAAGCATTTTCCAGCACGACCCCAAAGGTAAGGTGGCAGAAGCCTACAAATCTCTTGCAAAGGAGGTGCTGGCGGATGCCGATCGACAGCGGAAACTTAGCTCTGAAAGGGCTAGATGACCTGTTTTCCACCGAGGAAAACCGACAGGAGGAACAGCGGGAGCAGGTACAGCAGATTTCCATTGATGCGTTGCACCCCTTCACCAACCACCCCTTCAAGGTGCTGGACGATGAAGCCATGACCCGAACGGTGGAGAGTATCGCACAGTACGGCGTGCTGGCTCCGCTGATTGCCCGTCCCCGCCCGGACGGTGACGGCTATGAGATCATCTCCGGGCACCGCCGTCAGTATGCGGCTAAACTTGCCGGGCTGGACACGCTACCGGTCATTGTGCGGCAGATGTCGGACGATGCTGCTGTGATATTAATGGTGGACAGCAATCTCCAACGTGAACACATCCTGCCCAGTGAACGGGCTTTTGCCTACAAAATGAAGCTGGAAGCCTTAAAAAATCAAGGTGCTAGGTCGGATTTAACTTCTGACCAAGTTGGTCAGAAGTTGTGGTCGGTTGAGCAGGTCGCCAGTGATGTAGGTGAGAGCAAAACGCAAATCCAGCGTTTTATCCGCCTGACCAGCCTTATCCCTGAACTTCTCGACATGGTAGACGAAAAGAAAATCGCTTTTAATCCCGCTGTGGAACTGTCCTATTTGGACGAAAGCCAACAGCGGGATTTTTTAGAAGCCATGGAGGACACCCAGAATGCGCCATCCTTATCGCAGGCGCAGCAACTGAAAAAGATGGCACAGCAGGGAGAGTTCAGCTACGAAAAAGCCTTTGATGTGATGGGACAGGAGAAAAAGAGTGAGAAAGACACCGTGACCATCAAAAACGAGACCCTGCGGAAGTATTTCCCCCGCAGCTACACGCCCAAACAGATGGAGGAGAAGATCATCCAGCTTCTGGATGCGTGGCAGAGAAAACAGCAGCGTCACAACGAACGCTGACCCGTAACGCAAGACCCGATGGGGTCTTTTTTGTTTGCAAAAATTTGGAGGACAACGACTATGAATACCACGATTGATTTCAAGACCGCAAAGACCATTGAGAACATGAGCCGCAAAATCGACAGCATGGAGCGTGCCGTTTCCGGCTTCTTCAACAAGATGAGCGACATTGCGGAGCGCAAGTACGGTGACCCGCAGGTTTATCTGGCGGCAGTCGGCCCGGCGAGGGACCTGAGCGCCATTCTGCTGGAAGAAGCGCCCGGCATTCTGCCCTGCTTTGACGAGACGGATGACACTTTCGGCATTTCCAAGGAGCTGCCCGTGGCAGGCTGCTACAACCCCAAGCAGGTGCTGGAGCTGTCGGGCAAGCGCTACCTGACCGGCCCGGTCGTCTTCGTCCGCTTCAACATGGAAGGCGAGTATGTCTCCCTGACGATGGGCGACCTGCACTGCATTCAGGAGTATCTGGAGCAGCACAGCATGGCGCTTATGGCCGACGGCAAGAATCTGAACTGCATCTGCCTGGACTGAGGAGGCCGCAATGATGAGCTTTTTTGTGGGCTTTGCTTTCTTTGAACTGGGCGTTTTCTGCGGCTTTTTTGCCGCTTCCCTGATGCAGGCGGCACGAACCGGAGAAATTGTGATTACGGTAAAGGAGGATACGGATGGAACAGGAAAAGAATACCCTTTCGGTGCTGCAAATTGCGCCGGGGCAGCACCCGAAGCCGATTGAGATTGACAATGACCTGAAAGCGCTGCAGCAGGCGGTCGGCGGCTCGATTGGTGCAAGCTATCCCTTTGAAGACCCGGTGGCCATCGTTTACAACGATGATGGCAAGCTCATGGGGCTGCCGATGAACCGCGCTCTGCGGGATGAAAGCGGTGAGGCCTATGATGTGGTTGCCGGAACGTTTCTGGTGGTGGGTCTGGGCGAGGAGTATTTTGCATCCCTGACCCCGGAGATGCCAAGGGACAGCAGACCGTTCACTTTATGAACCTTGTGGACGAAGCTGATCTTCTGGCTTTGATGGAGGAAGAAGATGCGGATGCCTATACCGCTGAAAAGGAAGCGGCGGCGCAGGCTGAACAGGATAAGCTGAAAGCCGAGGAAGAAGCCAAGAAAGCCGCAGAAGAAGCGGCGGCATCCGGCGAGGAACAGCCCAAGGAAAACAAGGTCACAAAGATCGCATCCGGCTTTCTGGGTGTGGTCGTGCTGATTGCGCTGGCGGCAGGCGGCGGCTTCTACGCTTTCACAAAGCAGAAGCAGAAAAAGCAGGCGGAAAAAGAAGCCCTTGACCCCGATGCAAACTACACCGAGGACAAGGGCGACTTTGAAATACCCACTGAGGATGAACCGGAAGAAGCCGGAGAGGAAGATACCGAACCCATCTGATTTTAAGGCGGCGGTCTGCCGCCTACATATTGTAATCCAAAACAGAATGGGAGGGATTTCTATCGCAAAATTGATCGTGGCGGAAAAGCCGTCCGTTGCCATGTCCTACGCCAAAGTCCTCGGTGCAACCAATCGACAGGATGGCTATCTGGAGGGTAACGGCTATCTCGTCAGCTGGTGCGTGGGGCACTTGGTAGAACTGGCTCCGCCCAATGTCTATGACGAAAAGTACACCAAGTGGAGCATTGCAGACTTGCCCATCCTACCGCAGAAGTGGCAGTATCTGGTGTCTGCCAGCACCAAAAAGCAGTTTGGCATCCTGCAAAAACTTATGCACCGCCCGGATGTGGATAGCATCGTGAACAGTTGCGATTCCGGCCGGGAGGGAGAACTGATCTTCCGCTTGGTGTATCAGCAGGCAGGCTGCAAAAAGCCCTTTTCTCGCCTATGGCTGTCCAGCATGGAGGAAAACGCCATCCGGGAAGGCTTTGCTCACCTCAAACCGTCAACTGAATATGATGCGCTGTACAACGCAGCACTCTGCCGGGAACGTGCCGACTGGATGGTCGGCATCAATGCGTCCCGGCTTTTTTCGTGCCTGTACGGTCAACCGCTGGCGGTAGGGCGTGTTATGACCCCGGTGCTTGCCATGACGGTGGTGCGGGAAGCTGCCATTGCCGCCTTTGTGCCGGAGAAGTTCTACACGGTGGATCTGGAACTGACCAGCGGCTGCACGGCATCCAGCCGCCGCATTCCTGAAAAATCCGTTGCAGAAAACCTGCTGGAAGCCTGTCGAAAGGAGATGGTGGCAACGATCCAGCGCATCACCCGCAAGGAAAAATCCGAGAATCCGCCGCCGCTGTACGACCTGACCACCCTTCAGCGAGATGCCAACCGCCTGCTGGGGTACAGCGCACAGCAGACGCTGGACTATGTGCAGAGCCTGTATGAGAAGAAACTTACCACTTATCCCAGAACTGATAGCTGCTATATCACCGACGATGACGAGGAAATGCTGGAGGAACTGACCGAGGAACTGGAAGGTTTTCTCGACATTGCCCCGGAAGATGTGGACGAGGCGGTGCCCCGGACACGGCGCACCGTCAACCGGGAAAAAGTCACCGACCACCACGCCATCTTGCCCACCCGCAGTATGCTGCAAGCCGATTTGGAAGCACTGCCCAAGGGCGAGCAGAACGTCCTGAAGCTCATCATCGCCCGGACGCTGATGGCGGTGAGCAAGCCTTTCCGGTATCTGGAAACCCTGCTGACCACCGAATGTGCCGGGGAGGAATTCTCCGCAAAGGGCAAGGAGGTTCTGGAGGAAGGCTGGAAAGCGGTGGAGCGCAAGGTGCTGGCAGACATTCTGAACCGAAAACAGCAACTCACCGCCCTGCCCAATGCGGCAGAAAACGAGTGCGGCATCCTCAACGCAGAGCTAAAGGAGGGTCAAACATCCCCGCCGAAGCATTTTACCGAGGACACCCTGCTGCACGCAATGGAAACCGCCAGTGCAGACAGTATGCCGGAGGGCGTGGAGCGTCAGGGCATCGGCACCCCGGCAACCAGAGCCGCCACCATCGAAAAACTGGTGCAGAAGGGCTTTCTGGAACGCAAGGGCACCAAGAAAACCAAGGTACTGCTGCCCACGGATAAGGGAAAAGCCCTCATTACCGTAATGCCCGAAGAGATCCAGTCCCCGGAAATGACCGCCGATTGGGAAACGAAGCTGCTGCAAATCGAACGCAGCGAAATGGAGCCGAGCGAATTTATGACCGAGATCAATACGATGATTACTGAACTGGTAAAAAACACGGAAATGAAAAAAGGAGCGAATGCGCTTATGAAAAACAAAGTGATTGGTGTCTGCCCCAACTGTGGTGCAAATGTTGTGGAGCGTGAAAAGGGTTGGTTCTGCGAGAACCGGGAGTGCCGTTTCGTGCTGTGGAAGGACAATGCGTTCTTTAAGCGTCTGGGCAAGCGACTGGACGCTCATGTGGCGGACAAGCTGCTGCGGGATGGTCGGGTCCGGCTGAAGGACTGCAAGAGTGCCAAGGGCAAGACCTACAACGCCACCGTACTGCTGGGCACCGAACCCGATGGCCGCAGCAAGTTTTCTCTGGAATTTGAGAATGGGGGCTGCTGATGAAGGATGATGCCGTAATAAAAGACAACGAGGCGGTCTACCTCCTCAATGAGCAGACGTACCTGCATCTGCGAGAGAATCTCCAAGGTGTCGGGTACGAGGTCTTTGACAAAAACAGCCCGCTCCCGGTGGAGGAAGGACAGATTCCACGGGAGGTTCTGGGCAACACCCAGCGGCGCATCGAGACCGCCCGTGCGTACTATCTGGCAGAGTATCAGAACGAGCCTGTGGGGAGGATTCAGAATGTTGCCGTCACCACTTTGGAGAAGTTTCGCTCCGGGGTTCGCAAACGCCGGAATCTGGCTCCACGTTCTTTGCCGGAAAATGATGTGCGGTTCATCGACCCGATGTACAACGAGCTGTTCCGTGTGCCGGACGGCGGCGTTGTGCAGATGACTTTCCCGGATGGGCACCAGCGTTCCGAGAAGGTCGAATATCTCGATGACTACCACATGAAGATCGGGTCCTCGGTGCAGCACATCTGCGAATTTGCAGAGCGCATGGCGCGCAGTCATGCCATCGTGGAGCCGGAGCCGCTGACACAGCAGGAGCAGCGGGCGTGGAATCTGGAATACGACTATTATCTCACCGTGCAGGCAGAGGACGGCGCATGGAATTATGCTCTCTATCAGGGCGACTGCTGCCTGTTGGAGCGTGGGAAAATTGATGCGCCTGAACTGATGATCGAAGAAGTGCGGGACGAAATTATGTACACTCACAACCTACGGAACAAGGACTGCATCCCGCTCACGCAAGAGGAGTTTACCCAGAAACTTGCAGACCGAAACGAGATTCAGTCCTATCGGATGAAGCAATTCCAGCAAAGCGGACACGACTGCTATCTGGTCATGCAGCTGCAACAGGATGCAGACCCTGCGCTCCGCTTCGCGTCTATGCGCTATCTGAACAAGCAGAACATCGCTCCGTCCATCGAAAATTACGAGATCCTGTACCGGGGAAATCTCCCGGAAGGAAAGTGCAGCGTTCCGCAAGCCGAACTACCGGAGCAGCTGTACCAGAAATTCAACTGCGCTCGCCCGACGGATTACCACGGGCACAGCCTGTCGGTCAGCGATGTAATCATGCTGAATCAGGATGGGAAGATTTCAGCGCATTATGTGGACAGCATCGGCTTCAAGGAACTGCCGGGGTTTCTGGATAAAAAGCCGGAACGCACCTCTGTTTTGCAAACTCTCAAGGAGAAGTGCGATGCCCCGGAGTGCAATCCTACCGTCTGCCGGAAAGCGAGGGATGCGCATGAACTTTAACCACGAAGAGCTCATGCTGATGATGCTCTACAACTCCGGCACCCGGCTGGGGCTTATCCACGAGTTGCGGCTCATGCAGTGCTACCTGATGCCCGATGAGACTGCCCTGCGGGAGTTGTCAGAGGGAGTTATCGAAAAGCTGAAATTGCTGACCGATGCAGAGTTTGCCGAACTGGAATTTCCCCCGGACTGACTTTTGCCGCCTGCGGGCGGCGTACATAGGCTCTTTTACAATGGGATTCGGTGTGGTATACTGAACTCGACAAATCGGGATTTGTCTTGACTTTATAAATTTCCCCGCCTGATTTGCCCCGTTCATTGTCCAGATAGTACATATAGCAGTGGTCACAGCCCTCACTGTATTTGCGGCAGCCATGCCAGGGATTCCAAATATCACTACTCATACCGATTCCTTTCCAGTTCGCAAATCAGACTGTGAGGCATTCTTCGTGGCCCACGTACCGCACCAATCCCATAGGCTTTCAGCTTCTCAAACGGGAGAAAAGACGGGTTGTACTGATCCAGCTTTTTCAATCTTATCACATGGTTCATATGTACGTTGCCATCATCATAATGGTAAGGAATATTGACTTCTGTAGCTTCGCACCGATATAGAACAGCGGAAACCGTATCATGGATGCACAGCTCATAGAGAATCTGTGTTTTCCACTTTCCCTGAAGCATCAGAAGCAGCGGCGTGACCGGGCTGTTGCCCAGATCGGTGACGATTCCCTTCTTGACATCGCGCAGATATTCCTCATATGTCATGATATGATCCATCTTGATTCCTCCTGTTTATAGCTTTGGTCAGTAGTTTGATACTATGTACGAACTTTCTGCGTACTTGCTTTCGTTTTCGGATACCGTACAATATTTATACAATGAATCGTCAAGAGAGGAGGCAACAAAGTGACTTCTTTAACCATAGAACAAAAAAGAGTGGACATATACCCAAGCGCAAAGCCGGGCAGCCCAGTTATCTATCTCAACACCTTTTCCAATGCCGTTAACAGTGTGTATAAAAACCTGATGGCGCTCGGCTGCCCAGATTTCTGTCTGGTGGCGGTCAGTGAGCTGAAATGGGATCATGACATGACACCGTGGTATATGGGGCCGATCTCTAAACACGATACGCCCTGCACCGGGGGTGCGGATGATTACCTGAAACTGCTTCTGGATGAAATTATGCCGGAAGCGGAAGCGCTCCTTCCCGGTGCGCCCGCCTGGCGGGGCCTCGCCGGTTACTCGCTGGCCGGGCTGTTCGCCCTCTACGCTCTCTACCAAACGGATGTGTTTGCCCGCGCAGCGAGTATGTCAGGTTCCTTCTGGTTTGAGGGCATCATGGAATATGTGTGCTCCCATGAGATGAAGCGCAAACCTGACTGTCTGTATTTTTCTCTCGGAGACAAGGAGAGCTCCACCGATAATCCGATTTTGAACGTTGTGCAGCAGAATACGCAGGAGATAGAAACACTGTGCCACGGGAAAGGCATCGAAACCACCTTCGTACTGAACAGTGGCAGCCACTATCAGGCGTGCAACAAGCGCACAGCGGCTGGCATTCACTGGATATTAAATAGATAAACCGACAAGGAGATAAAACGATGGATACGATTTATTCGCTTTTTCAGAAAGTAGTTAAAGAACATGAAAATGCCCCAGCTATCATTGAAAACGACCGCACCATGACTTTTGGAGAGCTGTCCAACATGGTGGATATGATCACGTGCAGCTTTCCGCAGGAAGTACACAGCATCGGCATCGTCATGCGTCACCGAACCGAGATGATTGCCTCGATTCTGGCGGTACTCAAATGCGGCGGCCGATATGTCCCAGCCGAGCCAGATTTTCCTACCGGGCGCATCCATGACATGATGACCGAGGCACAGGTGGATTTTGTGCTGACGGAACACGCCTTTGCGCCCAAACTGAGCAGTTTCCCCATCCGCTATACAGATTGTGAGATCTGTGGCGTGGAGACGCCCTCCTGGAAGCGCAATGCCATCGAAGACCCGGAACGCCCCGCCTATGTGCTGTATACGTCAGGTACCACCGGGCGGCCCAAAGGTGTCTGTGTCACCAACCGCAATGTTTGCCATTATGTCCGTGCCTTTGCCAACGAGTTCCATCCCGGCCCCGGTGATGTCATGCTGCAATATTCCGTCTGTTCTTTTGACATCTTTGTGGAGGAAGTGTTCACCAGTCTGCTGAATGGTGCCGCTCTGGCCATCCCCGCTGACGAGGATAAGGCCGACATCCATGCGTTGATGGCTTTTGTGGAACGCCACCATGTGACTATGATCAGCGGCTTTCCGTATCTGCTGGCAGAAATGAACCACCTGTCTGTCATTCCGTCCTCTCTGCGGCTGCTTATCAGCGGCGGCGATGTGTTGCGGGGCGTTTATGTGGATCACCTGCTGAACAAAGCAGAGGTTTACAACACCTACGGCCCCTCCGAGACAACGGTCTGCGCCTCCTATTACCGTTGTAATAGTGGAACTGTGCTGGAGGACGGTACCTATCCCATCGGTCATCCTGTACTAGGTGCGCAAATCAGGATTCTGGATCAGTCTGGCAACGAGGTTGCCAAAGGGCAGACGGGTGAAATTTGCATTTATGGCGGCGGTGTATCTCTGGGCTACATTGGCGACCATGCCGAGGAAAACAGAGCTTTTGAGCGGCAGCCGGACGGTAGCACCATGTACCGCAGCGGCGATTTGGGCTATATCCTGCCGGATGGCAACATTGCATTCCTGCACCGCAAGGACGACCAGATCATGATTTACGGCAAGCGGGTGGAACTTGCCGAGGTGGAGTCCCGGCTCTATCGGTGCAAGGATGTGCAGCAGGCTATTGTCCGGGCTTTTACAGACGAGGATGGACTGTCCTATATGACCGCCTATGTGGTGCCTTCCGACAATAAGCTGAAAGTCTCGGAAGTAAAAAAAGAACTGTCTGAAAATCTGACTTCCTTTATGATCCCAGAGTTCTTTGTGAAGATGAAGCAGATTCCTTTGAATGTCAACGGTAAGCCGGATGTGTCGAAACTGCCGGTGGTAATGAAAGCGGGGGCATTATAATGGAGATTCAGATCCGGCAGGCCACGATCCAGGACCTGAATGTATTGATGCAATGGCGAATGGAAGTCTTGCATGAGGTATTCTCCATCCCCTCGGAGCGGTCTGTAACAGAGCTGGAATCGGAAAATCGCCGCTACTATCAAACAGAACTGCCGCAGGGCGGACATATTGCCTGCTTTGCCTACGTAGGGGAGGAAATCGTCGGCTGCGGCGGGATATGCCTCTATCATGAGATGCCCTCACCGGACAATCTAAACGGGAAATGTGCCTACCTGATGAACATTTATACCCGGCCGCAGTTTCGCGGACACGGCATAGGGAACAGAATCGTCAGGTGGCTTGTAGAGCAGGCTCGTCAGCGGCATATTTCAAAAATATATCTTGAAACCTCAGACAAAGGCAGGCCGCTGTATCAAACAATCGGTTTTGCCGATATGAAGGATATGATGAAACTGTCCCGTGAAAAATAAGCAAAATCAAAGGAGCATACATACAATGGAGCCAATCATCTGAAACGTTGAAGTAAAAAGCGTCCTCACAAAATCCAATTTGCCTGTGAGTGATTATTATTCGGTCAATCCTTATGTGGGCTGTGGCCACGGCTGCAAATATTGCTACGCATCTTTTATGAAGCGTTTTACCAATCACCCGGAGCCCTGGGGAGAGTTCATAGACGTTAAATTTTGGCCGGAAATCAAACACCCGGAGCGGTATGCAGGGAAAGAACTGTTTCTCTGTTACGTGACCGACCCATATCAGCCGCTGGAGGAAACCGCCTGCCGCACCCGCGCCATTTTAGAGCAGATGCAGGGCAGCGGATGTAGCCTCAGTATTGCTACCAAGTCTGACCTGGTGCTGCGTGACCTTGACCTCATTAAAACATTCCCCAATGCGCGGGTATCCTGGTCGATCAAACACACTGGACGAAGATTTTCGCGCTGATATGGACAATGCAGTGAGCATTGAGCGGCGGCTGGCCGCTATGAAAGCATTCCATGATGCTGGTGTGCGCACCACCTGCTTTATCTCGCCGATTTTCCCCGGCCTCACCGACCTGCCCTCCATCATCCACCGGGCGAAGAATCAATGTAATTTGGTCTGGCTGGAAAACCTAAACTTGCGGGGCGGTTATAAGAAAACGATTTTTGACTATATAACGGAAAAACATCCAGACCTGCTGCCGCTGTACGATACCATTTACAATAAAAAAGAACGCAGCTACTGGTCAATGCTGGATGCGCAGATGCGGCAGTTTTGCCAAGAGGAAGGGCTACTGTATGTCCGGGATGATGATTCCATCAAACGCCCGTTCAACGATCCGCCTATCGTGGTCAATTATTTTTTCCACGAAGAGATTATCCCTCGGCCAAAATGCAGAAGAACAGGTAATCAAAACTATATAGTAACATGCAGAAAGCTAGAAGTTGTAGAGGTGAGGTTATGAAACGCGCAGAATTAGAATCAGACATATAACGCCGAGACAGATTATCCGTGGCTCAAATATCCGAATTATGAGGTGTTCCGGCATTGTAATAATCGGAAGTGGTTTGCTCTGATTATGGATGTACCAAAGAACAAGCTGGGGCTGCAAGGCGAAGAAATGCTGAAAGTGGTCGATTTCAAATGTGACCCAATTCTGATTGGCACACTACGAGAGGAACCCGGCTTCTTCCCGGCGTATCACATGAGCAAGGATAGCTGGATTACTGTTGCACTGGATGTGCAGCGTATCAGATGACAAAATCAAAATGTTGCTTGATACGAGTTATGAAGCAACGGCATCCAAAACACATAAAAAATGCTGACAATTCAAGTTTGTAGGGCTAAATTATAGAAAATTAAACGAAAAATTTATTATTGAATTCGTTTTAACTGTTGGCATTTTTTGGTATTTTCAGAAGGGAAAGCAAACATGGAGAATGAATTAATTTTGTTTGAAACTGCCGATAAAGAAATAAAGTTAACTGTGCCTATAAAAAATAATACTGTATGGCTTAATAGAAAACAGTTAGCCGAATTGTTTGGAAGAGATGTAAAGACAATTGGGAAACATATTAATAATGCATTAAAAGAAGAGTTGGATAATTCAGTTGTCGCAAATTTTGCGACAACTGCTTCAGATGGAAAAGTGTATCAAGTTGAACATTATAATTTAGATATGATTATTTCTATAGGCTATAGAGTGAAATCTAATCGAGGAGTAGAATTTAGAAAATGGGCTAATAGTGTTCTAAAACAGTATATCATACAGGGGTATGCAATCAATGAAAAAAGATTAGAAGCTTTACAACGAACAATAAATATCCAAACAAAAATGCTTGCATGTACTTTGGAAGTAGATGAAGCAGAGGTGTTGAAAGCTGTTAGCTTATATACAAATGCTTTGATGCTGTTAGATCAGTATGATCATCAATCACTTAAAAAGCCTACTGGAAGCAAGGCTATCTATAGAATTACATATGAAGATTGCCGAAATATGGTGAATGCAATGGAAGATTCATTTCACTCGGATGTCTTTGGGATTGAGAAAGAAAAGGGAAAAGTTGAAGGTATTCTTGCAGCAGTTTATCAAAATGTTTTTGGAGGAGATGTTTATCCTTCCTTAGAAGAGAAAGCAGCCAATCTTTTGTATTTTATGATAAAAGATCATCCTTATGCTGATGGATGCAAGAGAATTGCTGCATCGTTATTTTTGGAATTTTTGGCTCGAAATAATATACTTTACAAAGCTGATCAAAAAAGGGTAAGTGATGGTGCATTAGTAGCAATTACATTGATGATTGCAGAATCAAAATCAGAAGAAAAAGATGTGATGGTAAAACTGGTAATGAATCTGTTGAAATTATAGTGGCATTGCATCTTCTTTATGTCTTTTTGAGAAACATGCTTACCGGAGATAATCCGGCTTGTGCAGGCGAAGACTCTTACGGGAAGAGCGAAGCAATAATGATACCACCGAAAGGTACAGGACCTCTGCTGAAACAGAGACTGTGCCTGTATTTTTACAGCCGGGTTATCTGAAATGATAACGATCAGATGTATATGTACAGACAAAGCCCAAATGCGAATACTTAGATTTTCTTATTTATATTACAGGAGAAATCCTGTAGCAAGTGGGGAATGGTTCGACTCCATTCCTCATTTTTTCGTGCAGAAAATGCATAGATTATTATCCTGTTTGAAATACCAGGGAAAGGTGTTGCAGGAAGAAAGGGAGGACAAAAAGAATGAATACGATTGTTTTAATGGGTAGACTTGCCAGAGATCCAGAAACTAAGCTGGCATCTGCGCAAAAGGGACAAACCAAAGTATCCAGGTTTCCACTGGTAGTAAAAAGAAATCGCACGAGCAAAGCATTTGTAGTGATGATCACAGCTTATGGAAATAATGCAGAATTTGTGGAGAAATATCTTGAAAAAGGAATTAAGATTGCTCTTTCCGGAGAGTTGGTAATCTCTCAGATCAAAGATGAACAGACTGGAACTGCATCCTATTATACCGAAGTCATTATGGATAATGTAGAGTTTGCAGAAGCCAAAACAAAAAAAGAAGAATCTGACGGATTTCAACCAGCAGAGAAGAGAAAAATTCCATTTGATATACCAGAAGAACTTGAACAAGAAATGCCATTTCGATAGGAGGACAAAATTTATGAGAAAATACTTTTTAGAATTATTTGCAATAGGATTGGTTGATTCAGAAGGAAGAATCAATACAGAACATATGACAAGCGATGCACTTATGACTTCCATGAAAACAATGGAAGAGCTGACAAAAATGAAAATGGATCGTTTAGTTTTGGAAACAACAATGGAGATGATCTTATGTATGTTTGAGTCATGTGACACAGAGGAATTTACAGAAATATTAGGCAAGCTCCTTGGTGGCAAACAGACTTCTAAAGTGACAGCTCATTTGGAAGCACTGGAGGAATTACTGACAGAAGAGGAATATAGAG